>JAABUR0100004113.1_pt1 | contig 19743 bp, 17 predicted proteins | sample 5560091 | NCBI WGS metagenome assembly JAABUR01 (sample SAMN10711879, study PRJNA513375) | rock metagenome | isolation source: Antarctica rocks | place: Antarctica: Victoria Land, University Valley sud | reverse complement strand
GGACGTCACGACCTACGGCCTGGAGGGCGGCGACTACCGCGCCCGCGACATCGGCTTCGACGTGACCGGGGCCCAGTTCACAGTCGACACCCCGGATGGGCCGATCGCCATGACGACCCGGCTGCCCGGGCTCTTCAACGTCTCCAATGTCCTCGCCGCCTTTGCCGCCGCCCGGCTGATGGGGGTGGAGGCGGCCCCCGCCGTCGAGGCGCTGTCGAAGGCCGGGCGCGTTGCCGGGCGCTTCGAGCCGGTGGAGGAGGGTCAGCCCTTCGGGGTGCTGGTCGACTACGCCCACACGCCGGACTCGCTCGAGAACGTGCTGCGCGCCGCGCGCGAGCTGTGCCGGGGCGAGCTGCATGTCGTCTTCGGGGCCGGGGGCGACCGCGACAGCGCCAAGCGGCCGCTGATGGGGCGCGCCGCGGCTGATAACGCCGACCGGCTGGTGGTCACCTCCGACAACCCCCGCTCCGAGGACCCCGATTCGATCGTCGACCAGGTGATGGCGGGCGCCGGCGCGCGGGCGCAACGCGAGGTCGACCGCCGCAGGGCGATCGACCTCGTCGTGCACTCCGCGCAGGAGGGCGACGTGGTGGTGATCGCCGGCAAGGGCCATGAGCAGGGCCAGGAGTTCGAGAGCGGGCGCAAGGAGCCCTTCGACGACGTGCAGGTCGCGCGCGAGGCCCTGAGGGCGCGGGCGTGATCGATCGCAGCGCCGATTGGGTCGCCGAGGGCGCCGGCGGTCGGCTTCTGGCCGGCGACCCGGGCACCGCAGGGCCTGGGCGGGCGGTGATCGACACCCGCGAGATCAGGGCCGGCGACCTGTTCGCCGGCCTGCGGGGCGAGCGCGCGGACGGGGGCGACTTCGCCGTCGACGCCCTGGAGGCCGGCGCCTGGGGCGTGCTGGTGGCCCCCGAGCACGCCGAGCGCGCCGCGGCGCGGGGGCGGGGCGTGGTGATCGCCGCCGCCGATCCACTGGTTGCCCTCCAGTCCCTCGCTCGCGCGTGGCGACACGAGATCGGGGCCAAGGTGATCGGCGTGACCGGGTCCACGGGCAAGACCTCGACCAAGGACATCCTGGCCGTCCTGCTCGCCCCCCACCTGCGCACCCACTTCAACGACCAGAACCTCAACACGGAGATCGGGCTGCCGCTGACGATCCTCGCGGCGCCGCCGGATACCGAGGCCCTGGTGCTGGAGATGGCCATGCGCGGCGAGGGTCAGATCGCCGAGCTGACCGCGATCGCCGAGCCCGATGTGGGCGTGATCGTAAACGTCGGCCCCGTGCACCTGGAGCTGCTGGGCACGGTCGAGCGCGTGGCGGCGGCCAAGGCCGAGCTGGTCCGGGACCTGGCGCCGGGCGCCGCCTGCGTGGTGCCGGTCGCCGAGCCGCTGCTCGACCCCCACCTGCGCGATGACCTGGAGACGATCACCTTCGGGCCCGGCGGCGACGTGACCCTGCTGTCGCTGCGCGACGGCCGGGCCGAGATCGAGGCGCGGGGCGAGCCCGTGGCGCTGGAGCTGTCCTATGCCGAGCCCCACAACCTGCTGAACACGCTGGCCGCCGTGGCCGCGGCGATGTCGATCGGGGTGCGGCCGGGCGGGCGGGTGGCGCCCGCCTTCTCCTCCATGCGCGGCGAGGTGGTGGAGCTCGCGGGTGGGGTTACGGTCGTGAACGACTGCTACAACGCCAACCCGATGTCGATGCGGGCGGCCCTCAAGCACCTCGCCGAGACGCCCGCCGACCGGCGCGTGGCGGTGCTCGGGACCATGGCCGAGCTGGGCGGCGACTCCGAGCGCTTTCACCGCGAGATCGGCCAGGAGGCCGCGGAGCTCGGGATCGATGCGCTGATCACGGTGGGCGAGCCGGCCACCGCCTACGCCGACTCCTTCGACGGGGAGGCCTACTCGACCGGTGAGCCCGAGGAGGCCGGGGCCCTGCTGTCGGAGATCGTCCTCCCGGGCGACCGCGTGCTGATCAAGGGCTCCCGCTCGGTGGGCCTCGAGCGGGTCCTGAGCTAGTGATTCGCGCCCGGCAGGAAGAGCGCTAGTGGGCGAGATCCTGATCGGGGGCGTGGCCTCGCTGCTCATCTGCATGTTCCTCGGCCCCGAGTTCATCACCTGGCTGCGCGAGCGGGAGTTCGGCCAGCACATCCGCGAGGACGGGCCGGAGGGCCACCACGAGAAGGCGGGCACGCCCACCATGGGCGGCATCGTGATCTTCGTCGCGGTCTCGGTGCCCTTTTTGATCCTGACCGACTACCGGGCCGTGAGCCTGGCCGTGTTCGGCACCGCGCTCGCCACCGCCGGCCTGGGCCTGGCCGACGACCTGGCCAAGGTGCGAAAGAAGCGCTCGCTGGGTGTCTCGGGCAAGACGAAGCTGGCCGTCCAGGCTCTGATCGCCATTGCCCTGTGGCTCGTGGCCACCCGCTACGTCGGGCTGTCCGAGACGCTGCGCCTGCGGGTGATCGACGCCTCCGTGGACCTGGGCTACTTCTACCCGGTGCTGATCCTGCTGGTGCTGATGGGCGCCACCAACGGGGTCAACCTGACCGACGGCCTCGATGGCCTGGCCGCGGGATGCTGCGCCATCGTGCTGCTGGCCTTCACGGCCATGACCTTCATCACCGCGGGTCCCGGGCAGACCGACCTGGCCCTGCTCTCCGCCTGCCTGGTGGGGGCCTGTGTGGGCTTTCTGTGGTTCAACTCGTTCCCCGCCTCGGTGTTCATGGGCGACACCGGGTCGCTTGGGCTGGGTGGTGCGATCGCCGGACTGGCGGTGATGACCAAGACCGAGCTGCTGCTCCTGCTGATCGGCGGCATCTTCGTGATCGAGGCGCTCTCTGTTCTGATCCAGGTCTTCGCCTTCCAGCGCTTCCGGCGCCGGGTGTTCCTGATGGCCCCGATCCACCACCACTTCGAGATGATGGCCTGGTCGGAGACCAAGATCATCCTGCGCTTCTGGATCGTCGCGGCCATCTGCAGCGCGATCGGGTTCACCCTTTATCAGCAGTCCATTGCCTGAGCGGCCCGCGATCGAAGTGCCTGAGCGGCCGCCGCTTCCACGCGGCCCCTACCTGGTGGTGGGACTGGCCCGTTCGGGCGTCGCGGCGGCACGGATGCTGGTCGCCCACGGCGAGGTGATCGGCACCGACGCCGGGTCGCCCGACCTTGGACCTGACCCCGGCTTCGAGGTTCACGCCGCGACGGAGGGAGTCGAGCTCCTCGACGGCGTCCGCACCGTGGTCAAGAGCCCCGGCGTGCCGTGGAGCGCGCCGGTGATCGTGGCCGCGTCAGAGCGCGGCCTGGAGGTCACCGGCGAGCTGGAGCTGGCCTGGCGCCTGCTGCCCGCCAACCCGTTCGTGGCCGTGACGGGCACCAACGGCAAGACCACCACGGTCGAGCTGCTGGGAGCCGTCTGGCGCGCGGCCGGGAGGGCGGTGGAGGTGGCCGGCAACGTCGGCCGTCCCGTGGCCGCGCTGGTCGGCGCCGTCGAGCCCGCCACCACGGTTGTGTGCGAGGCGTCGAGCTTCCAGCTCGAGGACACTTCGGCCTTTGCCCCCGAGGCCGCTGTGCTGCTCAACGTGGAGGAGGACCACCTGGATCGCCACGGGACGGTCGAGGCCTACACGGCCGCCAAGCTGCGCGCCTTCGCGCGCCAGGACACAGACGGCGTGGCGGTGGCCCCCGAGGGGTGCCGCCTGCCGGGAGGGGCCGAGCGGATCACCTTCGGCTCGCCCCGATCCGACATGGCCGTGGTGGACGGTCAGCTGCGGTGGCGGGGTGAGCCGCTCATGGCGGTGGCCGACCTCAGCCTGCGCGGGGCCCACAACGTGGAGAACGCGATGGGAGCGGCGGCCGTGGCTTTGGCCTGCGGCATCCCGGCGGCGGCGGTGGTTGGGGCGCTGTCCACCTTCGGCGGAGTTCCCCACCGGCTGGAGGAGGTTGCCGAGCGAGACGGCGTTCTGTACGTCAACGACTCCAAGGCCACCAACCCGGCGTCGGCGGCGCGGGGCATCGAGGCATTCCGGGGCGGGGTGCACGTGATCCTCGGCGGAAGCCTCAAGGGTGGTGACTTCAGGCGGTTGCGTGCTCCGCTGGCCGAGCGCGTCAGGGCGGCCTACCTAATCGGCCCCGCCGCCGAGAGCCTGGCCGCCGACCTGACCGGAGCGGCACCGCTGGTGCGGGCCCAGAGCCTTCAGGACGCCGTGGCCCAGGCCTCGATCGCCGCCCGGCCCGGGGAGGTCGTGCTGCTCTCGCCGGCCTGCGCGAGCTTCGACGCCTTCGAGGGCTACGAGCACCGCGGGCGGCGCTTCAAGGAGCTCGTGGCGGGCCTTGGATGATTCCGGCGCCGGGCGTCGAAAGGGCCTCTGATGCCGTCGCGTCGCCCGTCATTCCGGACCGAACACGACGCTCGGTCCGGCCGCGGTTCATTCCGGACCGAACACGACGTTCGGTCCGGCCGTGGAGTCAAGCGCCCCGTCGAGTACTCGATCCTCTACACCGCCACCCTGTGCACGCTCGCCGTCGGCGCGGTGATGGTCTACTCGGCCAGCTCGGCGGAGTCCGTGCTCGAGGGCGCCGGGGGGGATCCCGCCGGGTTCCTCAAGCGGTTCGTGTTCCTGGGGCTGATCGGCCTGCTCGCCCTGCACTACCTGTCCCGCCACGGCCTGGCCCTCGTGCGCCGGGCCACCCCGATGCTGCTGGGCGTCTCCTTTGCCCTGACCGTTGCGGTGATGGTGCCGGGAATCGGCGTGACGATCAACGGCGCCACGCGCTGGCTGGGAGCGGGCCCGTTGCAGTTCCAGCCCTCCGAGCTGTTGAAGGTCTCGCTGGTGCTCTACGCCGCCCGGCTGCTGGCCGACCGGCCCGAGTCGGTCAAGACCCTGCGCACGCTCGCCAGGCCCCTGCTGCTGGTGGTGGGCGCGGCCTGCCTGCTGTTGCTCAAGCAGCCCGATATGGGCACGGCGATGGTCATCTGCTTCTCCGTGGGCGCCCTGCTGGTGGCCGCAGGCACGCCTGTGCGTCACCTCGGCGTGCTCGCCGGCTCCCTGTTCGTGGCCGCCGGGCTGCTCGCCGTGGTCGAGCCCTACCGGATGGCGCGGCTCACCGCCTTCGTCCACCCGTTCGAGGACGCCGGCGACACCGGCTTTCAGGCCGTGCAGGCGCTGACGGCGATCGGCTCGGGCGGCCTGTTCGGGGTCGGCCTGGGCGAATCGGTCCAGAAGATCTTCTACCTGCCCGAGGCCCACACCGACATGATCCTGGCCATCATCGGCGAGGAGCTGGGCGTGATGGGGATAATCGGCGTGGCCGTGCTCTACGGGATGATCGGCTACGCGGGCCTGAGGACCGCCAAGGCGGCACGCGACCGCTACTCCAAGCTGCTGGCCACCGGCATAACCTCGCTGATCCTGTGCCAGGCCACCCTCAACTTCTTCGCCGTGCTGGGCATGGCCCCGCTCACCGGCATTCCCCTGCCCTTCATCTCCTACGGCTCCACCAACCTGATCGTGCTGCTGGCGGGGATGGGGCTGGTGCTCAACGTGGCCGCCACCGGTGGTCTGGCCCAGCGCGGGCGCAAGCCGCGCCTTCAGGCCATCGACGGAGGCGGACATGCCGACGATCGTGATCGCCGCCGGCGGGACAGCGGGACACGTGATCCCGGCCCTGGCCGTCGCCGCCGCGCTGCGGGATAGCGGCGCGCGGGTCGAGTTCCTGGGGGGGGAGCGGGCGGAGGCCGAGTTGGTCCCCGCCGCGGGCTACCCATTCCACGAGCTGCGGGTGGCGGGCATCGATCGGCGCAATCCGCTGCGGGCCGCCCGCGCCGTCGGCCTGGCGCTCACCGCCACCGTCCGCGCCCGCCGGCTGCTCAAGCAGCTTGGCGCCGACGTGGTGATGGGCGGGGGCGGCTACGTAGCCGCGCCGGTGGGGGTCGCCGCCCGTTCGCTGGGATTACCGGTGGTGGCCACCGAGGCCGACAGTCACCTGGGGATCACGAACCGCCTGCTGGCGCGGTTCGCCCACCGCGTGTTTCTGGCCTTTCCGATTCAGGGACGCGACGACGAGCGCTACCAGCTGGTCGGCCGCCCGAGCCCGGCCGGAACGGGTCACGCCGACCGCTCCCGCGCCCGCGAGCGCTTCGGGGTCGCCCCCGGCGTGCCCTGCCTGCTGGTCTTCGGAGGGTCGCTGGGTGCGCGCCGGATCAACGACGCCGCCCTCGAGGCGTTCGGCCCCCATGCGCGGCTTGCCGTGCTGCACGCGTGCGGGCGCCGGGACCACCCGGCGCTGGCCGAGCGCCTGGCGGCGCTCGGCTCGCCGCCGCACTACCACCTGCACGCCTACATCGAGCCGTTCGCCGAAGCGCTGGCCGCCGCTGACCTGGTGGTCGGCCGCTCCGGTGGCTCGGTGCTGGAGGTCGCCGGCGCCGGTCTGCCGTCGATCCTCGTGCCCTACCCGCACGCCACCGCCGACCACCAGACGCTGAACGCCCGTCACATGGAGCGCGCGGGTGCCGCGGTGGTGGTGCCCGACGCCGAGCTGGACGGTCCGCGGCTGGTCCATGAGGTCGGGGCGCTGCTGGCCTCACCCGAGCGGATCGCGGCCATGGGAAGCGCGGCCCGCGGCATTGCGCGGCCCGATGCGGCCCGGCGGGTTGCCGATGCCCTGCTGGAGCTCGCGGAGGGCTAGCGACAGCGGGTCGGCGCGACCGACCCGGGCGCAAGGCAGCGATCGACGCGCGCCGGCGCGAGCCCGTTCCGCATCCGCAGGCGGGTGAACTTGCCCACCTTGCCGCGGCCGGTCACGCGTAGGTCGAGTACCGCGCCCCTGCGGTAGAGCCGCTCGGCCCGCTTCAGGCGCACCCGCCTCTTCGCGCCGATCCTCGTGGCCCCGCCGCGTACCCGGCAGCGACGGTTGCAGGAGACGGTCACCTTGGCCCCGGTGGGACCGCGCACCAGCAGGCCCGTGATCCGCGTACGCGCGCCGCGGGTGCGCCCGATGACCACCACCACCGGGAACGGAGACAGCCGCGGCAGCGCGGGCGGGCCGCCGATCAGCGGTGGCGAAGGCGCGGATACCGGAAACGCGGCGGTGGGCGCGGAGAAGGCGCTGGCCGAGCCCACGGGGTTCGAGCCGGTGACGCGCGAGCGGATCCGGTTGCCGGCGTCGAGGCTCGTGATCGGGTAGGTGGGCGACGTCTGGCCCGGCACCTCTAGGCAGTTGCCGGGGCTGGCGTCCGCACAGCGAAACCAGGCGTAGGCGAACGGACGGGTGACGCCCACCCACATGCCGTCGGTGGTGGTCAGGGTCGATCCGGACTGGGTGACCACCGGAGGCTCGCGGTTCAGGGGCTCGCCGGCGGCGTTCGCCCCCGGGGCGGGGACGAGCAGCGCCGCGGCCACGGCCGGGGCGATCCACCAACGGCCCCTCATCTGCAGGACACCGGCTTGGACGACTTGGGGGCCACGCAGCGGTCGAGGCGGGCGGGGGCGAGGCCGCGCCGGAAGCGAAGCCGCGTGTACTTGCCCAGCGTGTTGCCCTTGCGGACCGTGATCACCACGGTCAACCCGGCCGGCAGCCGCCCCTCGAGCCGGCGCAGCCGGATCGTCGAGCCCCTGCGCAGCACGCTGCTCGACTTGCGGTAGGGACACCCGCGGCCGCGGCAGCTGGTGCTCACCCGGGCGCCCCGGGGAAGGTGGCGGAGCCGGATGCGGGTCACGGTGGTGACCCTGCCGGCCACGCGACCGCCGATCAGCACCACCGGGAAGGGCCTCAAGCGCTTGAGCGCCTTCGCCCTGGCCGCCGGCTTGCCTACGGCAGCGGAGAACACCAGCGCCCCCTTGTTGCCGGCCTGGTTGGTGGCCACGACCCCCAGGGCCAGGAACCGACCCACGTCGGCCGCCACCGGACGGTAGGTCCGGGCGTTGCTGCGCGGGACGCACGAGGCCGCCGTGGGGGCGGCACACGACGCCCAGGCGTAGCCGAACGTGATCGGCGCCGTGCCGGTCCACTGGCCGGGCGACCCGGTCAAGAGCTCCCCCGATCGCACGCTGCCCTGGATGGTCGGTGGGCTCACGTTGGAGGGTGGGGAGCCGGGGGCGGAGGGCGGGGCGATCGTCGGTGTCTGGACATCGACGGTCCGGGTGGCGGTGCCAGTGCCCAAGGCCGATGATCGCGTGCCCTTGACCCGCAGCTTGATCACCAGCCCGGTGTCGGCCGGCGTGACGTTGTAGCTCAGATCGGTGTCGCCGGTGGTCTCGCAGGTCGAGGCGCCCATGTTGCAGCGCAGCCACCGGCTCGACAGGGAGGTGTCCGAGGCCCAGCTTCCCCGGCTGCCGGTGAGCACCCCGCCCACCTGCGGCGAGCCCGAGATCGAAGGCCCCGGGCTGGGGGCTGCGGGCGGCGACGGCGGCACGAGGCCCGTCTGGGTGGTCCCGGGCGTGTCGTAGGGCTCGGTGGCCGCGAGGGCCGCCGTAGCGCTGAACGCGAGGAGGCAGGAAGCCAGCCCTGCGGCCAGCAGGGTCCGGCGGGTGAGTGAATGCTCCACGGAGACCACAACAGCCCATGATGGCGAAAGGTTCGGGCGAACGGCGCAGCCCCGCTGACTGCCGGTCGCGACCGTAAGGTCCCGGGGGATGTCCCCGCCGCCCCTCAGCGACCGCCGCCTGCACTTCATCGGCGTCGGCGGGGCCGGCATGAGCGGCCTCGCGCTGGTCTGCTCCCAGCTGGGGGCGCAGGTCACGGGCTCGGATCGCGCCGAGTCGTCCTATACCGCCCGCCTGCGGGGCGCCGGGATCCAGCCGTCCATCGGCCACCACGCCGCGAACCTTCCCCCGGGGGCGCAGGTGGTGGTGTCCACCGCCATCGGCGAGGACAACGCCGAGCTGGTGGCGGCCCGCGACGGGGGTGCGCCCGTCATCCACCGGGGCCGGCTGCTTGGAGAGGTCTCGGCGCTGAAGCACTCGATTGCCGTCGCCGGCACCCACGGCAAGACGACCACCTGCGCGATGATCGCCCACGTGCTGTCGGGATGCGGGCGCCGGCCGGCGTTTCTGATCGGCGGCGAGCTGCGCTCTGCGGGGACGAACGCCGCGTGGGGGGAGGGCGATTGGATCGTGGTGGAGGCCGACGAGTCCGACGGCTCCTTCCTCGAGCTCGAGCGCGAGATCGCGGTGGTCACCAACGTCGAGCTCGACCACCACCACACCTACGCCTCCCTGATGGAGCTGCGGGCCGCCTTCGACGAGTTCGTGGCCTCGGCGCGGGTCCGCATCGCCGGCCCGGGCGCGCAGATCGCCGGCGCGGTGACCTACGGCCTCGGGGAGGGCGACCTGAGCGCGGAGGACATCGAGTTGCGGCCGTTGGGCGCCCGCTTCACCGTCGCCGGCGTTCACGTGGAGCTGTCGGTGCCCGGGCGCCACAACGTGGCCAACGCCCTGGCGGCCCTGGCCGCCTGCCGCGAGGCCGGCGTGACCCTGGAGGAGGCGGCGCCCGCGCTGGCGGGCTACACGGGCACGGGGCGCCGCTTCGAGGAGCACGGCTCCACGGCCCGTGGAGCACGGGTGTTCGACGACTACGCCCATCACCCCACCGAGGTCCGGGCCACCCTGGAGGCGGCCCGTACGCTGGGCGCCCACCGGTTGGTGGCCTGCTTTCAGCCCCATCTCTATTCGCGTACGCGGGAGCTGGCGCGCGGCTTCGGGGCCGCGCTGGCGATCGCCGACGTGGTCTGCGTGCTCGACGTCTACCCCGCCCGCGAGCGGTCCGGGGACTTCCCCGGGGTCTCCGGCCTGCTCGTGGCCCAGGCGGCGGCCGACGCGGCCGGGGGGCGCCGGGTGATGTGGACGCCCACCCTGCTCGACGCCGCCCGGCGGCTGGAGGCGGAGCTGGGCGAGGGGGACGTGCTCCTGACGCTGGGGGCGGGGGACGTGGACGAGCTGGCCCGGGAGCTCACGACCGCCCGACCGAGCGCCGGGCAGCGCGCGTGACTGCGCCCAAGGGAGTCCTGGAGGACTTCCCGCTCGCGCGGCTGACCACGGTCCGGACCGGGGGTCCGGCCGACTACTACGCGCGCCCCGACAGCACCGAGCGCCTGGTCGAGCTGCTCGGGTGGGCCGATTCCGAGGGCTTGGAGGTAGGAGTGATCGGCTCGGGCTCGAATCTGCTCGTAGCTGATGCCGGCTTTCGCGGACTCGCCATGAAGCTCGACGGTCCGCTCGCCCTCGCCGAGCGCGACGGCGCGCGGCTGCTGTGCGGCGGCGGCGCGCGGCTGCCCTCGGTCTCCGCCCGGGCGGCCCGGGAGGGCCTCGGCGGGATCGAGTTCGGGGTGAGCATTCCCGGCACGGTCGGAGGGGCGGTCAAGATGAACGCCAACGCCTACGGGGGGGACCTGTCGCGGGTGCTGGAATGGGCCGAGGTCGCCACCCCCGAGGGAGCCGACCGCCGCGTCCCCGCCCAGCTCGGCTTTTCCTACCGGCGCTCCAACCTGGGCCCCCGCGAGGTGGTCGCCCGCGCCTCGTTCCTGCTCGAGCCCGCCGATCCCGCCGAGGTCAAGGCCACGCTGGCCGACATGCGGGGAAGGCGCCGCGCCGCCCAGCCGTCGGGCATCAAGACCTTCGGCAGCACGTTCAAGAACCCGGATGACCCCCGGGCCGAGGGGCGCAGCGCCGGCGTGCTGCTCGACGAGGCCAGGTGCCGCGGTCTGGCCGTGGGCGGGGCCCGGCTGTCGCCGGTGCACGCCAACTTCGTCGAGAACGCCGGCGAGGCGACCACCGCCGACGTCGTGGCGCTGATGTCTGAGGCCCGGCGGCGCGTGCGGGAGCGCTTCGGCGTGGAGCTCGAAGCCGAGGTCCAGACGCTCGGGGACGTCGATCCCCCAGGTCGGCCGGCGTGAGCGCCGCCTTCGCCGCCGTCCGCCGTCTGGGCGCCGTCGCCCCCAGACGAGCCCTGGCGATGCCGGGCCGCGCGGTCCTGGCCGTGCCGGCCCGCCTGCGCCGGCGCCTGCTGGCGCTGGCCGTGATGGCGGGGCTGCTCTTCGCCCTCTACATGCTGGTGCTGCGCGATGTCGGCCTGGTCGCGGTCGACAAGGTGGCCGTCTCCGGATTGACCGGCAAGGACGCCGGGCGCGCCGCCACCGCCCTGGAGGGCGCGGCTCGCGAGTCGACGACCCTGCACGTGGATCACGCCGCGATCGACGATGTGGCCGCTCGCTTCCCGACGATCGAGTCCGTCGAGGTGGAAGCCCGGTTCCCGAAGGGCATGCGGCTGACCGTGACCGAGCAGCGCCCGGCCGCCATGCTCGTGGTCGGGGCGCGGCGAATCCCCGTGGCCGGCGACGGGTCCGTGCTCACCGGGCTTCCCGTCAAGGCCTCGCTGCCGGAGGTGAAGATCGAGGCGGGAGAAGTTCCGTCCAAGCAGCTCACCCCCGGCGGCACGCTCGAGGCCGTCCGCGTGGCCGGCGGCGCGCCCGCCGCGCTGACTCCCACGCTGCAAGACGTGGCGCGGCGCGGCGCCAAGGGGTGGGTGGTGCAGATCGAGGACGGCCCGCTGCTGATCTTCGGCCCGGCCGCGGAAGTGGCTGAGAAGTGGGCGGCCGCCACCCGTGTGCTGGCCGATCGCGACGCGGCCGGGGCGGACTACATCGACCTGCGAATCCCCGGGCGCCCCGCCGCGGGCGGTCTGGGGGTCCAGACCATGGAGCCGGTGGCCCCCGCCGGCTCCGAGGACGGCGCGACGCCGGCTCTCCCGGGTCAGAACGCGGGTGCGAGGCCGGCCCTTCCAAGCCAGCGAGGCGGCGCGACGCCGCCGCTTCCGGGCCAGGGGGCCGGCGCGACACCGCCCCTTCCGGGTCAGGGCTCGACCTCGCCCTCGGCCCCCGCCGAAGGACAACAACCATGACTCGCGGACCCTCGATCTCGACTGGAGACTTTGACCAACGCTCGACGTCGGGTCGACGTCGAGAATGCAGGGTTCCTTGCGGGCTATGTTGACATCGGCGCGATATGCCGCCTAAAGTCCCAGATTGCAGCGATCTTCGTCAGCCCGCGAAAACCCTCGATGATCGCTTGACCTTCGGACGGAACCCAGTACACGAGACGAGGACCCACTGAAGATGGACACGGGCAGTTACCTGGCGGTGATAAAGGTCGTCGGCGTCGGCGGCGGCGGCACCAACGCGGTGAACCGCATGGTCGACGCGGGCCTCAAGGGCGTGGAGTTCATCGCGGTGAACACCGATGCGCAGGCGCTGCAGATGTGCGACGCCGACCTCAAGCTCCAGATCGGCGACCAGCTCACGCGCGGACTGGGCGCGGGGGCGGACCCCGAGACGGGCTACGGGGCCGCGAACGAGAGTCGTGACGAGCTCAAGGAGGCGCTCAAGGGCGCGGACATGGTCTTCGTGACCGCGGGCGAGGGCGGTGGCACCGGCACCGGTGCGGCTCCCGTGATCGCCGAGGTGGCCAAGCAGGAGATCGGTGCCCTCACCGTGGGGGTGGTCACGCGGCCGTTCGACTTCGAGGGCTCCCAGCGCCGGCGCCAGTCCGACGAGGGGATCAACCGACTGCGCGAGCAGGTGGACACCCTGATCGTGATCCCCAACGAGAAGCTGCTGGCCGTCGTCGAGCGCCGCACCTCGATCCTCGAGGCCTTCCGCGAAGCCGACAACGTGCTGCGCCAGGGCGTCCAGGGGATCACCGACCTGATCACGATCCCCGGCCTGATCAACCTCGACTTCGCCGACGTGCGCACGATCATGGCGGACGCCGGATCGGCGCTGATGGGCATCGGTGAGGCCAACGGCGAGAACCGGGCCGGCGAGGCGGCCAAGGCCGCCATCTCCAGCCCGCTGCTCGAGCAGTCGGTGGAGGGCGCGACGGGCATCCTGCTCAACATCACCGGAGGCGCGGATCTGGGCCTGTTCGAGGTCAACGAGGCCGCCGAGATCATCCAGCAGGCGGCCGACCAGAACTCGAACATCATCTTTGGCGCGGTGGTGGACGAGGGCATCGGCGACGGGGTGCGGGTCACGGTGATCGCCACCGGCTTCGACGGGCCGAGCGGCGGATCGCTCTTCACCGACGACAGCACCGGTCGCCGGCGCGAGCCGCGCCGCCGCGACGTGGCGATGGACGAGCGCCAGCGCAGCTCACTGGAGATCTCCGACGACGACATCGACATTCCGTCGTTCCTGAAGGATTGAGCTCGCCGCGCCTGCGTCTCGTGGGCTTTCTTGCGACACTCGTCCTCGCCGCCGGCTGTGGCGGGGGGGAAGGGGAAGGGGAAGGGGAAGGGGAAGGGGAAGGCGAGGAGCCATCCTCGAGCTCCGAAAGGAAGAGCCCGGGAACCGCCGCGTCCTTTCGCAAGGACGTGGGAGCGCTGTGCCCCCCGTTCTACGAGAAGGCCGGCGCGCTGCAGTTGCGCTTGCGCCTGCTGCGCATCACCGACCGCAGCTCGCCGCAGGAAAAGCGCAAGGGGCTGGCCACGGTGGGCCAGATCCAGAAGCTGTCAAGGCGATTCGCGGCCGACCAGGGCGAGGTGGCCCTTCCAGCCAAGGGCCCGGCCCGGCGCGACGCCAAGGAGCTCGTCGAGTCCACCCGCGGCTTCGTCGAAACCCAGAACCGGAACCTCGACTACATCGGCCGCCTGGCGAGCAAGGGTGGCACGGACAGCGATCGCCAGAACCTCCTGGGCATCCGACAGGAGCTCGGAACGAGGCTCCAGCGCCAGCAGCAGTTGGTGCAGCGGCTGAAGATCACGAAGTGCCTGCCCCCGGGCTGATCCCGCGCCGAGGCATGTTCTAGCCTCTGCGCCCCTGCCTTCCGCCGCCGACATCCTGCGTCGTACCGCCCTGTTCGACCGCCACCGCGCCGCCGGGGCCAAGCTCGTGCCCTTTGCCGGCTGGGAGATGCCCGTGCAGTACGAGGGTGTGCGCACCGAGCACCTGGCCGTCCGCCAGGGAGCGGGGGTCTTCGATGTCTCCCACATGGGCGAGATCGAGACCGCCGGTCCCGGGGCCGAGGCCTTTTTGCAGCACCTGCTGTCCAACGACGTGACCAGGCTGGCCGAGGGCGGGGCCCAGTACTCGGTGCTCTGCCGCGAGGACGGCGGGGTGATCGACGATCTGTTCACCTACCGCCTGCGGCCCGGCGAGGACGGTGCGCCGCGCTTTTTGACCGTGACCAACGCCTCGAACCACGAGACCGACTACGCGTGGTTCTCCGACCACGCGGACGGCTTCGACGTGACGGTCGCCGACGTGGCCGACCGCTACGCGATGCTGGCCGTCCAGGGGCCCGAGGCGCGCGAGATCGTCGCTCGCCACGCGCGCGGCGACCTGCCCGGGCGCATGCGCACCGCCACGGTCGGAGTGGCCGGCTCCCAGGCGCTGGCCTGCGGTACGGGCTACACGGGCGAAGACGGCGTGGAGCTGCTGATGCCGCCCAGCGCCGCCCCCGCGATCTGGGACGCGCTGGTCGAGGAGGGCGTGGTGCCGGCCGGCCTGGCCGCGCGCGACACGCTGCGCACCGAGGTCTGCTTCCACCTCTACGGCAACGACCTCACGCTTGACCACAACCCGATCGAGGCGGGGCTGGGGTGGGCGGTCAAGCTTCACACCGGCTTCATCGGCTCCGACGCGCTGCAAAGCGCCGACACCGGCCGCAAGCTGGTCTGCTTCGGCTTCACCGGCCCGGGCATCCCGCGCCAGGGCAACGGCATCTTCACCGACGCCGGCGAAGGCGTGGTGACCAGCGGCACGATGTCGCCGAGCCTCGGGTACGGGATCGGGATGGGCTATGTGCCCGAGGAGGCCGCCGAGCCGGGCACGCAGGTCGAGGTCGACGTCCGTGGACGGGCGCGTGCCGCCGAGGTGCGCGCGAAGCCCCTGTATTCGAAGAGCTAGGAGAGAAGTGGCCGAGAGCTATCCCGAGGACCTGAAGTACCACGCCGAGCACGACTGGGCTCGGATCGAGGGGGAGGAGGCCGTCTTCGGCATCACCTGGTACGCCCAGGATGCGCTGGGCGAGGTGGTCTTCTACGACCCGCCCGAGGTGGGCGCTGCGGTGACCAAGGACCAGCCTTACACGGAGGTCGAGTCCGTGAAGGCGGTCTCCGACGTGTTCGCGCCGCTGTCGGGAGAGGTGATCGAGGTCAACGAGGCCCTCAGCGACGCCCCCGAGGCCGTCAACAGCGATCCCTACGGCGACGGCTGGCTGGTCAAGGTCAAGCTCAGCGATCCGAGCGAGGTCGAATCCCTCCTGGACGTGGATGCGTACAAGAAGCTGCTTGAGTCCTAGAAGCGCCCAGCGAATCCCGCGCAACCAGCGAACCAGCCGACCATGAGCACCTACACCTCAGCCACCGACCAGGACCGCAAGGCCATGCTCGATGCCATCGGCGTCGGGTCGCTCGACGAGCTCTTCGCCGAGATCCCGCAGGCCGTCCGGCTGGATCGGCCGCTGGACATTCCGGCCGGGATGTCCGAGACGGAGGTCTTCGACCACCTGTCCTCGCTGGCGGCGCGCAACGTGCACGCCGACGCAGAGACCACGTTCCTGGGCGCCGGCATGTACGACCACTACGTGCCCTCGATCATCGACTCGCTGCTGTCGCGATCGGAGTTCCTGACCCCCTACACGCCCTACCAGCCCGAGATCTCCCAGGGCGGCCTCCAGGTGATGTTCGAGTTCCAGACCGCGATCTCCGAGCTCACCGGCCTGCCGGTGTCAAACGCCTCGGTCTACGAGGGGCCGTCGGCGGTGGCCGCCGCCGGCTATCTGGCCAAGCAGGAGACCAAGCGCTCCAAGCTCGTCACCTCCCGGGGCCTTCACCCCCACTCGCGCGATGCGCTGGCCACGCACGCCGCGGGCTTCGGGATGACGGTGCACGAGGCGGGCCTGACCGAGGACGGGGCCACCGACATCGACGCCCTGGCCGCCCTGGTGGACGACGACACCGCCGCCGTGTTCGTGCAGCAGCCCAACTTCCTGGGCACCGTGGAGGAGATCGAGGCGCTGGGCGAGGCGGCGAAGGCCACGGGCGCCCTGTTCGTCGTGGCCGCCGACCCGCTGCCGCTGGGCGTCCTCAAGCCCCCGGGCGAGCAGGGGGCCGACATCTGCGTCGGCGAGGGCCAGTCGCTGGGCAACCGCCTGGACTACGGCGGGCCGTCCTTTGGCTTCTTCGCCGCCTCCGAGCGCTTCATCCGCAAGATGCCCGGGCGGATCGCCGGTGAGACGCGCGACGTGGACGGCAAGCGCGGCTTCGTGCTCACGCTCCAGACGCGCGAGCAGCACATCCGCCGCGAGAAGGCCACCCACAACATCTGCACGGCGCAGGCGCTCAACGCGCTGGCCGGCGTCGTCTACCTGTCCTGGCTGGGTCGCAAGGGCCTGGTCGAGCTCGGCGAGCTGATGCTCCGGCGCACCCACTACGCACGCGAGTCGATGGGGCTTCAGGCCATCAACCCCGGGCCCGTGGTGCGCGAGTTCGCGGTCCGCGTCCCCGACCTCGACGGGCTGTTCGAGCGCGCCCGCGCCGCAGGCATCAACCCCGGCTACCGGCTGGCAGACACCTATCCCGAGTACGGGGACGGCCTCCTGATCGCGCTCACCGAGCGCCGCTCGCGCGCCGACATAGATCGCCTGGCCTCCGTGGTTGCCGGCGCGCGCGAGGAGGTGAGCGCCTGATGGCCAAGCCTCAGGAGGCCGCACCCTCCGGGGGTTCGCCGGCCGCGAACGACTCCTTCCCCCTCGACCCGCGCGCCGACGAGCAGACGATCACGATCTACGAGCGCTCTCGCGCGGGCCGGCGCGCCTTCGTGGCTCCCGCCTGCGACGTGCCCGAGGTGCCGGTCTCGGACCTGCTTCCCGACTGGGCGCGGCGCACCGAGGAAGCCGGCCTGCCCGAGGTCTCCGAGCCCGAGATCGTGCGCCACTTCAACGGCCTGTCCAAGAAGAACTTCGATCTGGACACCGGCTTCTACCCGCTGGGCTCGTGCACGATGAAGCACAACCCCAAGCTGCACGAGCGCGTGGCCGCTCTGCCCGGGCACGCGCGGCTGCACCCGCTGCAGGACCCCGAGCTCGCCCAGGGCGCACTGGAGCTGATGTTCAATCTGCAGGGGGCGCTGTCGGAGGTGGCCGGCCTTCCGCACGTGTCGCTACAGCCCTCCGCCGGATCGCACGGCGAGCTGGCCGGACTGCTGCTCACGCGCGCCTACCACGAGGACCGCGGTGAGCACCGCACCAAGGTCCTAACCCCCGACACCGCCCACGGGACCAACCCCGCCACCGTGACCATGGCCGGCTACGAGGTGGTGAAGGTGGGCACCGACGAGCACGGCGGCGTCGACATCGACGACCTGCGGGACAAGGCCGACGACCAGGTGGCCTGCCTGATGCTCACCAACCCCAACACGCTGGGGCTGTTCGACAGAAACATCGAGGAGATCGCCTCGATAGTGCACGACGTGGGGGGCACCCTGTACTACGACGGAGCCAACCTGAACGCCGTGATGGGCATCTCGCGCCCCGGCGACATGGGCTTCGACATCGTGCACTACAACCTGCACAAGACCTTCACCCAGCCCCACGGCGGCGGCGGACCGGGCGCCGGCCCGATCGCGGTGTCCGACCGGATCGAGCCCTTCCTGCCCCGGCCTCAGGTGGTGCGCTCTGAGTCGTCCAACGGATCGGGTCCGCACTTCACGCTTGACGACGATCGGCCCAAGTCGATCGGCAAGATGCGCGGCTTCCAGGGCAACTTTGGCGTGTTCGTGCGCTCCTACGCCTACATCTGCTCGCTGGGCGCCGAGGGGCTGCGTGAGGCCTCCGAGATGGCGGTGCTCAACGCCAACTACCTCAAGGCACGCCTGGCCGAGGAGGGGATCGCCGAGTACCTGCCGATCGCCTTCGATCGCTTCTGCATGCACGAGTTCGTGCTCTCGGGCAAGGGCGCGCGCGATCAGCTGGGGATCAAGACGCTGGACATCGCCAAGCGGATGCTCGACCACGAGGTGCACCCGCCCACCGTCTACTTCCCGCTGCTGGTGGAGGAGGCGCTGATGATCGAGCCCACCGAGACCGAGCCCAAGGAGCGGCTCGACCACTTCGCCGACGTGGTCCGCTCGATCCTCGAGGAGGCGGCCGCGGACCCGGAGATAGCCCGCAACGCGCCCTACACCACGCCGGTGCGGCGGCTCGACGAGGCCGGGGCGGCCAAGCGGCCCGTGGTGCGCTTCACGGCGGCGGACCCCAACCCCGGCGACCCGGGCCGGGCGGGCGACGACGACGGCGAGCCCGCGGGCTCGTTGTAGCGCACCTTGCCCGGGCGCCGCCAAGAATCTTGTCGCGTTGTGTGGGCCCAAGGCCCCACAATGCGACAACATCGGTTCCCGGGGTAGGTCGGCCGAGATCGAACCCGAGCGCAAGGCCAAGCTGGACCGCTTCCAGGCCTGGGCCTTCGTGGCTGCCGCCGTGCTGGCGCTGCTCACGCTCCCCGTGGTGGGGATCGCCTTCAGCGCGGCGGCGATCGCGCTCGGCTACCGGGTGGGCGTGCCCGCGGTCCGCTGGGCGGGCGTGGTCACGCTGACGCTGTGCGCGGTGGTGCTGGCCTTCGGGCTGGGCTCCGGTGGTGGCGGCGGGCTGATCGGCTGACTAAAGGCCCTTACCCCCTGGCGCATCGGCCATCGGTAGTGCACGCTGTACACAATGAGGCTCTGGGGGTTGGTCATCTGCTGTGCCGCCCTTGTGGCGGCGGGATTGGGCGCCAGTGATGCGAACGCCGGCATGCTTGCCCTTTCGTCGTCTCGCTGTGGCCAGGCCGCGCCGTATTCCTTCGGGAGCTGCCCGGAGTCGATCTGGACGGTCCGAGACGATGGAACGGACCTGCGTCGCCTGACCGGCGGCGACGGCCCGGTCGACGGCCAGGACCTGGACGAGTGGCCGTCGTGGTCGCCCGACGGGCTGTCACTGCTCTTTCGTCGCACTTACCCCGATGTCGGCACAGGCAGTGCTCGAGAGACACTGCAGGTGCAGAGCATTCTCGGTGGCTCCGCTTCGCAGGTGGGCCCCGCGGCGCCGAATCCGATTGTGCGCGCCTACACGAACCCGTCGTGGTCGCCAGACGGCCGGTCGATCCTGTTCAGCTCCCGGATCTCGGATCAGGGAGAGGACTCCGGCAAGGATGAGATCTACCTGATGGGGATGGACGGCTCGATCCGCCAGGTGACCCACGGGCCTCCCTACTATTACGATCCGCAGTTCAGCCGTGACGGACGCAGGGTGCTGGCCCAGCGGGCGGTGGGGGACGGAACCATCGAGCTGACCTCGCTCGCCCTCGACGGCAGCGATCCTCGGCCGATCTTCCTGGCCGACATGGGGTCATTCCAGCTCGGCGGCAAGCGGTACAGCTACCTCGAGTACGCCGTTTCGCCCGACGGGCGGACGGTCGTGCTCAACCGGGACGGCAACGTGCTCACCCTGGAGCCGACCGGCGCCGTCTTGCAGCCCCGGACGCAGGGACCGGTCTTCTTCCCTCAGGCGGGGAGGCTCGCCTACGCCGATGAACCGGCCGACCGCCTGATCCGCTCGGGCGGGCCCAACTATCCCGACCACCCGCTCGTGGAGTTCCCCCGTTTTTGTGGACGTCTGACGGCTGAGTTTGCTCGGTCGGGAAGGATGTCTGTTGATGCCGAAGACACCGCCGTATTCGAAGGAGTTCAAGCGCGAGGCCGTCGGGCTGCTGCGG
>JAABUR0100004112.1_pt1 | contig 19744 bp, 20 predicted proteins | sample 5560091 | NCBI WGS metagenome assembly JAABUR01 (sample SAMN10711879, study PRJNA513375) | rock metagenome | isolation source: Antarctica rocks | place: Antarctica: Victoria Land, University Valley sud | reverse complement strand
AGTGACTAGAACACTCGTTCTCTAACGTGCAATCAACGCGAACAAATTTGATACATAGTCTCAAAACTCACTGTTTCGACTGCGTGAAGCAGTCGTGTAGACTGCGAGTGATTTTCTACCTCAGAGAGTTTTGTTCACTCGATACAGATAGCATAAAGTCTCTCATGAGTCGATCTAACTGATGTCACAAGAATGTATGAATTTATTATTATTATTATTATTGAATTAAGATGCAACGAAAGTGAAAGATTTCTTTAGTATATAAGTAAAAGTTAAGCTCTTCTGTTTCATGATTATTTTATGACTTGAGAATAAAACAATTGATTTCTGACTAGTAGAGTTGAAATTTGAAAATCAAAGAAAATCAATTTGCATATCAATTATTAAATTGATTTTGTTCATTCATGTTTTTTCAAGAATCATTTGATGTTGATTTAATCAAATGATCAACATAAAAGCTATGTCAATCGTATGATCTTGAACAGTCAGATTCAAATAAATGACATGAGTAATGAGTTTCTTAACATAATGATCATCAAATTCTTAAATTGACTTCACTTTGATCAAAGTCAGAAACTTAATTTGCAACTGATCACAAACAATCTGCATGATTACTTCATTAATGAATGAATAGTCAGCAGCTTCAATGTCAATCAATGACTTCAATGAGTAACTAATTTCATTGTTAGAAAGTATATATTCAGTAGTCAAAGATTCAGAAGCAAAAGAGTCATCTGACATGCTCATCATTGAAGAAATTAACACATTTTTTATCGCGTCTTTGATGAAAGTCTTTAGTTTTTTGCCTCATTATTCTTGAAAGACATTTTCTTATTCTCTTTATTCTTCGAAATAATGATTTCATGTAGATGAGAAGTGAAGACATGAAATGCTGAAGTATTAATCTTGTTTTGAAAGCAGTTCTTAAATAAGTGATCTGAGATCTTACAGATATAACAAACAATAAATGATCTGACTGACTCAGATGTAGAAAAAATAGTTGACTTAACATATTCAATTATCAAAGTTGTCACTGCTGACAGGAAAGTAACGTGCTTTTCAGATGCAATGATGACTTTAATGATGATCATGCAACGTTCGCTTTGAAGCTGATAATTGACTTGCTGTTTATTATTTACACTCTGAAGAAAGCTTTTAAAATGATGTAAAGTGATAAAATCTTTTAAGCAAATTGATAAAGCATTTTGCAAGTAATTGTTGATTTTATTCTGAAGATTGTTCATCAATGTGCAATTCTCATAGTCTAGATAGCTGAATAGCTTCATGAATTCAAAGTGAAAGATGTTGAAAAACTTGTTTAACTGTTTCAGAGCATTGTACTTGCAACAACATTTTCAATTCTTATTCTGATCATTGTTCATGTTAAAATCATGTCTAGAATCTAATCACACTACAGCAAGATAGTGCGTAGCTGAATAGAATGTTTAATCAATAGAGATAACTATAACTAGAATATTAAGAATACAGAAGAAATCAAAGAGAGTTTCGAGCTGTATTTATAGTAGAGCAAAAAAAAAAGAGCGAAGCAGATTTGCTCAAGTATCGAAAGCGCTAGAATAGAGTGTTGAGACTAAAGATTCAACATGAGTCAAAACTTCTAGAGCTTGTTGACTAGAAAACTCTATTCAATTTTGACACACTCGTAACATTATCTTCTTCTCTTTAAAAGTCATGTCTCTATGACTTGTAGTGTAGTTCATAGCACTGACGTAGAGTCTTGATGTCTGTCTTTCTATCAATCTTTCTATTGATTCAAATCAACTCGTCAAATGTCTATTATAGCAGACTCACTATGTGAGATAAAGTGATCATTGAAGCAGACTCACTAGTTGACTTGCTCATCGAAGAGATCAACTATCGGCTTGTCATTGAAGCAGACTCACTAGTTGCATGTGAACATGAGATAGATCGATTCACTGATAGATAGAGCGATGAGAGTAGATATGTCATTGCATTAACGAAGAATGTCATTGAAGCAGACTCACTAGTCGACTTGCTCATCAAAGAGATCAACTATCGACTTGTCATTGAAGCAGACTCACTAGTTGCACGTGAACGTAAGATAGATCAATTCACTGATAGATAAAACGATGAGAGTAGATATGTCATGACATTGACGAAGAGTGTCATTGAAGCAGACTCACTACGAGAACATCATTTGTAACAGACTCACTAAATTGATCTGACGACACAGATTGTTTTGACTCGCCTGATTCACGAGCTTTCAAGACGAAGAGAGAAAGAGATTGAACAGATTGTTTTCACTCGTCTGCTTCACAAGAATGAGTTGATTCTCTAGCAATCAACGAAGATTCTTTATCGTTGATTCTATTGATCGAATAAACTTTGCGTACTTAATGAGCGATAGATTCTCTAGCAATTCAAACAGTCTTGTCGTTGATTTTATTGACTCTCTGATGTTGTTCTGTCTTTCGATTGCGTTGATCATCAGATAAAACAAATTTCTTTATACTCATTTCGTTGTTCATCGAGTAGCTTGAATGAGTATTGATATTAATATCATGTAATTAACGAATTCTTAATATAATGTTGAGATCGTGCCTAGAATCTAATCACACTGCAGCGAGATAGTGCGTAGCTGAATAGAATGTTTGATCAATAAAGATAGCTATAACTAGAATATTAAGAATACAGAAGAAATCAAAGAGAGTTTCGAGCTGTATTTATAGTAGGGCAAAACAAAGAGAGCGAAGCAGGTTTGCTCAAGTATTGAAAGCGCTAGAATAGAGTGTTGAGGCTAGAGATTCAACATGAGTCAAAATCTCTAGAGCTTGTTGACTAGAAAACTTTATTCAATCTCGACACACTCGTAACAGTAAATTGACTTCAGATGCTTGAATAGCTTGTAAATTAAAATGTATGAATGAGATGCATCATGATGATATCAAGTGAAGATTTATTTCACTGCATCATTTTCTAGTCTAGATATCATATAAACAATACAGATATTTTCAGTATGAAAGTGATCTGCATTTACTTCAAGCTTGTCATTAATCTTGATTCTTCAGCTGTCTCATGTTGATTCAACATCTTCATTGATGAAGATAAATGAGTTCAAAAACTTGTAGAACTTGTGATGATTGCTGTTGAGTAAGATGAATGACTTTCGTCAAGAAAGATTCTTGATAAAAGCTTGTGACTCAATATCTTGTTATTTCAAGATAGTTTGAGACTCAGCGAACTCAGTAAATTGATGAGAAAGAAGATCATTGATGACAGAATACTTTACTTCTTTGAGCTTCTTTTTGAAACTCAATACTTTCGCTCATAGTCAAGTGATAGTCTCTTTCTGAATGTTTATTGTTGTTTAATTGACTTTTAACTCATTCAATCTCTTGATATGCTCAACTTGTAAATCGATTCACTGCTCATTCAGTTTCAAAGTCATGTCTCATTGATCTCTTAGCTCGATCAACATTTTGATGATCTTGTTCAACTGATCATAAGCTCATTGACGAAGTTGTTGATTTGTGTTGATGTTTTATGAGATAGTGATATTCTGAGATTCAGCTGAAACATTAAAAGAAATAATGAAAACATGTTTGCTAGCAATGCTTCTAAGCAGATGAGCTGTTCTTGATTCGACTGATTCAAAGTCACATGTCATTGTGAGAAAGATAAATAGATAAATAGATTTGTTGTAAAGATGAATGATTTGATAAATTTGAGTAAATTTTGATGAAAGTAATTCAAAGAATTTCTTGCAAATTTTCTGAATAAACGAAGTAGATTATTTCGTATTGTTTACACATTGATAGCAGAGTAGTTGATTAGCATTTATCTACTGTTAGAAACCAGCATAAAGCGAGTCATATGAGTGTCATTTAACTAATAGATAAATGCTAAGAAAGAAAAGTAGCTACAGAAAAGAACTCGATTCTTATATGTGCATTTTTCAGCTCTGTGCTAGGCTTGAAAGGGTTGATGCTTTACACATATGAATGCAGAGACTCGATGACATCACATTTAGCTTAGATTTTCACTAGACTCGATTAGAATAAAATCAAGGCAAAGACTAGTCGTAGAATAAACGAAGAGTAGAATCATAACATTAAATGATGATGATTTTTATAAATACTAACATACACTTCAGATTGATGAAATCAACATGCTTAAAGCATTTATGCATTTGCTTTTGACACAGATCTTGAAGATTGACATCATTCTCATCATTTATAGTAATTTGCAGAATATCATTGATGATGAGAATGACTTCATACTTAACTGTCATGTTCATAAATGATCTGAACAATTCTAGTGATGACTTTAACTTCGTTGATTCTCATTTTTTCACTGCAATGAGCTTCATGAATTGCTTTGATGCTTGAGTCTTAAACTGATTATCATTTAGATTTTTCTCATTCTCATTCTCATCTTCAAATCAGTCAAGCTTCACTGATGATGATACACATGCTCTTCAAGCAACAAGAGTAGCAGCAGTCTGAGCAACAAAAATCACAAGCTCGCTCGAAATGAGTGCGTTGACAGCTTGAGAAGTCTGAGAGATCTTGAGAAAATTAAGTCTGAGCAAAGAAAGATCTTCTACATCTGCATCTGAAAGTATCGAGAATGAGAAGATCTCTGTCTCTGAAGAAAGTACGATAGAATTCTTAGATACGAGAACTATTTTGCGTGCCTTAGAAGTCTTGAGTGCATCTAGATGAAGCAGAGCCTTGAAGAGAGTTCTTTTGCATTCGATACGTCTGAGAAGCATTCTGACTATCTAGAATTACGCCCGTGTAAGGCTGAGGTTTGTATAGCTTCAAAAATGAAGCTTGGGAGTGTTTTGGGAATGTGAGGATGATATCTAGGTATTTGCTCTAAAGTGGGCTGACAGTGTAATGGAGGGCAGTAGCTCGGAACGCTGTTGGGTTCATCATACGTTCTTGGAACGACTTGGCGATCAAAGACTAGAAAGATGTCTGGGCGGACACAAGTTATGAATACATGAGGAACCCATAACACTTTTCGATACCTTGACCAACTTAGAGACGGTTTCTTGGAGACAGGTCTGAGGAAAGTAACTAAATCAAGCATTGGGATGGCCTTCCATAGACCTCCTACTGCTGAGATTACAGCAACACGATCCCTCCTTTAAGTCGCAACGATGTCCTGTTTTCCCTGAAACAAAAGACTTGAATTGCTGTCCAAAGCCGCTGGTGTACTCTATGAATCTCATGCCTTACTATTTCTCTTCAAGCGCCTTGCTGGCTCGTCCTGTTGCTTTTGACTCTGTATTCGCCCCTCAAGATGCAGTTTGAGCATTGCCGCGCCGAGCGCGTGATAGCTTTTAATGCCGCTTTGCGACTCAAGTCAATTCCACTAGCTAGTGATAGTAATCCAAGCTCATTTGGATGGCATGGGGTGTATCCGAAAGATTTCAACGCCTTACATCGACTTAGAAGCATTTTCAAGCTCTCCCCGGTGATAGCAACGTCGTGTAGCAAGATGTGGACGACGTTTGAAGATCTAGATCCGTAAGGCCAAGGGCTGAGCTTGCGACTAATCGCCTTACTTATAGTTACATCTTGGAGTCCAGGCAGAGCCATGAAAGTCATCAACAAGCTGAGTGTATCTACATTCCGAAAGTTCCGATCCAATTGATGACTATTGTAAACTTACAAAGCTTTGGTAAATTTTGGAACTGGTCGCCGGCTGTGACGATGCTACCGATGAGTGCCATCGTAGTCTCCAATTGGTTGTAATGGTTAACGTGAATCCTAAGTTCCTTGAGATTCGGAAGGATTGCAAGGATGAGTGATATGATGGTATCTTTATTTCCTCTCAAAACCTGTTGTAGCCATGGCCACAAGTTTCTAGCTGGAACGGAAGGTATCCGCTCAGCAATTGCATCTAGCTCAGCTTTTAACAGCTGCTGGTTCGGAGAACTCGTTGACGTATCCTGCTTCATTCTCTCCGTAGGGGTTCCAGTACTCGCAAGGCTTGCGGTTTACTATAATGGGGAGGTATTCTGAGTAGAGCGCAATCCAAGGTCTAGTACATACGCAGAACAACGCCTTCGATGTTGCTCCGACGTCGACTCCGGTAAACACGGCCTTTCGAATTCTATGTGCCCTAAGCGACCAACTTGCTAATTTACGGTAGAGACGGCAGGTCACCGAGAAATTGACGATGTCGTCCAGCTGTACGCATTCGGCAACGTAGATTAGGAGTTATTTGGTAATCTATTCAACGACGTACGATATGATTTCTCAGATTCGAGGCTCGACGGATGAAAGATATGAGAAAAAGAGAGGCGCGGCAACAAAGAGTTGAGTCCCCGTATGCTCCAAATGTTACGTGTAGGGTTTGAGTTGGAAGGAAGGGCGTGGCTGTTGATGCGGCCTTTAGCGTTTGACTCCTGAAAGGCTCGTTGGCAGGTCAGCAAAGGATCAACTTAATTATGTGCCGAGAAGGTCCAACGACACGATGAGATGAGAATCCATAAAAGAAATATGCATCAAAAGACCAGGATGCTCGGTGTGAATAGCCTTGAAGCAAGCCAAAGTCAAAGCGCAGTAAGTCTTGTTGGTTGATGTGATATCAACAAATCGAAAGAGCTTACATCAAACTGCTCCTTTCTCACTTCCATGACCCCTCCTGTCTCTTAATAAATACTTTGCTAAGTGACCCGTTTACTAGCGTTCTCACGAGACAGTAATGCTTCGACACCTCAATCTTGCAAAGATTCAAAGCCTCATGGTCTGTGGAGTCTCGGTGATAGATAGAGTTAGGGATATTTGCATACTCGTAGACGTGATGAATAGTCTTTTACTAGCGTGCCATATAAGTGATGTCAAATAATATTAATATCGATGGCTCAGGCAAGGCACGAAGAGTGTTGTCGATTGATGCTTGAAGGTCGGCTTTATGTAGTGAAGATGGAAAGTATATCAGGAAAATGCGGAGGTGGAACTAAAACCGCAATGCTCATCGGAAGCAACGACCAACTTTGACAGCCGTGATCACAGGCGGAGCTTGCAGTCTTTGGAGGCTGTAACTGCTACTACTCACAAAACTCGGGCCTTTCCTGATGGCTTCGACGAAACGTTCAGCGCTAATTTCAATATACAGGGCAAGTTAGAAGCGTGGAATAATGGCAAACCCTCGTTATTCTAGTGGCTAGGTCCCAGGCTTAGAAAATGCTAATTATTTGTCCTCGTAACTTCAAGGGTTCACAACTTAGTCTCTTGTCTTGTCGAGTCACTAAGTCTTCTTACGGGTAAGATCCCTGGACCACTTGCACCTGTCGAAGGCCCTGCCATTGTAGCCTCTCCAGAACTGGGCGTTCTCCCCATAGCTACCCTCTGTTGATTTTGTACCCTCGCACTCATGAGCCAATGCAGTTGCATCCGCATCCCTCCGATGGCAGCATTCGTGTGCGTCAAATCTTCTTTGATGCGAAGGCTTTCGTTGATGACCATCATACTTGCCTTAGCGTCCAGGTCGGAAACAGCGGTAGAGACTCGGCCAACTTCGTCTCGAAGAGATTCGTGGAGGCAGAGAAGGTGGTGAGCTGTTGAATCGAAAGGAGCGGTGTCAGAACCATCACCAGAAACGGAAGGGGCATTTACGAGGCTGCCAGATGGGCCAAGTGTGTCCTGAATACTGGCGAAGGAGGTTTCCAATATCGAGTTCTTGTGCTGCAAATGCTTCAACGCAGCCTCATGGGCTTCAAGGCGTTCGTTTTGGATCTTGAGGAAGGGCACCAGCTTTGCAAGAGCGCAGGTCGGAAGGTGTCGATCAAGAATTGTACGTTTAGAGATGAAGTCGCAACCATAGAAAGCAGCTGTGCAAGGGAAAATGGCCTCGGGGCAGTGATCGATGTGTTTCTCGAGCTTGATGCGTGGAACTTCCATCTCACAGTCAGGGCAATGGACCTTGCGCTGGGTGCACTGTATGGTGCGATGGTACTCTATATCTCTTTCCAAGAATGAATGTCTACAGTCCTGGCAGCGCACGACATGATGAAAGCATCGATTTGCCCCCAAATCCTTTCTCTCGATTGTAAGTAGACAATCTTCTGAAGGACATTCGACCTCGGAGTAAGCACAGTATCGGTTGACATGATTCTGAACAGACCCACGGGTCAATTCTTCGGTACATCCTAGGCTGTAGAAAGGACATTTGACTTTCAGCTCATCCAAGATGTGATTGATAATTTTCGGAACATGAGTTGAAGTTCGACTTGTCTTTCTCCGACATGTAGGGCAGCATCTTGTATCCGGAGGCTGATGCGCCATTGCTTGGTAGACGCAGGAATGGCAGAAGTGATGATCGCAATCAAGCTTGACTGGTAATACAAACGGGCAGTGACATATGGCACACATCAGATTGTGATCAAAGGAGCCAATGTATTCCAAAGACCTTAGATCAATAGGGTCGGTCTTTGGCTTTTGTGGAAACCCAGCAATCGAGAGCAAAGGTGAAGATGACCGTGACGGTGACATTCTCCCATCACCGTATAGAACCCTTCTGGTCTCTTCTAAGGTTAAGGGAGGGAGGTCTTGTATATTCTGTTCCCCAATTAGATCCTGAACTTCTGCCTCAACTGAAGCCTGGATACTAGGTATGTTTGAAGACTGATCATGTTGTGATATATCAGACATCTCAACGGTATGTATCAGATCTCCTCCCTTGTGTCTTTGGGACTGTTTGCTGGGATTGCTCGGTAGGACCCTAGTATCCGACCTGCATTAGCCTTGATCTCAGTTTCGGCTCACGTGATCAGATTGCTGGTACGCTCAGCCCGAACAACCTCAGACTCGTGGCCCCGGATTAAAACGACGCATATTAGTTAGGCACCAATCTCAGAATATGGCAAATCCGTCACAACTCTACCTCTTAGCTGACCATATCAAACTTTCATTACTTGAACGGCAGCGAGCGATATCTTTGAACCTCGAGCCCAATTCCCAGGATGGACACATTTCAAGGTCCTTGGACTCGATGCGAGAGGGCATCAAAGTTTTAGAACAAGAACAGAGACAGAAAGAACAAAGTCGCGACTCGTAAGGTTGCGTGCCCGGGCACTGATAAAGCGAATATTAATGAGTAACAGCTCTGCATCAGCCGATCTCCGAGACCAAGCGGAGCACCTGCGAATACAATTCGATGATCTGACATCCCAATTTCGGGGCTTCCCATCCAAATCTACTCCATCGGTCTCACAGCCCAATGACTCGTCCTTGTCGCCCGACTTTGCCCGCGCAAAAGACCCGCGACCTCGAAACCCCTCATCCTCATCCTTCCTCAAGCGCTCCGTCAACGATTCCCCAAATCCGTCCAAATCCGTCCGTTTTACAGACGCTCGTCCAGACGCCCTGGAGGAAGCAAATCGAGCAGCTCTGTTTCCTTACCGTGATGAGCCCGATGACGGGCGAACAGACCATACATCATTGGATAATCAACAAATTCATGAGTACCACAAGAATGTCCTTGAGGAGCAAGACGAGCAACTAGATCGATTGGGCGATAGCATAGGTCGGCAGCGAGAACTTAGTATACAGATTGGCGACGAACTTGACGAGCATGTACAGATGTTGGATGAAGTGGAGGTGCATATGGATCGGCAGCTGTCGAAAATGGGCAAAGCCCGGAAGAGCTTGGGAAATGTAGCTAGGAAGGCGAAGGATAATAAGCAGATTACGGTTATTCTGGTTTTGATAATTGTGTTGGTGTTATTGATTGTTATATTGAAATCATGAAAGGGTAGCATAGGTTGATCCGGTTTTGTGCTGCATTGGTAGGGGGAACCTTTCGTGAACGGATAGGAGGACGGCGTTGTGTTCTCAGATGGGATTGGAGTTTGGCATTGAAGGACTCCTGGGTGCTACATTAGAATAGGTCGATGACAGATAGTCATTGTTTAACCAAAGAAATTTTTTACTGGTACTCCATTAAAAGATGATAATCTGTACATCGGGTATTCGTCCATTTTCTAACTGAATACCTGCAGCTCCGTCCTACGGGTTCATCCCGAATCACTTCCCCTCCTCATGCTTCTCTTGCATGTGCTCAGCTGTTTCCTTTTGTAGATTGGCCGTATCCGCCTTCGCATCGTGTATCTCCCCTCTGTCCGCCTTGACCTAATTCACCCCACATCCATTAGCCTCAGGATATTCTCCGGATTTGGTATACACTGGCACAGATCGTACCGCAGACTCGCTGTTACTAGCCAACTCCTCCTTCCAGTGCCCCTTCCCTTCTTTTTGCTTGTTCAGTTGGTCATCCTTGTGATGATCGATCTCGCCTTTGCGTTCGTCCGCTGCTTTTTCAATTTTCAATTTTCAATTCAGAATGTTGTAAACACGCTTAAGCGCTAGAAGATATCGAAATTTGAGAGACCTACACCTATGGGTATCTGACTCGCTGAGGGCTGCCCGGAGGATGGTGTTGTGGAAGGGGCGGGATCTCGTGAAGGCGACAGAAGAGCGAGGGATTGAGCGAGTGAGGGTTCTGGTGAGGAAGGACATATTGAGATTGAGGGATACGCGTGACATTGATTGGTTTCAACGTTGGAGAGTCGGAAGAAGCAATGTTTTGGCCGAAGACTTCACACCTGGAGGACCTCGGTTGAGCACGACGTCATTACGGAATGGAGCCGCTACCGTAATTTTGATAGCTTCGGTTTCTGAGAACATTCCATCACATTGTCCTGAAAGTCGCTTTCCTCAGCAGATATGGTAAGAGCAGATCTGTCAAATATTTCTTACTGTAATTGCAAACCCGCTAGTGAGCTTCATGAGTGTTCCTCGTCCATCTCCTTTGAAATTATCTTCACTATGACGGCTGCCACGTACTGGCAAAGATCTCTGTGTCATGCGAGATAAGCCTTTCAGGTTACTTGAAGTGTTCACAAATCGAGCTGCCTGTCTTAAGATTATACGGACAACTAAGCATCAATAAACCAAGATATCGAGAGTTTGAACGGGCAGAAGGAAGAGTACCTGGCGGATTTACCGTCTTTTCCTTAATTATCCATTGATTGCTACCAAACATACTCTCCAATAATTACTTAAGTGAACATATCTTCACTTGAAAAACTGAAGCGATAGTTGCTTCTCATCGTGAGCTTTTGTCCAGTTCAGCTGCTGGCGGTAAACGGTCAACAAACAGTCGAACGAAAAGGGCTTTACGATTATCAGAGGTTGTTCATTTAGCTTTACCGCCACCTGGTACCGGCTCTACTACACATTCATCCGATCTCCCGTGTCATATCTGGAAGACCTCACAAAGTCAACGGAAAACTTTGGAATGAAATTGATTGTCCTCCTTTCAAAGTATACTGCGTCAGCATTTTACTGAGCCTTCTTTCCTAGAGAGACGCTGCTGTCTGAAGCTGAAGGCGGCTTCCTCGCAGTGACCGCGATATATCGCCACAGACCACGTCGATTTCCCAGATAAGCCCCAACTCCAGCCACAGTATTTACAAACCATGGTTCTAGCCCGAAAAGTTTGATGAATAGATACGGTATTATGGCAAGAACAAAGAACAACCGCAGCATGGGCTTAATGTTTGCTGACAAGTCCTCTATTAAGATGTCTTGAAAGCCAGCTTCTTCTAGCATATGTAGCAGAACTCCTTCATGGACGTTTGTTGGCATGGCGGCATACTTGTTGACTTGACCCATCGAAATTCTGAGATGTCTGGGCGCAGTGCTCGGATCTGTGTGATCATATTCGTACAGTGATAAGGAGCCCCCCGGTTTCAGGACACGAAAGAATCCTTCCAAAACCTGCCTAGGGTCGGTTGCATGGACAAACGTTTCTATTGTATAAACACCATCAAATGACGAATCTCCAAAGCTGAGATGATGATAATCCATTTTGCGAACAGTGACAGCACTTTCAAGACCTTGCGCCTTCAGATCTATAAGATATCTATGTCAGCAACTCTCTTTTTGAGACAGAGCCACATGAGGAACGTGGCTCCAAAACCGATATTATCATTGTTCCGAATGAGAAGTACCCATTTCCCATGTTCTATGTCGGATGTTTTGGTCGGCGAAATGTTTGAGATATACTTACTACGTTGCGCCTTCTGAATATGATGATCTACAACATCAATCCCCTGAACGTGTAGACCTTTTTGAGCGAATCGTATTGCGACATGACCAACGCCGCATCCGGCATCTAGTACCTCAGCGCCCGATTTTAGTTTGAGGGAACGAAAGAGATGGTCTTCCATTGCTCTTAACGCCCCATCAATGGGAAAGGGCCAGTATGTGCCCGGCACATAGTACCCAAAATGCCGTGTATCGCGCAAGAAAAGCTTGTAGCCGATTCTACTTTCAAATGAATGGTAGTATCTCTGCAGAGCTGGGTTTTTATTTATGTGTGAGTTTGGATTCGACGACATCTTATACGAGCGTCTGCGTATGAAATTTGTGTTGATTTCAACAACTTGCAGAGACCCACTTGCAGCAAACAGCGCGTCAAATCCTCGAAGATTGTAATTGGGGAGATTACTGATTTGGCTCGTTGATATCGAACGGAGTAATTTTTTGGAATGAATACCACCTGATTGCTTCAGGAAACCGATATTCGAAAAGGAACGAGCTCGCGCTTGATCTTCGGTTAACGCGCCAGCGCCCGGTCTAAGCGCCAGGTGATCATCCCCCAAAACGGATCTCTCATAACGCCTTCTACTCCGCAGGTTCATAAGTGTATCATGATTTAAGCCGACAAACATCACGTCATTTTAGGCCTCACAGGCCCTGAGTTCATCTTATAATTAGCCGTTGGGCGATGGGTATCAGCTCGCCGTTCTATAGCAGATCTCCCGGCTTCCAGTTATGCTACGTGGACCATGAGCCACACATTCTTCGTTGACATGCTCTCAAATGCCTTCCAATAAGGACCAATCCAGATGGAGAGGTTTCCGTTGTCACGGACCTAGCGAGAACGAGGGAATTTATTGAAGTATGAGAGGAATAGGCTTGAAGAAAGAGAATGATGGCTCAACCCGCTCCTTCTCTGGAAAGCTGTAGAATATCAAATTATTAGTCCCAACTATCGCGACGTCGTAGTTTTTCGCAGATTAGGATTTCGAGTAGGGAACTATAGCAAAATCTTCAAAAGAAAAGGGAAATCCTCATCGCCACCTCCTGGATCTCCAACGGAACCAGATCTATACCTTCAATATTATGCGGTCTCAGGATAATGGTAAATTGAGGTCTGATGGTCGTACCTTGTCGGAATGAAAAGAACGGTGCTGGCGTTATAATCTGACCGGTATGAGACTCGCTGTGGATCGTGAGTAAGACGACGGATCGTGAAAAGAGGCGACTCTGAAATTATCATGTGCCCTTCTCAATAATCTGTTAGACTCGTACAAAGTTACCATCCGTCCTCTTCCCAGTGAATTGACGGCAATCTGGCTGAAGAGCATAGTAAGCTGAAAAACGTTGTGGCGAGGCAATCTCTTTTCTCTTCCCATATACAGTTTAGTTCGTCGGTCTGCGGGGTATGTAAGTAGATGATCACCGCGAAGAGCCAATTATCCTCGTCATCTACCGGTAGACAACTGAAGGCGATGATGACTTTGTTCGAGCAGTAAGTTTGCTCCACGCGCCGTGTCGGTCTTGCGATGGCTAACAATCGTTCTAAGTTGCCAGACATCTGCGTCCGCATGTGTTCACGTTCATCGTCGGTCCCGATAAGGTGCCTGTCGTTGTTCATTCTACGGCTATATCACGACAGTCACGAACTTTGGACACTCTCGTGAACGGCCTATGTCGGAGGCACGGACAAGACTTGCTACTCAAGACGATGTTCGAGAAAAAGTTTCTAGCCTCCTCTGTCAGTTTGCATATACTGGAGACTATGAGACACCATCGTGTAATATTCTCCAAACGGATCCGATTGAGGGTTCTGTTGTTGCATTCCACGCTTCAGCCACTGTTCCTGAAGCTTCTGCATAGCCAGCACCGGTCACGAAGCCGTCCACCCCGCTAGACAAACTACGAAATGATTGTAGTGGCGGGTTTGGAAGGTCGAGCAAGAAGTTGGAAAAACCTTCTCGAAAATTATTGTTACAAGAATCTTTTGAAGAACTAGAGTACAATCCTGCATTTTCTAGACAGATTTTTGTGGACGCATGCAGCATTCAAGCTCATGCTGGGCCTGAGGAAGATTTCACGTCAGTCTTTCTAGCACATGCCCGCCTATATGTACTTGCAGAAAACTACGGGGTTTAAACTCGGAAAACGCTCATTTTGCGTAAAATCCAAAAGACACTTGTTCCGTTCACATTACACGAGACAGGGATTGGCGATGTGATCGAGTTGGTACAGTATGTTTACTCAACGGAGAACATTCCAGACCAAAATCAGCAAACCGACAAACTCAGAGCAGTTGTTGTCCTCTACATGGTATGCCAAATGGACGTCCTTTCAGAATCAGAGAAATTTCTTTCTTTCTTAGGGTGTGGAGGGCCCTTCATTCGCGATTTTTGGGTGAAAGTCAAAGTTCACTTTCTTTAAGGGCAAAGACTGAGTTTGGTACCTAATGTCAACTACTTGTGGGGTGTCCAGAGGCTGATTCGTACTGATATAATCAGTCCTAGAATGCTTCTGGCCAACTTGCTGTCCAGAGAATGTGTATGGAGTCTATAATGAATGCAAAGGATACGGAGTAGTGGAAGTGCGAGTGAAAGCTATACACGCAGCGATATCTTATCAACCTAGTGGCGTGGCACTTGAAAGTCCCATCGATGTCGAGATGGCCTTGTGGACATAGGTTTTCTACTCGTCTCGGATACGAACAATCAGCAGGTTCGAGGTGGAGAAACAAGTGGCAAGAATTATGCTAGCTTCCGTGCAACAAAATCATGTGGTGTAGAGCTGAAGCAAGAAGTCAGCGAGCAGATCCTCATGCGTGTCATGGCTTCAGTACTAAAATGAGCAACAGTGTCGAAGATGATCTTGTTGAAAGATTGTTTCAAGCTATGCTGTGTCACTGATTGAAGGAAATATAATGAAGAATGCACGCTTGAGATCCAGTACAGCAAAAGAGTGACGGAAAACTCGACAACGAAAATGACGAAGATGTAAGATGTGGTAGAGGTGTGAGAACAATGGCCTATCGCCAACTCTGCAACAATCATCCGAAGGGCACGCAAGAACCTAGGATGTTCGAATAGTCGATGCATTGAGAAAGGATATAAGGGCGGATGGCTATGCTTGGGGAAATATGGTGTAGCTGATTAACGGTCTCGAAAAGCCGTATCACATGAACGAGGCTCACCGTGGAATTGACCCAAGAATTTGTGCACTAAGCTACGTATGGCTGATAAGCATCGAAAAGGGTTGGGGCCAAAGGTAGAAGCAATGTTCTCGTCGTAGTGGAAAACACATGGAATGAAATTAGCTCGCATCGCAGTAATTGTAGGATGGCAAGGACTTTGAGAAGTAGAACGTGACAGCATATCGCCTCTTCTGACAAGATGGATCTTTCCATGCTTTTCGTCGTTTCTGAAGCTATTTAATTCGTTCCCCCACCATAGAACAAAAGTCGTTCAATAGCTCTCTGTGCTCTTCTAGCAGATCCAGAAAGCCGGCTGCTCTTATCAACACATCCATCTCGTAACCAATATATCGCTTCAGCATACTCCTCATTGGCTCGGCTCCATCAACGGGCTCAGACGTTTGGTTATATACGAATCGAGCCAGGGCGACAATATCCCCTACACATTCTGGCCACAGAGTAAATATCGCAAGCGTTTGATGGAGATTCTTCAAGGCAAGCCTCTTCAGCGGCTGAACATCGAACTTTTCAGCAAAGACGTAGACATGTGCATGAGATAGAAATATGTTCGTGTAATCTTCAGAGGGGGCGGAGTTGGCACGGGGCGCTAATGCGGTGCCCTCATCAGCCGGCTTGCAGAATTGTAACTCCAGAAACGATTCTTTCATGGTTTCCTTTACTGTTCGAGAACGTGGTTCAACGTAGATGGAGGTGTGCTTTCTAAACCTCATTGGAGGCGAAAGGGAGGTCGGGGGTGTGGCCGAGGTAGGTCCAGCTGTGGAAAACGTGAGCCAAGTGTACAGATTCTATATAAGTTCAACATACCAGTCTGTTCTGCCAGTGCTACGTCTTGTGGACGATCACCAAACTCTGCAGCAGGGTAAAAGCCTGCATAGGCCCATTGGCAGAAACGAGTAAATGTTAGTCCATCAACCTCTTCTAACTCTGCTTCACCACTTTGCGCCTCGGACATGGGACCATTTATGAGACGATCAAGTGGCTTGGATACGTTGGCGACCAACGTTTTATGCATGTATATCGGCTTGCCATCCACCAAGAATCTGAATGGTTCGGAGCCAAAGCGACTAGTCCATTAGAACTTTGCTTGCTGGATTGAGGCGATTACTCACTCCATGACATCGTCAATCATTATGACCCCTCTACGGTTGCCAATGCTGTGAGTAAGGGATAATTGTCGGGGAGAGTATTACCTGTGTATTCGTCGGGTTGATAGAGCTTTTCTCTCTCTTCCGGTCAGATACAAATCTCAAAGCTTGGCTCTTGTATACACTAGATAAAGGCGTAATCCCGCACCGGTCAGCCTTCAAACGAGAAGCTTGAGCCTCGTAGCATCGTGGATTCATCAAAGCAGACTTGGGCCTGGAGATGTTCAGATACACAAGCCATCGACGATGAACATGGTGGCGGGCGGGGCCTGGATGCCAAGAGTCAAGTCCTAAAAAGGGGGTGGGAATGCTATTGAAGGCCTTACCTCCCAAGGCTTACTCGGCCTAGCCAATCATCTTCCTAAGACGACCTCCAAGTTGTATCTCTTCTATTGTAGTAGGCCGAACATTGAAAGCATGGGTGCTTGGGGACAGTTTCTGTTCACTTGAAAGCCTTGCGTTATCATTACCTGTATCACGACCAATCTTTCTTTCATCCTCCCCCCCCTCCATCCAATTGATACAGATCTAATGCATCCGAACTCATCTACGTGGCCGTTTATTATTTGAACCCTGTCTTTATTATCACTGTTCCGGCGAGTCGTGCATGCGAGATTGTGGGGAAGTGCATGGCAGCAAACGAAGCACCTCCAACCTTCGACGTGGCAATCTAATAACCCATCAACAGTCTATCAATGGGAAGCTTCGTCCTGCTGAGCGCAACGGAGCGCTATGCTGCTTCCCCGGGGAGCCGCAATCGTGATCGAGGAGAACTTGACCTAGAAATTGCTTACTTGGATATGCTCTAAATGTTCTCGCATTCTTCTATCCTCATACTGGCCGTGGTGGGCTTTCATGGGCAGATCTATCTACGTCCCAAAGCCTCCAAAGAAGCGGGGCAATTCTGGTTCAATAAGCAGTATCATTGCTCGTGTCGTCTTGCGCCATTTTCACACCAAAAACGAGTTAATTTCTGCGGCATCTAGTCAGATTACCACCGTAAGTTTCTCTTTCATCTCGGTCTTATCTTCGATCTCTGCGCCGTCCTCTCTCGTTTTTCCATCTTGATGTGCAAGGATCTGTGCTGAGAACCAAGCCGTTTAACCGCCAAGGACTGACTGTTCTAAAGATGGGGCCAAGGGACTCGTCCGAGAGGAATGGGAATGCCCAGTCAAATGGAAGAGGCACACCAAAGGCAAAAATCACGAGGAGTTCGTCCAGCACCAGCCTTCGAAATCTGACGCAAGAGGATGTGGACGTGGGGATGAACGCCGTGTGCCATATATCTAAAATTCTGTGCTTTATGCAGACTTACCACGACGAGATTGATGATGTTGAGAGGGTATATGGTCTTGGTATTCAACAGCAGGCCCGGATCGATGAGCTCGAAACCATGGTGACCGGCCTCACTGTTCGCAAGGATCAAGAGATGGCGAGACTTTTGGACGAAAATTACTCATACAAAGCTGATGTTCACCAGCTTGAGTTGGACAAAGAGAAGCTCGACAAAGAAAAGGCAAATATGGCTGCCACGCGTACGGCTATGCAGTCAGACATGCAAAGGCAAAAAGATGAAGAGGTAGGTGAAGCAAAAAAACAAGTCTCGGAAAAAGCTACTGCTAGGATTAAGCGGATAAAGGAGGAGCTTGAGAAGAAGATTAAAATTCAGGAGACGGAGAACAAGGGACTCAGAGATAGCATTCAGACACTCGAGAAAAATAACATAGAGGCTCAGAAGAACTTCGACGAGCAAAGAGAGGGTTTTCAGATTGAAAAAAGAAGTTCCCAATTATATATCAGGAGCGTAGAAACGGAATTACGCCAAATCAAAGCGCTATCCACGGTCTCGCCGCAGACCCCTCAATTCTAGTAACTATCGATTTTGTTTACTTTTCACACCGCATTACTAATTGACGATCTCAGTATCAATGGCTTCCGCGAATTGTTCGAGCGCATTCAAGATGTAGCGCTAAACGATTTCATCTTCTTGCCGGAGGATGCAAAGTCGGTACGCAGACCTGGTGTAGGTGTGGATTGATAGTTGCAGTACCAATAACATCTCTTATAGCTGGACAGCGACACTGTTCGAGGCCAATTGTGCAAGGCTAGTGGTATTTTCGAGTATCCGCTCTTATCTTCCGAAAGCGCAGTTTCTACGTTCCTGAAACAACACGCTATCCAGAACTTCATTTCCTTGAAGACGGCCTCTATCATACAGCGAAAATATCTCGCCGAATCTACGCCACCAGTGGAACCTCAGCCAGGACTCAAAACCATGGATTTCATTCTTGACGCAATCTCAAATGTTCCGCTGGCAAATCCGAGTCAGGAATTATCCTGGCGGCTAACCACGATTGACAAACTCGATCAGCTAGATTCACATTCTTATGCCAAGGTAGTCAATATATCCACCAAACCCAACGAAGGCGGCATTACGCAGGCTATCCTGCGCGAACTTCGTTACCTCCAGACTCCGAGCGAGCATAGACTCTCCACCAAACTTACAGCTATTGCCAAGCAGGCCATCAAGCTTTGGAGCGCCCTTCGAAGGGACAGTTGCCGAGTCTCTTGGGACTACGACCTCTCGACAGACGACCGGCAGAAATGGGATGTTGTGCATTACCAGAAGGCGACGAATAGCCCGAATGGCGCTAACTCACCCAGCGAAAACCTCGTGGCTAGACTCCCCTCGAAACCATTTGTGCTATTCCCGCGAATCACAGGCGTCTTTGACTCTGATAATGATGCTAGCCCTCGGATCTTGCACAACGGTTTGGCGCTTTCCCATCGTTCTCCTGCTTTTATGGAAGGGCTGCAGGAAATCGAGCATATCAACCTTGCGACAAAGGAATTCGAACGCGGTCTGCGCAGAAGGCCCGGGACTCAGTCTTCACCGGTAATGGAGAATCATCAGGGAGAGGGGCCTGCTCTGCGTGCTGGCTCTAATTGAGGAAGTAATCTTTGGTCTCAGCGAACGTTCGTGTTGTGGGAAAGCGATGAACGGGCTGCAGTAAATTCGTTGGTTGCACAATCCCTCCATTTATTTACTTGTCTCCTATACGAGTTTCCTAGCTCTTTCTACGATAATGAACATGTTTTGCACACGGCCGTCAGACAACATCATACCTATCTATACAACATCCAAGCGTGTCTTATCTAAAAGGAAAAAATCTCATGACGTGTCACGAGAAAAAATCCCCTGCAAATTCTATCCCCTCACAACTGCCGTCCTCATCATCCTCCAGCCACACAATCTCAACTCCAGCAACCACACAACCTATACCCAG
>JAABUR0100004111.1_pt1 | contig 19746 bp, 17 predicted proteins | sample 5560091 | NCBI WGS metagenome assembly JAABUR01 (sample SAMN10711879, study PRJNA513375) | rock metagenome | isolation source: Antarctica rocks | place: Antarctica: Victoria Land, University Valley sud | reverse complement strand
CACATTCGAAATCTGCACAAGAAGAATCAGATTTCAGTGAACTTCGTCTCTAGTCAAGATATGATAGCAGACGAATTGATCAAGTCACTATCTCGACAGAACTTCAAGAGATTCATTGAACAACTGAGACTGAAAAGCAGTGAAAGCTGAGAGACTCGCAAGCATCGAGTGAGAGTGTTGAGAAGTGCGATGACAGACTTGTTTCTAGCAGCTTATTGCAATAGCTCTGAATTCAGTCTGAATTCAGTCAGGCTTGTTTCTAGCAGCTCTCTCTAGACTAGCGTCAGAGATAAAGTCGTGCGTCGCGACTTTGTCATGCGTGACAGTATATAGATAGAGCAGTCTGTGACTTCTCTTCACATTCTAGATAGATTTCATCATATGTGATACTGTTCGCTCTACTCTTTCAATATCATCAATGATAAGAATTCAAGTCACATACAATCTTCAAGAAATCTTGCATGAGTTGTATGTAATCTCGCTTGTCTCATTGATGATGCTTGAGCTTAGCATTCTGAGTATATAAAGAAAAGTTCACTTCTGTATTTCATAGTTTAATATTAACTTTTTATACGAATAAATATTACTAAGTTATTATCAAATTTGATCATATTATCTACGTGCATATTTTTTAGTGTGACTGTGCATTTCTTGAGCTACTCACAATTTTAACACTCTACTTTATTGCAGAGACAATAGTTCATATGATCAAAAAAAAGTCATTGACTTGAACAGCAATCTTTCAAATATGACACTTAATCTTTATAATGAATCTCAATTTCTTCTCATTCTTGAAGCTTCTGCGTTTCTGACTTAAGCAATCATCATCACTAACGTTGTAAACGTACTTTTCAAGCATCACAATTAAAATACGACTTTTCTTGATGTTATGATCTCATTTCTTGAAAGCAATATTTACATGTCTTTTGAGAGCATTATCTCATTTACTCTTGTCATCTTTACAAAGTTCATATTTACTCTGCTTGATCAAATTTCTTGTGATAATAAAGAGAAGTTTCAATTGAACTTAATGAAGAATTTTGCATAACATCAAGCAATCATCATTAATATCATAACTTCATCAACTCAATCATTTTCTGATTTTGCAAGCATTGATTTGAAGAATCTATTAAAGACTCATCATCATGCAGCATTGAATGAAAACATCAAAAGTGCTTGCATTGATGTAAAAAGAAAAGAGAGATAATGCATGCTGCTTCAAACAAGAATGAAAGTTGTTGAGTATGAACTTTCATTCATCATTCTTGACGAAATTCAAAACATTATTGACAACATGAAGATCTTGCAAAGATAACAAAATTATTTGAAAATGTACATTTAATGTGAAATGTTGTTTATTGAAAACATCACTTTGTTAAAAGATTTGAATCAAGCATCTTGCACATTGAACTTTGATTACTTCTTAATATGATAAAGTTGTACATTTAATCATTTTGAATTGAAGTTTCGTAAAAAAATCATCATTAAAGTCATAAAGAATTCTTTCATTGATGATGATTTTTCTAAAAAGAAAATAATCATCTTTAAAATCATCTTTTCAAATAAGTTCTTAAAAGAAAAGAAGTTCAAATTCATTGTAAATAAGTGTTACGAGTGTGTCGAGATTGAATAGAATTTTCTAGTCAACAAGCTCTAGAGATTTTGACTCATGTTGAATCTCTAGTCTCAACACTCTATTCTAGCGCTTTCAATACTTGAGCAAATCTGCTTCATTCTCTTTGTTTTGCTCTACTATAGATACAGCTCGAAACTCTCTTTGATTTCTTCTGTATTCTTAATATTCTAGTTATAGCTATCTTTATTGATCAAACATTCTATTCAGCTACGCACTATCTCGCTGCAGTGTGATTAGATTCTAGACATGATTTCAACAATAAGAATTTGAAGTTGTTTCTCAGAAAACTAAAGTTGAACTTCATTAAGATGAACTACATCAAAAATGATGACAAGCTTGATTATGTCATGAAATATGTAAAGATCATGATGATGCATTATCTTCAACAGATTGAGAAAACTGTCGAAAAGAGAAATCATAGAATCACATGAGCAAAGTTTCTTAAAACTCTTCAGCAATGCTTGCTTGATGCAAAGTCACTTCAAAATTAAGCAAATAATTTATGAAATATTATTATAAAAAAAAGCGATCAAACATGCATATTGTTAAGAAGTGCAATGACAGACTTGTTTCTAGCAGCTTATTGCAATAGCTTTAAATTCAGTCTGAATTCAGTCAGACTTGTTTCTAGCAGCTTTCTTTAAACTAGCGTTAGAAGTAAAGTTGTATATTGTGACTTTGTCATGCATGACAGTATATAGATAAAGCAGTCTGTGACTTCTCTTCACAATCTAGATAGATTTCATCATATGTAATACTGTTCATTCTACTCTTTTAATAAATTATAAGTTCAATTAGCAGAAGCTTTTAACGTAATTAAATCAAAACACTTTAAGCATTTAATGTTCAGCAACTCAATATAAGATTTATTCAAATGAGCAATCAGTGATCACTTACTACATGTTTCACAAGAAGACAAATAAGTACATTGACTTAAAGAAGTTCAGTGAAATTCAACAGCTTACTACGCATCTCACAAGCAGATAAATAAGCACTCACATCAAATTGATAGTCTACTATGAGTTCTCAAGAAAGTGAATAAATAGACACATTTGATCACGTTGAAAAATGCATAAACTTTCATTATTACTGATGAGATTAAATTCTTTTCACTTCACTCATCAATTTATTTAATATCTTTATTTTTTTTTATTCTAACAACAAGCTGAGTCTACATTGCACATCATGAACTTCAACAACTTTTTCATCAAACGATGATCTGTTCTTATTCTTACTCACAAGAACTGCAATCAATGATTTTCTCTCATGAAGAGATGATTCATTGAGAAAGACTTGTGATTTATTATTGAAGACAAGTATGACTTAAACATATTCAACAACATCATCAACATCATTAATGAAATTCAATCTTTCAACTTTAAAAGTCAAAAGATTGACATGAAAATTCATTACTGACTGATTATTTGCATCATCATCAATGATCAAGAACACATTGCAGACAACATATCAGCAAAAAAGATTTGAGATGCTCTGAGCTATAAATACAAAGAAAAGTTACAAATCATTGAGAAACAATATCTGATGAACTTCATCAACTACAGAATGTTGATGAATATCTTCATTGAAAAAACATAAATATATCTTGTCAAGTTGACTCAAAAGATCATTGTAATACAGAAAGACATAAGTAATTTATTCAAGTCAAAACGTTGCTTTTAAGTTTTACTTCAATTGCTGTCAGATGAATATACAGTCATTCAAGATATCATTGATGCGCAGAATAAGTTAAATGTCAAGAAGAAACTTCAAAAGTTACAAAAGAAGAAAGCATAATTAAAAATAACAAAGATTATGCTATGAGTTAAGCAAGAAAATAAATGCAAGCATACTGATCATAAGCAGAACAAACGCAAAATCAATCATCATTGCAAAAGTCTTTCAAACTTCAACAGTGATCAATTGCATCATCATCAATCACAATGATCTTTAAAATATTTTCTCTGCGAAGATGAACATCATTTAGTCAATTGCTTTCATCTGTTTGCAACTCAAAAGCTTGTAAAGAAATGCAAAGATAAAAATAAAACAAAGCATAAGAATGTTGATGATTTTCAAACTTTCACTAAGCTTCTAAAGAGTAAGCACAAGAAACACAGAGTTTACAATGTGAAAAACAATGATTTTGAAATCTCTGATAACAATGAGAAAGATGAGAATAAAAAGAGTAAGAATATTGCAACTGTATTAAAGAACATTGTCAGTAAGATTTCTGAATTCAACTGAGTTACAGATTCTGATGTCTTTTTACACATAATTGATTAACTTTGACTTTTTAATAATTCTTTAATTTGCATTAAAAGATGCATCATCAAAGTTGAAGAGAAAAAATTGTATATCAATCACTGTGATATAACAGTCATGTGAGATCATTATGAAAACTCAGTTAAACTGTCTTCTGTTCTTCATATTTCTAAACTTGAGATGAATCTTCTTTTTGAAAGAAGAATGTATAAGAAAGATTTGCAAAAGAGTTTTGATGATAAAGATTTATACATGTATAACAAGTAAAGAAAGCAAATGATTGAAACTTTAAAATGCAAAAACATTTACATAGCAGAAAGAATTACAAATAATCTTGATGAATTTGCATTATTATCAATTATGCAGCATGATGTTTCATCAGCATTTTCAGCAATGCACAGTTCAATGAATCTCAATAATTTAATGAATCTAGATCATTTTGCATTTCACATTAATGTAATTCATCATGAGAATAAGATTGAAGTTAATCATGATCAACTTAGTTTCACAAATGACAAAAGCTTCAAGTTTTATAAGTTGTAACATCATTATTTCACTCATTTTGAATCAGCAAAGCTTCATTAACTTCATAAGATCATCACTTTGAAAAAATCTATTTTCATCAACGACAGTCATGAGAATGTGTGTAAAATATGTGCGCTCATCAAGTTCATTAACAAATGAGAACATACTATCAATGATTGAAAGATAAGTATCTTGACTTTCATTTTCATAAACATCTGTGAATTATTATCATTATTTCTCAATAATGAGTCGTACTTTTTAAAGATAGTTGACAATCACTTCAGAAAAACTTGATGCATTTCTTTGAAGCAACAATTCAATGCATCAGATGCTTTGCAAAAATGAAAACTCAGTGTAAAGCTTCACAATAATGTTGAACTTCTTTTAATATGCAGTGATAACATCATGAAACTTAAAGTCATCTTGAATGATTAATGTTCATCAGTTGACATTGTTTTTCAATACATTATCTTACACATGTTGATTCAAAATAAAGTAGTTAAAAGAATTATATACATCATAGAAAACTTGATGCAAATCATGATTAAGAATGCTGAACTTTTTATTAAGTTTTAAACAAAAGCTGCAAAGATAAATGTTTATTTGCAAAATTGAATCATCATGAAATTCTTAATTAATAAAGCTTTCATGATTTCAAAGAAAACATTCATTGAAATCAAGTTCTCAATTGATCATGTATGAGTATGAGAATGCAAATGTTATTCATACATTGATCTTAAGTCATTGTCAATTGAAGATAAATGAAACAAATTCATGAACAGAGATAAACTTGATGTTTTCATAAGATATGTGAAAAATATTGACAAGCAATATCATCTCTGAATCTCAAATCTTAATCAAGTCATCAAGAATCACATCGTCAAATTCATTAAAGATGAAAAGAATGAAAACATAAACTTGCAACTTTGCAAGCAGACATTCAATGTTCTTTCAAAGCGAAAATTTGTGAAAAGATTATCAAAGAATAATGTTTCAACTAATGTTTTAAAATTTGATACTTTCATGATTAATGTTTCATCTGAATTAATTGATGCATTGAAGATTATCATGATCAACTTAAATGCACTCAATTCTAAGATCACGTCACATACATCAGATGAGCATGAAGCTTATATGAATGTTCAAATCACTCAAAAAGTCTTTGCATCAAGCATGTTTAAATCAACAGCTTAAACATTTTTGCATGTAATCATCTTAAAGAGAAAAAGAGACAGCGAAGATCAACAATTGAAAGAATGCACATTTAAGATCTTGTAAACTATGATGATTTAATTTGTTACAAAGAAAGTTAATGATAATGAGAGTGATTCTGACATAAGCATGTCATAAGCATTATTCAATGTCGATGAATCTGACTCTTTTAAAGCAATAAGAATTCTCATGTTAAACATTTACAAAGATGCAATGCAGAACTTAATTTGAAAGAAACTTTAAAAAGAAGCAATCAACGCAGAACTTGTGATGCTAATCATTAATGAGATCTGATAAAAAGAAGTGTCGCTCAAAAAAATTAACATCATGACAAGCAAATGAGTCTTTAAGTTAAAGATGCACATTAATGATTCTTTTGATAAATTGAAGACAAGACTGATAGTCAGAGATTTCTCTTAAATTCATGAAGTTAACTATGAAAATACTTTCACATCAATCATTAAGTTTGACACTCTGCAAGTCTTTTTAATTATTGCAATAATGAAGAATCTTGAACTTCATTAAATTGATGTAAACAATGCGTTTACTGAATTATTTCTCAAAGAAATCATTTACATGTTTTTTTCATCAGAAGTGAAAGTGTTGAGATCATGTCTAGAATCTAATCACACTGCAGCGAGATAGTGCGTAGCTGAATAAAATGTTTGATCAATAGAGATAGCTCTAACTAGAAAACTAAGAATACAGAAGAAAGAAAACAGTTTCGAGCTGTATCTATAGTAGAATGAACAAAGAAGCGAAGTAGTCGATTTGCTAGAGCTCAAATAAATGAAATGTTTCAGCATATTTTGATTCGAAACATCGCTGTTTCTTGTTCACATATCGAAATCTCTAGAGTCTATTGACTAGATTCTATTCAATGTTGACACGCTTCGTAACATTACTTTCTTCTCTTTAAAAGTCATGTCTCTATGACTTGTAATGTAGTTCATAGTACTGACGTAGAGCTCGACGCTCGTCTTTCTATCAATCTTTCTATTGATCTTTCAGATCATTGAAATGTCTATTGTAGCAGACTCACTATGAGAGAGAAGAATGATCATTGTAGCAGACTCACTATTTGACGTAGAAACATGAGATAGATCGATTCACTGATAAATAGAGCGATGTGAGTAGATAGATCATCGCATTGACAGCGTCTTTGTAACAGACTCACTAGAAGAAAATCGACTAGCTCATCAAAGAGATCGATTTTGAATCGTGTCTTTGTAGCAGACTCACTAAATTGATCTTGATTCAAATCGAGTCGAATCGAATTTGATGACACAGATTATTTTGACTCGACTGATTCATGAGCTTTTTGAGAGAAAGTTGAACAGCTTATTTTCACTCGTCTGCTTCATGAGAATGAGTTGATTCTCAAGCAATTCACGAAGATTCTTTATCGTCAATTCTATTAATCGAGTGAATTGATGCTACTGAATGAGCGATAGATTCTCTAGCAATTCAATGATCATATGTTTTCGTTGATTCTATTGATTCTCTGATGTTGTTCTGTCTTTCGATGTCATCGATCATCAGGTAAATAAATTTCTTTATACTCGTTTCGTTGTTCGTCGAGTAGCTTGAATGAGTAATGAAATCGATATCGTGTGATAAACGAATTCTTAGTTTAATGTTGAGATCATGTCTAGAATCTAATCACACTGCAGCGAGATAGTGCGTAGCTGAATAGAATGTTTGATCAATAGAGATAGCTCTAACTAGAAAACTAAGAATACAGAAGAAAGAAGACAGTTTCGAGCTGTATCTATAGTAGAGCGAACAAAGAGACGAAGTAGTCAATTTGCTAAAGCTCAAATAGATGAAATGTTTCAGCATATTTTGATTCGAAACATCGCTGTTTCTTGTTCACATATTGAAATCTCTAGAGTCTATTGACTAGACTCTATTCAATGTCGACACGCTTCGTAACAGAAAGTCAGACTCAACTGTGCTCTGAAAGTTCTTTAAAGTTTTTATGATTTCAAGTAAGCTGCACAAGATTGACATGATCATTGTGTAACAATGCTGTCTGAACTCAACTTTGTTCAATGCATTGCAGACTTATGTCTTTTAATTCATGAGTCAAAAGAAATCGTGTTGCTATTATATGTTGATGACATAGTCATTATCTTTAAATTATTGAGCAACATTAAATGATTTAAGCATGAGTTTCAATGTGTTTTCAAAGTCAAGAATTTAAGAAAAATGAAGAAAATTCTTGACATTCAAATTACTTGCAACAGAAAGACATGAATTTTACGAATAAATCAAACTCATTATCTTCATGATGTTCTTGAAAGACTCAACATGAGACAAGATAAGCACAAGATAACAAATCTTTCAATGAATAAATATAATGCTTTTCATTCAGCTAAATTTGAAGATGTGAGAATCAATCAGCATGAATATCAATAAATCATTGAAAGTTTCATATATGTTGTAATTTACACTCGTTTTAACATCGCTTTTGCTCTTAATCAACTAAATCAATATCTTAGTAATTCTGTAGAACATCATGAATATGCTTTGAAGAAGTTGATGTAATACGTTTGTTTTATCATTAATTTAAACATCATGTATGAAGTCAGTGAAAGCATGAAGTTAGTAGAATACTCTGACTCAGACTACATCTCAAACAGACTAAATCACAAGTTGATTCTTGTTTACATCTACATGCTTAATGAAGAATCAATCTTCTGAATGAGTTAAAAGCAGAAGTTTGTTATCACATTGATCATTAAGACAGAGTACATGACTTTATCAATTTGCATCAAGAAAGATTTATGAATTAATTAAGTGCTTAAAAACATGAATCTGACAAAGTATCTGAGCATCAGTCATAATTACGTTGATATTCTTGAGAAGATTACTCATTAATCTGTCTCATTTACACAGCTCAAGAAAGATAATTAAGCATCTCTTATGCTGATTAAGAATGCTCATATTCACGAAAGATCAAAGCACATTGACATCACTTATCATCACATTTGAAATCTGCACAAGAAGAATCAGATTTTAATGAACTTCATCTTTAGTCAAGATATGATAGCAGACGAATTGATCAAGTCACTATCTCAACAGAACTTCAAGAAATTTATAAAACAACTGAGATTGAAAAGCAGTGAAAGTTGAGAAACTTGCAAGCATCAAGTGAAAGTGTTGAGAAGTGCAATGACAGACTTGTTTCTAGCAGCTTATTATGATAACTCTGAATTCAGTTTGAATTCAGTCAGACTTGTTTCTAGCAGCTCTTTCTAGACTAGCATCAGAAATAAAGTTGTGTATTGCAACTTTGTCATACATGACAGTATATAAATAGAGCAGTCTGTAACTTCTCTTTACAATCTAGATAAATTTCATCATATGTGATACTGTTTGCTTTATTCTTTTAATACATATTGTTCTTTCTGAAACTCAACAAGATACATTTTCAAAATTGTGTTGAAATCATGAAATCTGAGAAAGTACTATTGTTCAAATTTCTGAGTGAGCTACTTTTCTTGAACAAGATCAAGCTAATCATATTAACTTTCACTTAATGAAGTAAAATGTTTTATCAAGAATTAATGAAGTACATTGATATATAGCATGCTTTGAACTATGTTCAGCAGAGTTAACAGTTGAAAATAAACTCATTTCTTGAAAATTGATCATACAAGAAAAGTTTGTTAAGTTTCTTGCAAAAAATTAATAGTCAAGAAAAAGAAAAATACTTTAATGATTAACAAGAGCAATGAGAATCAAAATTAAAAGAAACAATCTTTTGAAAGAAAAAATATTGCAAAGTCAGTGAGAAAGTGTGCATTAAATGCAAATCTAAAGATCATGTAAAATTAAATTGTTTAAACTCATGATTTATCTTTTTAAAAGCTTTTTTTTCAGAAGCTTCTTTTGCTTTTAACAACATTTTCATTATTGACATCTTGAAAAAAGACTTAACTCAATAAATTTCTTTCATTTATTAATCACTTAAGAAAAGAAAACAATTGAAAAGTATGAAACTTAATGAATTAATTTAATCAGTCAACTGTTTGTTGAACTGAACGCGTTGACAATGTTAAAGAACTTGAATTCAATCATAACATCATTTATTCTTGTAGTCAAGATCAAGTCAGAATGTTTCAATCTTTTTGAAACTTAAATTATAATGAACATTAAATGTATGTTAAACGTGATTTATCACAGTTTCGTAAAATGTTTAAATAAAATCAAGAATATTCATTCTTGAAAGTTTATAAGAATTTTCTTTGATAATAAATTAATGCAACTACATGAAACAATACTGCTTGATTTGAACATTCAGAACTTCAATGAGAGCAATCTATACATTTGTCAGAATCATGTTTAAATGATACAATCAATAAAGATCAGAATTGATAGTGCTTGATCTTTAAAAATAGTTATAACTGAATATTAAGAATACAGAAGAAGATTGATACAAAAGCTTCTATTTATGTAATGTTCAGAGATTGCACTAGACTCAAAAGAAATGTGTTTGTGACATGAAAAGAATGTGATGTAGATAAACAAGATGTTGATGAAAGAAAAGAGTATTGAGAAAGAAAAAGAGTGTTAAGTCATATCTGAGTTATATCTGAATCAAATCTGACTAGCTCGCTGATTAGTTCTAATCATTACGCAGAGAACTCACTAGCGTTCACTGCAAATTGATTAAAGCTTCAATCTTGTTCAGTCTTAATACACTTGTAACATTATTCTTCTTTTTGAAAATTCATGTTTGCATGAATGTAACTCATTTTGCTTGCTTTCTTATTGAGTTATTTCAATACTAGCGTGACTTTCTTGAGTATAGTGCATGAAATTCGTTCAAAACTTTCTTGAAGTCATTAAATTCATCTTTATCAACATAGTATCATTCATTGTCTTTATCTAGATTTTTTCATTTTATCTTGTACTGTATTTGATCTTGATAGCATCTGAAGTTCAGAATGTCATTTATCTTTCAATGTTCATTATCATCATCATCAATAATGATGAGTCTGAAAGATTCTACATGCTGTTCTGATAAAAGATCTTCTGAATACAATTGCAGTAGCTTTGAGCTGAACATCAAATGCAGATGCTTCATGCTGATTGATAAATGAAGATGATAAAAGACTTTCGCTTTGATAGTGATCTGATACAATTCTAGTTGTTTATCTTTCAAATCTTTGCATGATCTCATGATTTTGACGTTTCTGAAGAATAGTCAAATTTAGTCATTTATCTCATAAATGACGTTTCGTCTATGTTTATTCATCTGTGCTTCAATGATCAACTTCGTCTTTTTCAATTGTTGATGATCAAAGCTCAGTAACTCTTTCATTTAAATGACAATATCATTTGCTTTTCTAGTCTTCAGTCGTTCACAAATGATTTTATAGTCAGTTGTATCTGAATCGAAACTCATTCAAGAGTGAAAATCTTTATTGAAGTAGAAAAAAGTCATTGAGATGATTAAGAAGATATTGAAATTGTCGCTGAATTTCATCATAGATATTCATTTGACTCAGTCGTTCTGCATATAATTGCAGTAAATTCTAAGTTCACATTCAACATCTTGATTGACTCGTTTCGTCTGATCATTGATCTTTGAATGATAGACAGTGAATAAACTAGCTGTGATTCTCAGTCACTTGCAAAGACTTTTTCACATAGTTGATATAAATTGAAAGTCTCTGTTTGAAACAATAGAACTGAGTAGATCATGCAGTTGATAAACGTTTCACAGCATGATTCAAATCATTTCTTCAACTGAGATGTCATCGTCTCTTCAATGACATGAAACATAGTGACGTTCTTTGATGAGATGACATATGATTATGCAAATGACGTTATAGTTTTCTGACAGAGATAGTTCAGTGATGAAGTTTATAGTTATATCTTTTCAGCGTTTCTGTGAAATCAAGAGAGAATGATGAAGTTTATTGATGTTATTTCTAGAGACTTTGCTTCGCTGATAAGCATGACAGTTTCAAATGTATCATTGAATAGTAACTTAATGATCTGATCAATAGTAGAAACGCTGAACTAAATTAATGATTTGTTTATTGTCAAAGTGAAAGATTAAAGATTGATCATGCACTTCTTGTAGTAATTTCGTGTGCATGTTCTTAAAGACTCACAGTAAATCTTTTCTAAATAAAACATTATTAATGATTTCACAGTCTTTCAATTTAGTGATATGAAATTTGAGCTTGTTTTTGTTCATAGCTTGTCTATATTCGCTGCAGAACTCATCAGTTTGATTGATCATATATACTCAATGATAGAGATTTGCTTTTGATTCAACAGATAGAACATCAACTCTATCGAGAATCAGAATAGTCTGAAAACAATCTTCAAGACGCTGAGCTGATTCAGAGACGTTTGTTAAAAACATTCTAATTAAAGCATTGATCTTAATGTTCATTTTGTCTGATTTAAAAATGATCTGAAAGTTGAACTTCAATAGAATGTTCAGATAGTTGACTTGTCATCGACTCAACTGTTTATTTTTCATGAAGATCTTCAAAGTCTGATGATCAATGAACATCTGAATGAGTAGTTTAATGCATTTCAGCTCAAGTCGTCAGTGTTTGAAACATCAAATAATGACTAGCAATTTCTTGTCATAGATGTGATAATTGATTTCAGCGAGAATCATGCTTTTGCTGTAGAAGATCATCAAATGAAGAACTTTCTCGTCATTGTACTGAGATAGTATTTCATCTTTTACATAGTTCAAAGCATTAATCTTCAGAATAGCTTGTCGTTTGAGATCAAAGTGACGAAGTACTGAGATTGAGCTGACTTGTTTCTTTAGATTGTCAAAGACTTAATAACAGACATTGTTTCAAACAAAAGACGTGTTTTTTCTAGTCAGCTGAGTGAATGATTTGACTAGCTTCGAAAAGTTCTTAATGAAACAACGATAGAAGTTAACAAATCTTACGAAGTTCTAAATTTCTTTTAAATTGATTGAAGTGATTCAGCTGACTATGACTATCACTTTGCTGAGATTCATACAAAGATCTAGTTCTGATACGATGACTTCTAGAAAGACAGTCTTTTCTACATTGAATTCATACTTTTGAATATTCAACTGCAGTTCAGCTTCGCGTAGTCAACTCAATACTAGTTTGACGTGATCTCTATGTTTATTTTTCGTTTTGCTATAAATGAGAATGTCATCTAGATAGACTTGACAAAAGTCGTTCAGAAAGTTTCATAAAATGTCATTCATATATTGTTGAAAGAAGATCAATTCATTAATCAGTTTGAATAATAACATCTTGTATTTATATGCTTCTAAAGCAGTGATAAAAGTGATGTAATTCTTGTTATTGAGATGCATTTGAAGTTTGTTGAACGCTGATATGATGTTCAATCTAGTCAGATGCTTGCAATTCACTATTTTATCAATGATCTCATTTATCAGCAATAAAGAATATTTATTTCTTTTGAAAATGACATTTAGCTTTTGATAGTTCACGCAAAATCGAAGATCTTCATTTGCTTTGAGAATAAATAAAACGAGAAAGAAATAGAGAGTCTGACTAGAAGTGATGAATTTCTTCGACAGATTCTCGTTTAAGTACTTCTTTATCTTCAGAAGTTTGACAGAAGACATTTGATAGACTTAGCAGTGAAAAGATGTTGAATCATTGATGAGCTTGATTTTATGATCATAGAAGCGATGAGAGAGTAGTTTATTCAATTGAGCTTGATCAAAAACATTTAAAAACTCATCATATTTTGATGACAGCTTCGCTTTAATATCTTTCAAATTCTGAGTTATTTCATTGATTAAAGAGACGTTTAAAGCATTTAAATTGCACTGAGTATTGTACGCGATTTTTCTATTGATGTCTGTCATGATTAAAGCAAAGACTTCAGTCTGATTCTTCTTTGAATGATTCAACAATGTTTTGAATGAAGCTGCGTTTATACTTTAAATTGAGAATAACTCTTTCTGAGCAGTGATTGAAACGAGTCGTTTGAGCATCATAAAGATCTTAGTCTGAGTAATTGAAGAAGACGAAGTTGATCGCGATCAACTTGAGTGCTTTGAATTAAGAGAAATCGAAAAAATCGAAATAAAAGTATTCAATTGATTCAAAAAAACAATGACGTTGTTTCACATATTCAGTAATATTTCGTTTTTGTTCATTCAGAGCTTACTCAATATGACTTCATGATGATCAATATCAGCTATCAACATTGATACAGTCAATTTCTTATGACTTTCAATGATGAAATTGAATAGAATTTTATGAGTGATGATCTTCTTAAATATCTTCTCATCATAATCTCTTATTAGCTTCTCTTTTGTCAGAAGTATAGATTAAATTTCTAGTTTCTTGCATACTTTATTGACTAAATTAGCGTGTATGAGCGTATGAGCGACTGAATCACTGTTTATTAGCGAACAAAGATTAAAGAATTGATTCTGCAAGATGAGATGAGCATCAATTAAAAACGACTTTTCAAAGTAATTTTCTTTCAATAGAATTTTATCTAGTTTGAATAAAGATGTCATTTAACTAGAAGATAAATGCTAAGAAAGAAAGATAGCTACAGAAAAGAAGCTGACTACATATGTGTATTTCTCAGTTAACGCTAGACTCAATAGAAACTAGTCAAGATGATGAAGTGAGAATAGATTTAACAAGACTAGAATCATGACAAGAATAAATCTGACAAGACTAAAAGACTGAGTCTGACAAGACTAGAATCATGACAGCAATAGCTTAGTAAATTATGTATCAATCTCACAAGTTTATAAAAGATTGCAAAACTGATTACAATATAAAAACAATGAGCTTAATTCTAATAACAAAATGCTACTCAACATCTTTGATTTTGCAACTGACGAGATTTTGAAATCAATTTTGAATTTAAATGAATTCTTCAACTTGCATGAATTTATGTATATATTTCATTTCTTATTACTCTTGAATTGATTGTAAAACTGATTGCAAAGTAGAAATAATATTGCAGCGAATTTTAAATTCAAGTTTACAAGATCAAATTTCAATCATGAGTTAAATAATAGATTGTGATTATCAAGCAACTCAGAATCATCATTGTCAAGCTCATCATTATCATTCTCATCATCATCATTCTTATTATTATTCAGTAAAAAATCTCATAACAAGCAATTTGTCAAAAAGATGTCTTAAAAACAGTTAATAGTGAAGTCAAAAACTGATGATAAAAAGATGAAGCTCATCAAAGTAAGTTTTAAGTCTTACTAAATTGCAAAAATGATTGCAAAAGTGATTTCAAAGACGCTGATCATATGTTAAAATGTTTGATTCATTGAGTCAACTTATGTTATCAATGTCATCATAAAAAGTAATTTTATCAAGCTTAAGAAAATGCGAAAATATTGCAAAGAAACTGTAACACTTCATGAAATTCATTGATATCAAAGAACAATCAACTTACTTATTTCAAAGCTGTTGTTTCAGCATGTAATTCAAGAAGTGTGTCATGAATTGATTAAAGTTAATCTTCGCTTTTAATCAAAAGCTATAAAGATATTGCAAAAGATGACAGAAGCATGACTTGTTATGATGTACAAAGATTAGTTTCATGATCAATTTTGCAATCAATTTTGCAATTTAAATACTGATTATTTAACAGACATCAATCTTTGTGCAATTCATGCAAAGTATATAATCATTCAAATGAAGAATATAAGATTAATTTTTCATCTTACAAGTGAAAAGTTTACATTTGAAGCTTGTTTAAATTACATGACGAAGTAGATAATCATGTTACTATGCAATTAAAATGCAATGCTGTCACAAGATAAATAAATAGTAAATACAATTTTTGCACTGTTACACTGTTAGTAATACTATTGCTTTCGCGCATAATTCAAGTTAATTTTTATCACTTCTGTCAAGAACTTTAGTTTTTTTCTCTTAAATGTAAAGTCAATTGATTAACTACTTGTACACATGAGATTTCAGCGTAAACGAGATTTTTGCATATGCTAATTAAAACTATTTATATTGATGTCATTTTAGCACATCAAAGTTGATACTATTTGTTGCTAATCTTTTTAAATTAAAGTGCGCGAAAATTCAGTTTGCGCGAAAATCTCATGCATACAAGTAATTATTCTATTTTTAGAAATTGAGTTCAAATTTAGTTTGCATGAAAATTCTATGCATATGAGTAAGTATACTATTTTTAGAAATTAAGTTCAAGCAACTCAACTTGATTTTGAATTGAGCTTGAGTTGAAAAAAGTCAACTCAATCTCAATTTAAACTCAGAATTAAGTTGAGTTAACTTTTTTCAACTCAACTTAACTTTAACTTGATGACAGATTGAACTGTACAAAGTCTAAGAAATTTATAAAGATCAACAAAGAAGTTATATGCAATAATAAAAAGACAGTGAAAGAGAGACGAGATTGAATGAAATGAATAAATGAAAAAGATAAAGAAGATAACAATTGTAATAAAGATGATGAAAGAAAACGCGTCGATAGTGCAGAAATGATGTGAGTTTGTTTTGATTAATGCATGAGATTAAGAACAACATTAAAATCAATATTCTGTAATAATCATCATCATCATTTCTTTGTCTGTATATTATTAGTCAATAACAGTTCAAGTCTACACAGAATGCACACAACAAGATAAACAAAGAGTTAATATATACACAGAATTAGATTCAATAAATTGATCAAGCAAATAATTATGAGCACAACGTGTACAGATGCATTGAAACATGAAAAAGAATCATAAAAAGAGATAAAGATTGATATATATATATACAATGAAGATAATGACAGATGCAAATATGTATAAATAAATAAATAAATAAATAAGAAAATTTCAATTGTTGATCAGATAATTTTCAATCATTTAATGTATATACAACGATTTTAATGAATCATAAAAATCTGAATAATAGTTGAAGCAAAAGAAAAAGAAATGATGACAGTTTAAATGAGAAAAAACGACTTGCATGAGTCAACGCAGCGAAAAAACATAATGCAAAATCAAAAAAGTTTTGATGTTGAATCACATGATGAAACTCTTAACAATCAACGATCAGACTACACTCTTGCTTCAATACTGTATAAATGTTTATCTTCATGATAATGAATCTTAGTCTCATTGAGTAGCAACAAAAGCGATATCACAAATATTAACTTTCATCAAAATTAAATCAAATTTAATACATATTTCAAACAGATTTGTTGTAATATCAGATAATCAGATAGTTTATCAGTATACTTTTATCTTTCACAAACATTCATTCTGCAATTCTGATGTATATATGATTTGCTTTGTAAATTCAGAAGTTCAATTAATAAGCAATTTTGTCGTAGAAAAATTCATCTAGCACTCGTTTAAACCTAGCAGTCATTCAGCTTTATAAAGCTGAAAATCTACTTTTCATTTTTTATTGCTTCAAATGATGAACTATGTAGCTAATATGATCTTTTTGAGACTTTTCTGATATGCATGTTTTACTCTGATTGATCAGTTGTAAATATTACGTTGTTTCTTTGCTTTTGCTTCTGCTTCTGCTTCTACTTCTGCTTCTGCTTCTGCTTCTGCTTCTGCTTCTGCTTCTGCTTCTGCTTCTGCTTCAACTGTCTGACTTGTAGCTTAACTATCAGCTGCTTCTTCTTCTTTTGTCTGAAGCTTGCTGTCATTGATGTTGAAGCAGTAAAGAGCTCAAAATCTAAATGTAATAAATCATTGATCTTTCTATTTCACATCTTTATTTGTTGAGCTGAGATCACGATAGCTCATTTTCAAGTAGAAGAAGATTTTGAAGTAAAGAGTTCAGAATTTAAATGTAATAAAGAATTAATCTTCTTTTGTCATATCTTTGCTCATTGATTCTCTTTTCTTTCATTAACAATCTCTTAATTCATGACTTTTGCAGTATCATAAATATTCTCAATTCAATTGCTCTTTTGCTTCTTTCTTCTATTGAGTTCAAGAAGTTTCTAATTAGTAACGTTCTGAATAGTAGATTTCATCATTGCTCATATTGTTGCTTTACTCATCTTTTGAAGAATCTGACTAGAAATCATTTCTTTTACTGCTTGTTTAATAAGCTGCTGTACTTGAGAAGTATTTGCAGATGTTAAAACGACTTCTAAGTCATCTTTAAAATCAATGTATGTGACTGTAGTCTTGATAAATGTAATTGAATAAATGACTATGTTGTACTGCTGTGATTGATTTAATTTCTTAGAAGAAAAGTGCTGAAGTACTAATGCTGAGCTGAACAAAAGAAGCTTCGTAACTGTTCATGACTTTCTGATATTCAGTGATGTAATTGCTTCATGTTGAGTCTGTTGATATATTTTTAGAAAGTTCGTTTTATTGATTGAGTAGCTGATTTCAAGTTGAGTAATTCACTGAACATGAGTTTTGTATGTAGTAGTCAATGAAGCAAAGACTTCAACATCGAGTGATTAAAGTAAATGAATGATGTAAGTCAAAAGACAAAGTAGAATGATTTTCTGACTGATGCAATAATCAATCATCTGAGTAGCAATATAAGAAGTATGATCATCAATTAATAACATTTGATATTCATCTTTCTGACAGATTTTAGTTTTTAAATCAAAGCATTATTGAATTCAAACTAGACTCAATTCGTTGTTGATTCAATCATTTTTGCTCACAGCAATATGATCTTCTTTAAGTACTTCATATCAGATCTTCTGATGTACTTTTGCTTTGAAGATAATTCACGACTTCAAGACTTTTTCATTCATAGATATATATTCAATCAATGAGACTTACTTTCGATTGTCACATTGAATCATATGAGTCTTTTTTTCATACTTGAAAATCATGACTTAAAGCTTAGCAATAACTTCTTGCATGAATCTTTTTTCATTCATGTTGTAGATATCTTCTATCTTTATTTCATGCTCTTCTTTTAAACTCTGAAAGAGATTGAATCAGTCAGCTAGAATATTAAAATTCTGAGTCATAGCATGCTCTTTATCAAGCGAAGAAATGTATGCTGTTTTGATTTGCAAATGACATTTTAGAAACTTCTGAGATCAATTGATTTCAATTGACTTATCATTTCTCTTTTTTACTAATAGCTCTGCAGCTATTGAATGTACTTGCTTCACATGAGAAGATCAGTCTCAAGTCTGAAGATGTAGAATTCAGTCACATATAGTGACTTCTTCTTCAGAGCTAAGTCTTTGAAAATGCTGATTGCATACAGAAGCAGTCTTTTGATCATTGATTTGATTCGTAAGAGTACTTTTTGATATGTCATGTTAACGAGCGATTTTTGTTATGAAAGAATTTTGATTGACTGCTGTAATTTCATTTCAACGAGCTTGAGCAAGCGTTATGCACTCTTTCTGTGAAAGTTCAATATCTTCAGAAGGTATGAAGATCATAGAGAGAGTGAGAAAGATGAGAAGGGTGACTGTCATTATTTTGCTGAATTGTTGAAGAATTATATCAATAGAATATGAAATGTGGGTTTTCAGCCCTATAGGGCTGGACGACTGCTAGGTTTAGCAGAGTGCTAGATGAACCCTTCTATCGATTTTCGATTATTAGCGTATGCAGATTCTTGGCATTAGCGCCCCTCATCAAATTTACTACTGAATCTCAACATTCTGATTACCTCGAGGTTAAATTCAGTTGAAAACCACAGGTCAAAAACGAAGCTATTCAGAGTTTTTCGATTATAGATTTATTAGTTATGCCTGGTGCACTCGCTTTGACCCTGCGCTCGAAGATACTACGCCTTCTGCTACTTCACTGAAGTTTCCTCGCTATCGTCGAAGAGATTCATTACAGTCTTGTTACTGTTTACAGAATTCAAGAGAATCTCTTCATATATAGCTCGCCGTTCAGACCTCGGTTTCGATCTAAGAGCGCGTTGCGTAAGATCTTTCCAGTCAGAAATAAATTTTCAAAGTAGTTTTTTAAATCGAGAACTCTCTCATAGCATATTTGAAGCAACAGCTCTGAATCATGCAGAAAGAAATGATGTGATCTCTATAAAAGAACTGAGATTTACACATGCATCAGTTCACACTGTAGGCAAGCGTCGTAAGGTAAGGTACCTAGATTACCTTAGAATCAACAACTCTTACAA
>JAABUR0100004109.1_pt1 | contig 19751 bp, 20 predicted proteins | sample 5560091 | NCBI WGS metagenome assembly JAABUR01 (sample SAMN10711879, study PRJNA513375) | rock metagenome | isolation source: Antarctica rocks | place: Antarctica: Victoria Land, University Valley sud | reverse complement strand
TTTTCGCCAGAACGACGTAGAATCTTGGCTGCATGCCCAAGCGCACCGAATTAATGGTACACTATGGTATGGGAAATGGTTTATGTATACTCGATCTTGCCCACCATATTAACAATTCAGCGCGGTCGCATTTTATAATTTACGACTACGTATTATCGACATCTTAGACGATGAGAGAAATTCTCTTTGAGCATAGCTGTTTGCTTGGCTGGCTTTCTGTTCCTCTTTGTTTCCGAGGCGATCATGGATCAACCTGAAGATAAAATCTAAGCTACAACCGCCTTCTCGCTAACAGAAATAAATTGAGGCTCAGCAATCGGTTGTTCGGTTTGGTGGAGTATATTGCTCCTTACAAAAAATCATGGCTAAGACTTTAGAAGACTATAGAAGACTGGTCTGAATTTGCGGTCATACGAAGAGAAGACTTTGTATCCAAGAATTTGATGTTGTGTCACAACCTTGAGTGCCGCGCAGTACTTTTTATAGATCGCCACATAGAGCGGTGCGGCCAAGAACGATTGATCCGCCAAGGGCGTTCGCGATCGTTCAATATCCAAGGGTGCCTATAAGCCCCGGGTAAAACCCCGATTATAAAGGTGTAATGCTCAGCCATCGAAAGCTTCTCCGGAGACTGTGCAGTAAAGATAGTGGACCGAGATCCGTACACTCAAACACAATTCTGGTCTCGAAGCTGGAGAAACTGAACGCTGGCCAGACAACGGCTCAAGCATATTCGATTCAGAAATTCAACGCATGTAGTGAGGCTTTTATGCAAAGCACAAGCGACTCTCAGAGATTACCCACCACATGAAGCGTGACGCTGTTGGGAACACAGCAGACTGACAGAACACGAAGATGAGACCTAGAGAGAGGGTTCCAACAGACAGTGAGCTACTGAAAGATTTGTCCAAGAATGAAAGCTACAAGACGACTAAGCCATTTACTTACTGTTGCTTGAACAAACAGCGGCAAGAATTTCCGAATAGATGTGATTCATTCTTCATTGTCAAGCCACAGCGCCTGTTCTGTGTCTTTTCCCCACTACCTGTATCAGGATTGGACGTGAAGAGGAGGAGGAGAAGAAGTGGTAGGAGGAGACTGCCTCGTGATACAATCGGGGAAGTGAACATCAAGGGATTCGTCAACAGAGGACGAACCGAAGAGGATAGTTTGACCAATATTACCGCGCAAATTCACGAAAACTCACACACGTCTGAGATGAATGGCGTACTGCCTACCGTTCGTGGGTCTGTAGCCGATAAGTGAAAAAGCCAATGAGAAGAAAGAACCATATCACTCGAGTTTCGAGTCTTGAAAAGCTTTCCAAGACAATCAACGTCACGTGGCAGAAACAGAGGTCGAATATGACGAGTTGACCGGCATTATAGAAGAGTTGAGAAAAAAGCTCAACCGTGCTATATTCTCTAGCTCTGTCTGACAGCGGAAGAATGTTTTCGGTCCCCAGTCAACCCTGATCATCCTTCCAGAGCCCGGGAGAATTGCGATCTGGGCACAATAAATGCCTAATAATTAGGCAACGCCAGGTTCCGCAAGAATTATGCTGAACCATTCTCAACCAAGCAATATTGTGGAATTGTCTCGAAAGAAGAGAAAATGGCCCATGCGAAGAAGTGAACTTGAAGAAATCCGCCAATAAAGGAGGAGCCCTAGACCGAGGTTCTAATGAATGTGACGTTCTTCTGGTCATTGATTACTACTTCTTAAAATATTATCTGCTGAATCATGGTATTTTGTGATAATCTCACAACCCCAATAGCCTTGCTCGTCAACAGCTACCATGAATTGTCGATGACACCACCGGAAAAACGATGAAAAACGCTTCTTAGTTTTCAAGAACACAGGATCCCTTGGTCATCTGAACATGATTAGGATGGCCGCAAACTGGTCAAGCTGTCTTGATCAAAGTGGCTGTAAAACCGCACAAGAACCCACCCACATGGCGATCATATCCTGAACGAATCAAATCATTAAATCGTTTCATGTAGGGGTTTATGAATCACCCTCTTGAGATGATGACATCTGGAAGAAGTGGAAGCACGTAACACACATGACAAGGTACGTAAATGGCTTAAGAAAACCGAGTCAATCACCTCTAAATCACGAGGTCTTCGAGGAAAGCAACATCACGGTTTCGACGTCAAAAAAACATCAGAAATAAAACCCGAAAGCAGACAGATCACGGGTGTGAGAGCATGAACGTCAGATTCGTATATCAGATTTCTCGATTTTCCCGCATGTCTGGTGTTTGGTTCGAATCAGTCTACATTTCTGGCTTCCCGGCTGGGAATAAGTACTAGCGATGAAACATCTAATGAATTGTCTTGGAGACAGGCAACTGGGAAGGGTTCAATGTGATCTTCTCAATCTGAACATGGTCGCACGTCCCAATGGCAAGACAAATGGCCGTAACGGACCACTGGCGAGAGCATCTGCTGGTACTACAGAATACACACCTCGGGTAGCCTGGCACTACGAACGAGTACCCAACCACCTACATATCGATACGAAAGTCCTCGCCAGGTGACCGCGTCATCATCGGCTGGGCACCAACGATGGCTGTTGGCGGCGCCGCCGCTGAAACCTGGCTTCTGAAGGGCTAAAGGTGGCGTCGTTATTGTCTGGTGGGTCATGCCGTACAGCAACGAAACCATTGACAGGGTCACTCATCTTATCATTGTACATTCTACAATCTCACTGCTTCTTATTGCTTCTTCACATTCAACAGCTTAACATCATCTTACATCATTACTCTACGTCTTTCAACAAACATCTCATTACGATGCTCAAAGAGAAGTCCAAAGCGACAACGACAGATAAAGATGCAGCGACTGACGTCATGTATCACACATCTCAAGTGATGAAGCTTGAGAATGACAATTTCACTCTTCTCATTTCAGATGATGAGAAAAAGACGCAGAAAGCAGATCTAGCTGAGCATCAGAGCATCAAGTCTGTCATCTTTTGAGTCAAGATTGTTTTCGTAATCAATGAAGTAATTGAATCAGCAATTGATTCATTCAATTCTTTGAATGAAAGTCTTTACATTACTTGCAAGATTGTGACGAAGATCTTGATGAACTGAACATTCAGCATTCGCTTCAACATTAAATTACATCAAGTCACATCATCATTATTCAAAAGCTGTCTTTCTGTTCACGACATTTTACATAACTGAATCTTTCGCTTACATTCAAATTCTGACATTCGCGACATTCTCATTATGAACTATTCAAACATGTCTCAATTGTGCACTTCTTATTTTGAAATCATGTTTTTTGCATACAATCTTAAGAATTCAAAGATCAAGAATCTGCGTCAAGAAGAATGAATGATTCTTCTTGAATTTATCTTCAAATCAATCTCAGCTCATACTCAGTTGATTCTGCTTGAAGCTACAGCACGCCAAACTTTTGAGCCTGTTCAACTTTCGGGTTCATTGACTCTAAAGATAATTCTTCATCTGTCGTAGTTCGCTTCCCTGCGACGGCTTGATTCATCAACCTTCTTGACGCCTTCTATTCATTCTCGCCATAACTCGACCAATTCCTCTTCGTCTACTCCTTTCTCTCATTCTCGATTCCTCATCGCCATGGCCGTTCCAATGGCCGGAAGATTCAACGCCAACTCAACCATGCAAAGCGTGGAGGCATTTCTCACCAATCTGCAGTCTCGTACCACGGACGGCGTGCGGGTTCATGGGCATATGGCATCTTTTCAAGGGACGAAGCAAAAGGCCAACTACCTTGAGTCTCTTGGGTTAGCTGGTGAACGAGCAGATCAGCAACATTGCACCACTATCTCCGCCGCCATCAAAGACTTGCCGGCCTCGGGAGGATTGACGCTCATGACTAGTGACACGAAAGGAGCGGCGCGATCTGCAAATGAATCTTCTTCATGGCACTGCATCTGCGTGCTGCGTGACCAGTCCACCCTATGGGTCTTCGATCCGGCCTTCGATCCCGAGACAATGCCGTTCAAGCAGCGCATTGGTCAAATCACGGGATTGGCGATGTTGAAGGCCCTGTGGACCCATTGCGACAAGAACCAGATAGTTCAGGACTCTGAACGAGACCACGAACATCCTTGCCGCCGCCACTTCGGCAACTCAGGTGTTTGTTCTACAACGAAACCCTGAGTATCGTAGCATCAGCTACAACATGTAGGTACACAGATTTCCCATAACAGAGGTAGATTCTCGAGCCTATTGGTCGTCGAGTGAGCTTAGAGCCAAGCTCAGATGGTTCCAGTGACCTCAGTACCAAAATCACTGCTTCTCCCGCGACTTCAATGTCAGGTCGGTCAATGAAGTCGACTAATGTGGTCTGAAATGTGTGAAGAAGTTGTGAGACCACAAACGTATCTACGGCACCGGTATGATGAGTTCTATAGCGCTTACAGCGGTTCTGGCGGCCCCTAGCGAGAGCACGACTACTTTTCTAGCGAAGCATGTCTTTTCAAAACGTCGATGCGATCCTTGAATTGATGCAACACCAGATGCTTTGGCATGCAGTACATATCAGTCGGAAATCACTTGCTGAATCTCAGACTTGAAGACTTCTGATATTCGATCTGCTAGCACTCCAGATGCTTCTCCCACAGTCTACAATAGACAGGACTGCGAGCCGAAAGCTTGCTGAAGCATTCACAGGCGTAAATACATCAGCGCCTATGATTTTGGGTTTTGAAAATCATAAGAGCTTAGCACATCTTTTGTGAGTGTTCAACTACTCAGGAAAAAAGCGAAGAATATATAAAACCACAATATTCGAATTTCATGGTCATCAAGAATCTCCATCATCTTGACGACTATGAGACCTGTCTCTTCATCATACGAGACAGAGCCTACAACACTTGAGTCTTATGGTGGGGAAGAACCTTGACCTTTCGGAATGACAGTATCGGGTTCAGCTTCAACCACATGAATGTCAAACGTCGTTCTCACTTTCCTGGTCCGCTACTGACGTCACATTCAAGAGAGTCAAGGCAACATCACGATGATCGTCGCGTATCGAGCACAAAAAATCAAATTTCTGCAACGCCTTCTGATCGTCAGTCGAGAGTTGAAGGGTTTGCCCTCGGTTCTGGCGACGGTCTTGGCAATCGACGACTTTCGATCTAGGGAAAACGAAGTCATCATTCTTGACATCATTGTCACGATGAATCTGAGCTTCCTGAACAACGAGGAGCGCATGAACGTAGCGTTCACTAGAGCGAAAGCCAACCCGATCATCGTCGACGACGTGAGAATACTCTTCCAACGCTACCTTCGGGATTGGAAGAACATCAAGGGTGAAAGTCAACCTCAAGCCAGCCCTAGTCGAGTACATGCGAGAGCTCATGATCAGCAACCGGATGTTCGATCAAATGAGTCTGGCTTGTAAGGCGGACTCGTACCTGTTCAAGGCTACAGATCAGACCCAAGAGGCGGATGATTGAAATAAGGTGGCAGCTTTGGCTCAGAAAGCGATACTTGAAATCAAAGAGGAATCGATGCGACTGATGCTTCGAAGCCGTGATGATGATGTAAATCGAATGGCTTAAAAGACGCGAGTCCGGCATTTATAGATCTAATAAGGTTCAAGAAACAGGCATACTTACACCCAAGCTCAGCCAGGAGCTTGTGGATATTCTGAACGCCATAATACCGCTCCCACCATCTTTTCATTAGCATCTTCCGGAGCAAAGAGTCTTCACTAATTACCGCAGCTAAAGAGAACGTACCAAGATTCACTTTCGCAGATTTTCACTTAGAGGCTCCTTACGAGTTTCTGATGATCGCCTTGCACCAATACCTGTCACTTGCACGTATTTCTTGCGAGCGGCACCCAATACAAGACGAGGCGGCGAAAATAGTGCTCGAATTTAATTGAAGAAGTTGGAAGAAAAGATCAATGCCATCAGAAACGCATCTGTGCGGGCAAGTAAAACCGAGTCGCGTCAGCAGCCAATCAGACATGAACCAGCTCCAAAGCATGACTATTCTTCTTGGTTTCCTAACAAGAAATGCAAAGGTTATAAGCCCTTTTCACCTAACGAATACGAACTCGAAATACTACGACGATGCGCAAGGAGAGACTTTAAATCAATACAACGAAGCAGTCGAATTCTGGTCAACTTCAAAGATAAAACAGAGGTCGCTGTTCACAAGAAGTAAGCAACTGAAGCTCAGCTGGCAGAGATGTATTGCTGCAATTTCTATGACCGATCCTCCTAATCTTGGCGCTATTCTACCGCAAAATATAAGTCAAACTGCTAGAACCATATCTTAAAGATGTTTCGGGTGAGCTCACACTTGAACTCATGAGGAATGGAAGTAACACATGCTCTACAAGGCGGAGCGACCTGCCCACCTCTTGCTCCAGGTTACCAGGTCGGGATGAGGTGTACCAGCTCTCTTGACGCATGATAAGGCCTACCGAGCAAGATTTCCGAGCTGCGTCGGATGTTTGTGAGCATGCTACTTCGAGATTCCTTGGAAATGACGCCCAGCTCGTTGAATGTATATCTATATATTTTGAGGGGAAATTATGAAGAAGGGGAACAGGGAGTTTTGTTTCAGCAAGCCTCTATAAGTCAAAAGATGAAGGGAGAAAAGAAGCTGATGTTTGCCAAGCAACATATGAGCTAATGGTTGACTCCCTGTGACTTCCCAAGGAGAGAGCAAGCAGCTCCGTCAGGGTACAAGACACTCATCTGCTTCAGCGTCAATTCTTCGACAGTGCATCACATTGAGCTCGTTCGCGAGTTACTATCAAGACTATATATATCACCTTGGCGCTGATGTCTGTATAACATTCAAGATCAGGTTCAAGAAACTGTTACTATTAATTTCCACTCACTGTTCTGCACATTACAACGTCGTTAGAAGAAATACTGCTTTTCGTATCTTTCTTCCTGCTATATTCTCGTATAACATACCTTCATTCCGACTTTGACATCGTTACCTACAGAATACCTCAACTGTATATTTCAAGGTCTTGATCTGTGTCATCATGACACTAGTGTACATATCGACGATCGAGATTGCGGTCTAGCAGAGCGTTGTTGTATTCAATGGGTGGCCAACACCTTCATACTAGCCGTCGGCGTCTATTCCACCACCGAAGCCGAAGAAAGTCGACGTCGGCCGATTTTCAGGATTGACGGCATAGAGAACATTACAGATAACGCTTCGAGCAAAGCAAGCAGAGACATTACTAGCTCTGACGACTCGTCACTCTCTTTTATGCTGCGAGGTTGTTCGACATCTCAAAGAATCATCACGGAGACTCTGGTTGAGCAGTCCCTCGATACTCGCGTCCATACATACATGCCAAACAAGATCAGACGTCGGCTTCTCGTGTCCGATGAAGGGATAGCGCACCTGAACTACTCTTCTCCCGCCTGTTCCCAGCCAAATCCTTAGAGAAAAGACGCGCAAGAGTTTGCGGCCTTTTTCAATGCCGCAAAGATGCTCAACTCGAGAAGCTGATGCCTTCAGACCCTCTATACGAGAATCTATTCAAGCTTAGCCAATGTGATGGTTTCGGTGAAGCACCTAGGTAAAACAGCCCCTTTTCCGCCAAATCGGCGGGATCTTCTCTGGAGCTTAGTTCGCGCTCTGCTTCTTTGTGAGCTCCGATTCTACTGATGGATCGAATATATCTTTTGAGTTTGCATTCTTGCTCGTTTACGAGCGATCAGATAATGAGCGAACCAAATCCCCTTTGGTTCTGAACCATGAGCGATTCCTAGAAGAGATTAAGCAGCTTAGACACAAGCATATAGTATATTACGATTTCATTGATAACCTAGCTCTTCTTACTTCATGATTGACAAGGAGAAAGGTTATATCACGTTATCGATCATTATTCATCAAAGCATCTTATTCATTCCTGTCTGGTTATTATTACCATTTTATTACTATTTTTCGCATATCGATAATATCGCAGTGCTAAAAGATGCAATGACAAATCGCCAGTCTTCCTTCATACACAGCAGATTGTCGAGAACTGAGGTCAAAAAGTTGAATCAAGCTCAACGATAGAGATAAGTCTATGATTCTGATAGGTCCGACCAGAACTCTCGACGTCGATCTCATTCTGCAGAAGAGCGTTTCGATCATACTGCATGAACCCAACTGCAAGCAGCGATCCAGAACCACAGCTTCGTCAAATGACTATAGATGAAAAGGAGTACGCAAATCTTTTCCCCAATACAACTCGGTAAGCAAATTGATATCATATGTTATCAAAGTCTGACGAGTCGGTCAGTCAAATGCCGCTGTATTCGCATATTGTTTTTACAATACATACAGTTGAAGCTGGAATTAACCTTTATGAGGCAGAACAGGCAAGACGTGCTTGCTTCTGTGACATAATGGTCAAGCTAAATCCAGGAAGTTGTTAAACTTGATAATGGAACTGCTCTCGAAAGAAGATGCTAAAGCCGGAAGGTAGACACTTGAATACTTGCAAATAATTGCTCGAATACAAGCATGCTCTGGAACTTTCAAAGAAATAAGATCAGAAGACAAGTCACTTAAGGCTGCAAACTTGCTGTTGAATATGAAGCAGCGACGATGAAGAGGCAGGCGAAGACCGGTGACAGCGACTTAATTGAATTGTGAGACGGACGCTTGAGTCTACAGTCATAGCAGCACAGTGACTATGCTGCTCATAACCTTATTTAAAAATATCACTTGAAAACAGCAATCGCCGGCAGCTTTTGTCATTCGACATTTCAGACCAAGATTTCTGCGATAGCAGTCTCTAGATTCAGCAAGTTCTTCAGAACCCTTAGAAAGGCTTCGAGGCTGCGCATATATCCCTGGTCTTTTTCTCTTTGAAGTCATCAAGCTCAGCCAAAGTCGGCTTGGAGGCATCTCATGTATGTTCAGCTTATGGTTTCACTATTTTATCATCTGGCCTTTGTTCGCCGCTCGAAAATCTGCGAGATACTCAGAGGAAAGGAAGAGTCTTGTTCTGTTCTTTCTGTGACAGATTATGTCGTTTGGAACGTCATCTTCGACTGTTTGAGAAGGCTTGCGGCAAAGGCAAAGACAAAGAAGAAGAATGAGATGGTCTTGTCCCCCACAATAGGCGACTGGTGGGTCGGGTAAAGAAATTTGGTGAAGACATCGATGGGTTCGAGCACAGAATCTCGTCTGAGGTCTTTACAAAACGGGATGAAGAGCGGTTTGGCGTGCACTGGGACTCTCAACCATGTAAGGCCGGCGGAGTCAGGATATCGATGCCTTAGATCCCTCATGGCGCCAAAGAACCCTCATCGGGCGAACGTACTACTATCCTACCTTGGTTCGTTGGTAATCTGCAGGATAATGAAATCCTAGAAGTTCTGGAAAGCGGCACTCGGTCGCTGTTGGCCACGGCTCATCGAGATATGATGGCGCCCTTGAACACCCCATCTGGACATCCCACTAGATACGGGGCAGTGCCATTTCGGTTCCCCGCTGCCACGGAGTTAATGAATGTTTGTGCCATATCCGATGCGCTAGTAGGTCGAAGAACATGGCAGTGATACGCGAACGGGATATCTTGTTTGGCTCTGATCGAACCAAAGCAACAGAATTCATTGTCAGCACTCAGCAGCGCGCTCTGACAGAAAGAAGCAAGCACTCAGAATAGTAGAAAGAGCGGAACGTCGAGCATTTGGAAGGAAGTCATTTTTCTACTGCAGGGACCACGAGGTTGACAGTGTTCTGATGATAACAGTCCGCCTGATGAAGAGAAGGTGGTCGAGCACCCGACGATGCGCCCATGGTCTCAGTTCCTTTACGAGAAGATAAGCCGGCTGCAAAATTAATCCCTCGTGTGTTCTCACGATTTTCCAAGCTTGGCAAGCGATGCAGGGCAGCTTCTTGTTGTGTCTGAAGTTTCTCACCAGATCGCAACCTTCTTCGAATGCATGCATCGGGTTCTGCTCTCTACGATACTTGTAAAGCCGATAATGATACGAGTCTCGAAGACATTGCAGCACATGAAATAGATTGATAAAAAGCACACCTAGGATTCAGACTGCCTAGATACAATCGCTACGTGGATGAAAGCCCGCAATGCGAGATTCCCGAACGACTCTGGCCCGAGGGAAGCTAAGCAAAGCCCTGAAGTTTTGACAACTTCTCGGTTTAGATCATATAGACTACTAAATCTTTACGAAGAGGCTATGCTGAAGGAACTTACAATCAACTACTCGGGCTATCTCAGCTACGAGTCTGTCGTCATCTTTTCGCCCAAGTTCTGACAATTTGTGATTGAATCCTTGGTTTCGTTAACCAGCTGTCTATACTTCGTTGTGGAATCATTATCAGACCCAAAGGAATGACATGCCTTGGTCAAGGCTAAGCTAGTTCGAGACGTTCAAGTGTATAGCAGCACTATTCAACTTTGACGATGACCGTCATAGCAGAAGAACTTGAGACAACGATGAGCATCGAGGATCATACAATCCGTTGGGCTGTTCTAAGGATCAAAAACAACCAAGAGCCGAAGCAGGGAAGCAGCCTATGAATTGAAGACGGAGCGTGGTTGGTAAAATTAACATTAAAAGACTATGAGTCAACTCAAGGCGCATTGGCAGTTACAATATCAGGTACTTTCCCTACATTTATGCCCTTCCGGCGTTGTCTTATCTCAGAGAGTGGAACTTGCGAAGAAATCCCTTCAGACCTTACAAAATAATGGGTTTGGAACCTGATTCTCTGACCTCTGCACACCTCCTGTTTCAAAGGCGAAACATATACATATTACCACCAAGTACACCGGGACAAGTTACCTGCGAGCAACTCGGAAGAACGGCCTAGTCTTTAAAAGAAGCGGAAGGCTTTGCCGAAGGCGCGCATCTCTCGAAAGAGCCTTCGAGAACCGACAAGACATTGGTATTTGCAGTCTGCGCGATCATCTGCCTGCTCTCCGGCTTCCATGTGTTGAAGGTCGCCCCTACAGATTCAGCGGCCGACATCATGGCGGAAAGCCTGATGAAGCTTCTAGAAGAAGCCAGAGTCATCGCATTTGAATCGATCCACGTATATTGCCGCTTGTTCGAAAGTGCTCAGCTGGGATGAAACATTGAGAATGAATCGATTGTTTCAGAGTTCATACTAGACTCGAAGCTAGCAACGGATCTTCAGTTGCTAGAAGTCATGCAACAGATTCGCAAGCAATGACAGACTAGGAACTTCAAACTAAGACACCTCTCGCTGCAGGTTCGCATCGTCGCTCGTGCGAAGAAGAAACGTCTCAAAATGAAGGTAGTCTTGTGATGTTTTGATTGATTCCGCTGTGACGCGTGAGAAGGTATATGAGGGTCAGAAGGTTATGTGTCTAGCCAAGAAATACAAGCTCATATGATCATTTATTTGCGTTGCCCTGATGGCGGGATTTGGTAATTCAAGATCTTTGACGGCCAATGTTCATCGACGGCGCAGGGGATTTCCCCCCTGGATCACCAGCAGCTGAAACTATATATCAAAAAGTTTTAGGTTTTAAGTTTTAATCCAGTATCAATAACTGATCTGCTAAGATTAAAAGATTTAGAATATTATCGACATATTTTATAATCAACACACTAAAGCAAACCAAGAATCTTGAATGATTTGAAGGTGAAGATAGAAAGAAAGACTAAGTAAGGTCTTTACAATACTCGAACAACTGGGCCGAAGAGACATATGCTGGACGAGAGCATAGACTTCTGAACACAACGGCAAGCTGACCTGGGTCTTCGTAAGATGCTTCGACTGATCACAATCAGCATCATGCACGCCGCTGATCTTTCCAGTACGAAATAGAGAAAGTAGGTACAGGAAATGGCACTTTCAATTATCAATCATCATTGGTACACGAGCTTGCGAAGGCGAGAAACGAATGCCGAATAATGAACGCCCATGGTATAAGCATCAATCGTTGGGAGAATTAAAAGATACACCCTGTTCGATCGAGCATGCTCCGCCATACAGAAGTCTTGCAAGATCTGTAGAGAGAGGGATTAAGAAGATTAATACCAACTACGAAATGTGGGATTTGAATGCCTGCGGTAATAGTCATTCGCAGATGAACTTCACTAGTGTTTAAAACACGCTTTTGGTCTGTTATACTCTTATTTTGACCTTTCAGATGTTCTTATAAGTTATTGTCAAGCTTTTAAATTCGCTTAGCGAGTACAACAACTATTAGCAGTGCCTTTTGTCCTTGGATTGACAAACAAAAGATGCGCCAGCCAGTTGAAATACCACTGTCAATAACCCTTCATCTGTTGGGATAAGTGGTAAGTATAAAGAGATATATAAAGGGTTAACCTTCTTAAACATTACAGCACGGCTCAGCACACTACGTATGTTTCCAACCTACCCCCTTATGACATCCACAGCCTTACAAAAGGGACCACAGAGATTTATTAAGTCAAGATTGGGACATCAAGGGGCACCGGGAAGCAGCAGGTTCCGTGTCTGGATGGTCTAATTACAAATACCTGAGTGTGCCATTTCTAGAACATAGTTATAGCGGCCCACTATCCCGGCTTCTACACTCAGACCAACGACAAATCATCCCATTGCACGGCCCTTCGTTTGGTGGAAGAACAAACTTAGGCGACAAACGTAATAGCGCGTTCGATAAGTTCGGTAAAATTGAGCATCTGAAAGCAACACGGGTACTATGCATACTCTAAGTAACAAGAAGTACCCAATCTGCAATCTTACTGAAACCCGCACCAAGGCTCGCCTCGCCCTTCGCCTTCGGCAATGGGAGAGTGAGTAGCTTCCTCCCCAATCATGTGAGATTGTATCTAACAGTTGAGTAGGGGCCCTCGTCCCCCTCGTCCCCGCCACTCCTCGTCGCCGCCGCGCCGCTTCGCCTCCGCCTCGTAAGTATCGACTGAAGCAAGCAGTGCGTGACGAGATTCGCTGACGAATAAATAGCCTCTCCTCCCACTTCGACGTTCTCGCCTGCGACCGTTGATCGCTACATTTCTTCTTCCGTTCACGACGTCGCTCGCCTTCTTTTTTGAAGGCGTATGTTGATGCGTGAGTGTTGTGTGAGGTTTTGTTTTCTTGTTTGTAGTTTAATACCAAACTTTTAGGCTCTTTTCGCTTATTTCCATCGATTTCGAGATTTGAATCGAAACCTATTCCAACAAGGACTTTCCTATGTTTCTCTACTTTTTTCTACAATTTCAGCAACTGCTTCAAGTACTCTTCCACTTCGCCTCGCGTTAACCGCCCTACAAGCGAAATATGCGTCCCAATAATTCCGTCTTGATCAGGACGAGGCGAGATTCAACGTGAAGTCAAAGGTCATGAAGATCAACAATGCCTAGGGAAGAAAACAGTCCTAGGTGCTTGACTCGAAAAACAGAACAGACATAATTTATCTTTTGAGATCAGTTCACGGGAAAGGAACGAAGAAGGATCAAAGCAGAGGTGGCCGCAATCAGGCTCTGTCTAAGAAGCCCGATAAGGAGATGAAGCACGTTCTACAGCAATATCCGGAGACAGAGGCGAAAGTGTACGACATTCGGGCCGTAGAATCATGAGTGATGGAGAACACGAGACCGGCATTGACGATATGCTCATTGAAGAATTCGACATGTACCTTCACCATCAGCGCGAAAGAAACGAACAATTCAACAAGAGGTGACTGCGTACCATGTTTTACTCTCTGAGCCAGCAGATTGTGAGACAGGATATCGAGTACTGAGCACTCTATGCGTGTCTCAGGCCAGACAGAATCATTCGACTGATCTCATATTCATACTATGCCAAATATGTTACTTCTGACGACTCAATTTATTTTTGATACGTTGACATGAACATCAACCAGTACCTCGCCAACGATCACGAAAGAAACATAATTCAGGAATTCTTATCATTAGATAACGAGAGTCTTGAGAGACGCATCGAGATAGTTCTCAGTTTTCATGAGCATATAAAACAGTGATAATCAAAAGTGAAGACACGCGAGATGACAACCAACGATCATATTCATGGCCTGGAAAAAATATGGCTAAAAGAAAATGCTGCTGAGAGCCTGAGTATAATATTTCGTTCTTCATCGACAATTCGAGAATCCGGCCCGCCAATATTGACTTGCTAATTTTGCTAATGTGGGTTCAAGCTGGCGCCGGACTGACTTCGGGCTGGTAAGAAGTCACATTAGCATCTTTATATTTTTTTTGAATGCGATCAATAAATGTGCATTACAATCTTGCAATCTTGCTTGTTTTTGTCTCTTAAACGTTGCGCAAATTATGAATTACTCGGTAGTAGTGATTCTACAGTCAAACAACATATTTTGCTCAAAGCTTGCGTGAAACCTTGCTCAAGATCTCAAAACTCTGACCAGATATTGCTCAAATATTGCTCACGTTGTGGTGAGGTGAAGCCACGCACCTCGAGGGCCGTCCGCCCGCACCTTCAGGGTTCACGAAACATTATTGGTTCGAGAATATTGGCTACTACTTATAGGGGTTTCCCGAGCAGAGTTTCCTTTTCTTTCTTCGACAGTCAAACATCGAACCATCATTCCGGTCACCTTGTGATGAGCGAAGAATGCCCTTGTGTGCGAGTTTCAAGCTCATGAAAGCAAACTCTTGACTATCTCGAATCGCTATCGGTAGCAGCTACAATGAAGCTGCTATGAGATTTTCATTATGGGACAAAGAACGAAAGAACTCATGTGTGTCGCTCTCATCTTCAAACACTCGAGCAAGGATTGAGACTGATGACAAAACAGCTGACAGAGAAGATACTTCTCGAACGGATTTTAATCACGTATGAATATCGATTTCATCTAGAACATCTCAAAATCAACACTACTTCAATGAAATGATTTCATTAAGATAGCAGATTCTTTCATCTCATCGATTCGCTTCAGTTATTTCAATTACAATCAATGATGATGAACAAGAGTAGAGTTGATACTTCTATGTTTTGTAAGAAATTCATAGAGAAGATGAAGTATCAGAAATGAAAAAAGAATGACTCAATAATTCTGCTCAACATTTTTGATTGAATCATGAAAGAGAGTTCGTGACGTTTGATAAAGAACAAACTGAATATGTACATGTGACATCAGCGAAACGATCTGAACATCACAAGACATGATTGACTTCGAATCTTTATGTACATCATGTTGCAACAGTTGATACGACAGAACTTATTATACTATGTCATCATCATGACATTAAGATCGAATCATGAGATCAATCTCATAGCATTTTCGTACTACATAAAATGTATGTTGAAGAATTACTTCGTGATTGTAAAACATCTAGACGTTAACGTTTTTGATCTATTAAGCGATAGAAGTAAGAAGACAGAACAGAATACAAGAATTTGCAATCTTCGCGAATGAATCAATCAAAAGTGAGAACGAGACTATTTTGAGAATGCATTGCAAAATGAAGCAGTGATGAGAGAAGATAATGAAGAGAGAGCTAGCAACTGACGATTTCACTCACAGCGTAACTATGTCAGACATTGCGAGAAGTTGACGTAAGTTCTACCTATACCTTGCATATGCAAAGCTAATACTCAATAGTGACAGCGATGCAGCATTTGCTGCCACATATGACACTCGGTTTCACTGTGATGTAAGTAGAGCATATGCTGTGTTTCAATTTGCCATATATTATCATTTATCTATTATATGTATATACTTATTATATCAAGCATGATCTCTTCAAGCCTTCACGAAAAAGAACGCTCAGCAAAGCTCTGACATATGTCAGATCTGCGCTCGTCGTTCTCTTTGCATTCAAGATCAACGCTCAGTCTGTTGACAGCAGCTCGCTGTCTTCGGGACCCTTCGAGTCAAGCAAGGCATTCTCCGAGCATATGCGGACCAAAAGTCAGCCTCCTGCAGCCACCCTATCTGGACGAAAGCGAAAGGTAAAGCCTTGCTCAGAAGATGCTTGGCATATGCTAACCTTATGACAGGCCGGGCCTGAACCCCCACCTCGTTCTCGCTCGTCCTCCCCGTCGCCTGCTTCACGTATGTACACCATGTGTCTCGCATATGCTCCGCTAACGCAATTCTCAGGCCCCCAACCAAATAAGCGCCCCAAAAAAGCTCCTTGTGGTGGTGTAAAGGGTAAAGGTAAAGGTAAGCATAGCACAAACTTCGCATATGCTCTGCTAACACATCGTATAGAAATCAACGCAACTGCCAACACTGTTGGCAAGCGTAATTCCGCTCGTCTGGCCGCCAAGTAGATCCGTGGTGGCCTGTGGTTGTTCTGTTCTGGGGGGTTCGCTCTCAAGCCGTGCATATGCACGGCGTCAATTCTCGGCTCTTGCGGTTTGTTTCCTAGCTACTTTAGCTAGATAACATTAATTCTCAAGATGAGACTGCTACGACTGAGATGATTTTGAAGAAGCGAATGTTTATTTCAGATCTTAGTACAGATGAAGTCACGAACAATGTCAGAGAACATCTTCAGAAAGTAAGAGAACAGAGAAGAATTAGACTGACCGTCGGGCCGGATTTTAATAGCTACATTCTGACCCGGCCCGAATACTCGATATCAATCTCGTGACCCGGCTCTGTATCGACCTCGAGTCACGATTCGATCCGGGTTCCCGACCCGACCCGCCAAGATGAACTTGGTACGAACATGTTCAAATACATGATACCAATCATTGAAATCATTCAGCAACGTATCTTGCATCATGAAGAACTCGATGAATTAAAAGCAGCTGAGGATTCAGACGTAGTCAATGAATTTGACAAGTTCATGAGTACATTTTCTAGCGATAAAAATGCGGGCAACCGTGAGATACTCAATTCACTGACTTCGGCTAATAACGAACTGAAGGATTTGATTAAGGTTGATGATAATGAGATTGACTTAAGTGAAGTACAGCAAGGTTAAGAATGATGCGAAGATGACGAAGGATGAGTATGAGAAGGAGGAGGAGGAGGGGGAAGACGAAGAGAACCATGAGATCATAACGATCTCAGACTGGTAATCAGACAAGCATAAGCTCTAATCAATTGCATTACCCTGTTGCATTACCATGCAACAAGTTAGAGACTGGCATAATCGTAGCATGCAACACATCGTTCGTGTCTACGTGCAGACTAGTCACTAGACGAACATCAAAGAATCCAGTTGCATTACCTGATTGCATTACCATGCAACAATTCAGAGACATAATCATAGCATGCAACACACTGGCAATTCATGTTTACGCATTCTATTATTAAATCGCTTCATGTCTTGGCGGGCCGGGTCGGGAATCCGGGTCAATACTCGATACCAACATCGTGACCCGGCCCGAATACTCGATACCAACATCGTGACCCGGCCCGAATACTTGATACCAAAATTCTGACCCGAATCGGGTCTTGGCGGGCCGGGAACCCGGCTCGAGCTCGATGACCCGGCCAAACGCGGTCAGTCTAACAAAAACTGACAAGAATTTTCAGAAAGTCATGAAGAAAGACTTTGAATCAGAGTGCATGAATGACGATGGTATGAGAAAGAAGAAAGAATCGAGTGAAATACTAGATCAAAAACATTAAGGCCTAGATGACAAGAAATATCAATCTCAATTCTTAAAGTAATGGGTGAGGTTGGTGAAATATGTCGTCATCTTGGGGGTGGGGGGCTTGATTCGGGGTTTGTACGCTGGGGACTGAGGGGTTGGTGATAGATTGATATGGAATGTGAGGCCTTGAAATTAGGGGAAATGAATAGAAGGGGAGTCGATCGATTTTGTGATGGAATAGAGTATGCGGCAATGTTAGCGTACCTATACACAAACTCTCCCGCATCTTTCTTGTGACCACATCGATTCCCCTCCATTTCCTCTCCTCCACCACCTCACCAACTCCTTCAACATTCCACACCAATCAAACCCCTCTTTAATCTCCCTTGACGCCCGCAGCCCTTACCCCCCCGTTCACTCCCTCAGCAAGGATATCTTGCTGCAGCACCTCTAAATCCACACGCGGGCCTTTGAAATTCTTGCGGCCGTCGACGAACCATTGAATTGTGGAGATTATGAGGACAATGGTAAAGGCAACGATACAGTAGTCTGTAGCAATTAGCCATCCATGAGGGTTCTGAAAGATGAATTACGGGGGCTACTCTAGGTTGTAATGGAAAGTGGCAGACTTGGGTGGAAGGGTAGGGGAGAAAGAAAGAGAGACGTACTCATGTTACTGCCAGTGACAGGGAGGTCCGGCGGAAAAAGAAAGAGAACCGTTGTAACGATGACGTATGATATGCCGATTACATTGGTGATCCAGCCAAGAATCCCTGGTAGCACGAATGGTCGAGGAGGAAGCATTTTTCGCCCGCGAAGGCAATTGATGGAGGGCGGAATGGAGTAGGTGACACCGAGTGCTACGACGGAGGCTGATATGATGGCGTTGAACGCGCTGATATGAAGTCGGCGATTAGTGAATCGGATAATGGAGAACTGGACATAGAAGGGAGTTTACCTGGTGGAGCCGAGAAAGATACATCCAAAGATGATGACACATGCGTTTGTCAAATATAGGGCGTTCAGCGGTAAGTCTAGTCTTGGATGCACTTTCGCGAAGAACTTGGAGGCTGGTAATCCGCCGTCTCTGCGCAAGCTTCAATACGCGTGGACCAAATTGATCTTGGACCCTATAGTGGACTTTACCTGGCGAATGCATAGGTCATGCGGGTGCTCGTAGTCATGATGCTTGTGGTGGCGAAAAGAAGACAGACGAGCGGGAAACTAGAGACGGAGAGGTGGGTTCAGTCCATGACCGCTTGAAGGCAAAGAGGAAGGGAGTATACATCAAGAGACAGATAGCCCCAGCATTGTTTTGCGTCGCATCGTAGAATATTTGTAGGAGAGGCCCCGCTGTGGAACTGATAACATTGTCGACATTTCCGGCCACAAGCAGGAGAACTGTCAGAAAGATGAAGCCAGTAAATGTCCCGATTGCAACACAAGCAATCATGATCCTTGGGCCTTGGACGGAGGCATTGGGTATCTCTGGGGCGGGGTTAGCTTGCCTGCAGAGCTGTGACTTGTGTAGTGATTGTATTGACCTTCGATCATATGGGCTACAGCATCCTGATGGAGGATTAGCAAAGTACAAGGCTGGAATAGCGTAACCCACAAAGCCTGTCAGTCCAAGGCCCGCTTGGAGAAGCTAGTCAGATATCAGTGAGATGGCCAACAACGATGGATGTATGCCTAATTAACACACCCCAAGAAGCCAAGCAATTCCATCCGGCCCTAAAAAAAGTCAGGCGATGGCTATTCAACCTCTTTGTGGGTTACTCAAAGAACTTACATCCAGTCTGGTTGATGAATTGCCGAAAGACGAATCTGCTACTGTTAGACCTGGATCTGTTTTTGTATCTAAAAACTCACTGGCCAGAAGAGTAAGTTGGGGATGCAGATGCGAGTACAGTGATTGATATCACAACGAAGCCAGTAATAGACCAAGTAACTATTCGACTTCGTCAGCCTTGGATTTTAACACTCGTAGTCTAAGAGATCAAGCCAGAAGACTTAGACGTACAGGCAGCCTTGTTGACGATAGGCAGTATATCAGTCAAAAAGGCGTTGACTAGGAACGCTACAACATTGTATGCAATGTATATCAAAAATTGTTGCCATCTCTGTGGTGTATAATCCTGTACTGCTTAGTGAGGTCTGCGGCTGCGATGAGTATGTCAAACCGGTTTCATGAAAGAGATGATCCCAATAATCAGTTGGCTTCCAAGGAGACCACCAGAGGCAA
>JAABUR0100004104.1_pt1 | contig 19761 bp, 23 predicted proteins | sample 5560091 | NCBI WGS metagenome assembly JAABUR01 (sample SAMN10711879, study PRJNA513375) | rock metagenome | isolation source: Antarctica rocks | place: Antarctica: Victoria Land, University Valley sud | reverse complement strand
CTAGCCCCTTGACTGACGGGCTTCACACCTCAGCACGTGCCGCGTGCTGACGCATGCCGTCGCACCCTCACACTAGCGCCAAGTGCGGCTCTCAGAGCAACACATAGCTCGGTTAAATGGCGCACTATATGGCACGTTGTAGTCTTTCGTCGAAATGCTAACAACAGGCCTACTGGATGCGACGCAGGGTGTCACGAAGCGCTATCTGATCCAGGTGACACCGACAAGTTTCTTCCTTGATCGCCAGGGTGTTATCCGCAGCGTGCATCTTGGTCCCCTCACGGCATCCGATATCCGCGCTGGCCTGGCAGGGCTGTAGAGGACAAAGGTCAGTCCCACGGCCGGCCGTGACGCGTAGGAGGCCAGCCAGGGGCACGACCCACACGAGGCCTGGCCAGGTGCGTGGCGGTGGTAAGCGGGCGCAGCGAGGCGGCCTTCGTCCTGTGGTGTCTCATAGCTACCCGATCATCAGCTTCCGACCGATCACCGCCGCCGTATGCTGGATGAAGCAAAGGCCACCGTCGCGGCGGAAGGGGCGCATCCCACTCACGTCGTGGTGCTCGTCGTGCTCGAGCAAGGCATACACCTGCTGGGCCCGATCGTCAGGAGCCTGTGTCGTGGCAAGCCACTGCTGTACACCTGGGACCAGCATAGCGGAGTACACGTTCTCCACCTCGAGCCCAACAGCGGCAAAGAGGGCAAGCATCTCACTGAGGGGCACTGCTCGCGTGTGCGAGGGATCGCGCAGAACCTCGACCTTATTTTGGTAGGCGCCGCGCGCGGCGTGTTCGCTGACCACGAGGTCTTCAATGGCGACATGGCCACCAGGCCGGCACAGGGCGTTGTCACGTTAACCCGGCGCAGGAGGTTGTTAATCAGCAGGCACATAGATATGACGCTATTGTCCTCGCCATGACAGCAGCCTGGTGTCTCTCTCGACCTCTACCGTTTACCCGACAGCCGCCGTCTGGGTCACGTCCCACCAGGTGTGGACGCGTGCTCTCATCTCCTGCCGGTAGGCTGCTGCTCCGAGGAGATGCCGCCGGGGACGGAAGTGCGGCGAGATCATGCTGAAGGCGGAGAGAAACCGCTGCGCCGATCCCGGGGACGTGAACCGCTGCATCCCCCGTTCTCTCTGTCGCGTCGGTTGGTGCGAATTCTCCGCGCGGTTGTTCAGGTACTTACTCTGGCGATGCTCGACACGGGGCATGAGCTCGCGATGAGCCACACCATAGCTCTTGAGCTTATCGGTGATCAGCACACGGGGCACGCACTGCAGCTTCTTCATCAACTTACGCATGAGCCGCTTGGCGGCCACCGCGTTGCGCCGGCTCTACACCAGCACGTCGAGCACGTTCCCCTCCTGATCCACCGCCCGCCAGAGGTAGTACGTCTCTCCTTTGATCTTCCCCGAAGACCTCATCAAGGTGCCACTTGTCCCCTGGACGCGGCCGGCGGCGGCGTAGCTCATTGGCGAACTGTTGGCCGAACTTCCGGCACCACCGGCGGATCGTTTCATAGATCACCTGCACCCCGCGTACCAGCATCATCTCTTCCACGGCGCGGAAGCTCAGAGTTTGTGAATCAAACCTGGGGACAGATGCTGTTTCTACGCGGCCAGAGGAGCCAGTCGCGCGTGCTCTGCGGGTCCCGCCATCTGCCCACGTCGAAAAGGGTGTGTCCCACGCCCCTGCTCAGCCTATTTGCCGCCCTCCGTCTCCCCCCTGGCGCCTGTGGCGCCCGCCGCGCCCCTCTTAGGCCGCCTGCGCCTGCGGCAGCGCCTCCAGCCCCTGGGACAGATGCTTGATCCACAGGAGCAGATCATGCGTGAGCGCGATCCATAAGGCCACGCACCGCACCTTGCGCACCCCCCGCACGCGGAACTGCTGGAGGCCAAAGCGACTGCGGGCCTGAGCATTGACACATTCGATCGTGGCGGCCCGGATCCGGTAGGTGTCTTGGGCGCCCTCGGTGCCCATGCGAGCGCGCCAGGCTTGGATCACCGCAGAGTCCCCCGGATGGGGGGCATAGCGATCCCGCGCTTTGTCTTTGGGCTGCCGCACCGGGGCGAGCACCTGCGGTCCCGCAGCCTCCACCGCTTCGATGGCCGCATGGCGCGCAAACCCGCCGTCCATCAGCCACTGGGCGGGCAGCCTGTCCAGGCGCTCCTCCACCTGGGCCACCATCGGCGGGGCCTGGTCCATATCGCTGCCGCCGATGGTGGCCTCGACGCCCACGATGACCTGGTGCGCGCTGTCCGCCGCCAACTCGATGTTGTAGGCAGGCCGGAACCCGCCATCGGCCATCTTCATCACGCGCGCTTCGGGGTCCGTGGTGGACACCCGCGCCTTGGGGGCTTCGTTCGCCGCCTTGGCGGCCCGCACGTCGGGCAGTTCCGCCAAGGCGGCCTCGACACGGGCCACCCGCTCGTGGGCCGCGCGCTGCGCCGCCGCCTGCTGCGCGCGCGTGCGCGCCGGCGGCTCCTCCTGTGTGGCGCCCGCCGCCTGGACCGCCGTGAGCACCGCCCGTGCCTCCTCCAGGCTCTTGTGCAGCCCCTCTTCCCGCCGGAAGGAGGCGGCCCCGGCACGCGCGCGCACGCGGATGCCATCCTGGGCCACGTGATCGAAGTCGATCAACGCGGCATGGTGTAAGCAGCCCAACACCTCTGTGATCAGCTGATCCAGCTCCTGTTCATGATCGACCCGAAAATCGGCCAGGCTGTGGTAGTTCCTCGACACCCCACCGCATAGCCATAAGTACGCGAAGTGTTCGGTGCACAAGCGGGCAATCTTCCGCGCGCTGCTCTCCCCCTGGCTCGTCGCATAGATCCACACCGTCACCAGCACCGCCGGGTCCGCCACCGCACGCCCTGGTCCGCCCTCCACCACCTTGAACTGCGCGGACAAGGCGGTCAGGTCCAGCCGCTCCACCGCCGCCCAGATCAACCGCGCCAGGTGGTCGTCGGGCAGCAGCGCATCGAGATAGAGCGGCACCGGGGTGACCTGCTGCCGCTCTGGCCGCCGCAACCGCAGCGGGGGTGGGTCCGACGGGTCTGTCATCTGGCTCTCCTTCTCGGGCTGGGCACCGTCCTCGTTGCCTCTAATCTACGCCTCTTCTCTGCTCACCGCGAGCACTATCTGCTCCCTATCCACCCGTTGATTCACAAACTCTCAGCGGAAAGCGGACGTAGAGCAGCACACACTGGGCGATGATCTCGGGCGGGAATCGCTGGCGCAGATACGGGGATGCTGCTGTCGCCACCGGTCAGACCTCTCTTTCCTCTGTGCTGCCTCGCCTCCCTATTTTCTCCCGGAAATAGACTTCGCTGGCTCACGACGACGGGCATCCGGGCTATTTCCATCCCTCCTATGGTGCGGGACGGACACAGCCCTTAATGTGACAACGCCGAGCCGGGTCGTCTGGCTGGAGGAGACGATCCATGACATCCCCCTTGCAGCGACCAGGGGAACTATCTGGCCTCATCGGCGACATGGCCGCAGCGCTCTCTGCTGGACGCGGGGCTGCATAGGTAGCGGCCTGCCGTTCTCCCGATCACGGGTCACGGGTAGGCCCGGTTGACAGCGCACGAGGCATGTTCTATAGTAGGGCAACGTCAAATTAGCCTTGGACCTAAGAGGCAGCCCATGACACAACAGAGGGGCAAGCAGCTGCGCTGGATCAAGGAGAGCCATATCCCGGCGACCGTCCCGGAGCCCGCGGCTTTGGACCGGGGCGTGCCGGCGACGCGGGAGCGCCTGGTGGCGGCGCTGGCCGATCGGCCGCGCACTGTGGCCCAACTGGCCCAGGCGTTCGGCTTCTCCCAGCCCACGATGCTGGAGCACGTGCGTCGCGCTCTGCGCGACGGCTTGATCACCGAGGTCCAGGTCGACGAGCGGCAGCGGCACTTCGCCAGTGAGCGCTACTACGCCCCGGCGGTGCCGGTGATCCGCCAGCCTGACCGCGACCTGCTCACCAGCGCCTGTCGTGCCCTGGCCGGCGAGGTTGCCGCGGCCCTGGCACGGAACGAGGGCGATCTCCTGGCCGCCTTTGCCATGACGCACCTGGCACGAGAGGGCTGGGGTTTCGGCGACCTCTGGCCCTACCTCCAGGAGACGATCTACCGTCTGACCCGTGAGGACGCGGCACCTGTCGTCGCCCCCACACAATTACGGCCCCATGGCCTGGCCTGGGTCGAGGACAGTGCCGACGACGATGAACCACCACAACAGAAGGAGGACCTGGCATGAAGATCGCTGTTGCCGGCAAGGGCGGCTCGGGCAAGACGACCATCGCGGGCACCCTGGCCCGCCTGCTCGCCCGTGAGGGTGGGCAGGGCCAGGTGCTGGCCATCGACGCGGACCCCAATCCCAACCTGGCGGTGAGCCTGGGCATGGATCAGCACGGGGCGGCACAGATCAGGCCCGTGCCCCATTCCTTCATTAGCCATTCCGAGGACGCGCAGGGACGGTACACCGTGGGCATGAGCGTGAGCCCTGAGACGATCGTGGCCGACTACGGCACGAGCGCCCCCGATGGTGTGACCCTCCTGCTGATCGGTCGGGTCGAGGCCGACCAGGCGGGCGCTGGCTGAAACTGCAACGCTCATACCACTGTACGTGGTATTCTCGAACACCTCGATCAGACCGCCTTTCCTCTCACAGTCACAGATATGGAGGCGGGCCTGGAACACCTCAAGCGCGGCACGCTGGAGCATGCCGACACCCTCCTGATCGTTGTCGAGCCATACTTCAAATCGCTGGAGGCGGCGGGCCGCGTCGCCGCGTTAGGGCGCAGCCTGGGGGTCCCCATGCTGTACGCCGTGGCCAACAAGGTGCAGTCAGAGCGGGATGATACGGCCATCCGTGACTACTGCGCGGGGCGCAATCTGCCCCTCATCGCCGTTGTGCCCTACGACGCCGACGTGGCCGAGGCCGAACGCCAGGGGGTAGCAGTCCTCGACCTTGCACCGGGGGCCGCTGCTGTCGGCGCGGTGCGCCAGCTGGTGGGGGTGCTCCGTGCTGGGGGCGAGCCCGCCACCGCGCCACGGGCGGCGGCGACCTAAAAGGGCTGACTGCTTGCGAGGGCGCTCTTGAGCGCTAGGGAGAAGGTGAAGACGATGCACGAGGATCCAGACCGGCGTCGGGGCGACGAGTCCATGGAGCGGCGCGTGGACGAGCAGGGGACTCCGGACGGCGTGATCGAGCAGGGCTGGCAGGATCAGGTCACGGCGCCCGCGGCACAGGTGAAGGGCGGCCACGATCTGCCCACGATCAAGGACGCCGGCAACGTCACCGGCACGGGTCAGCTCTTGGAGATCGAGCGTCGGCCACACGCGCTGGGCCCGCTGGAGAAGGTCTACGTGATGTGGATGGCCGGGATGAGCTGTGATGGATGTTCCATCTCCGTGCTGGGGGCCACCCAGCCATCCGTGGAGTCCCTGCTGACCGGCTCGATCCCCGGTGTGCCCCGCCTGATCCTGCATCACCCCGTGCTGGCTGTGGACGCCGGGGAGGCCTTTGTCAAGCACTTTGAGGACGCCTGGCACGGCAAGCTGGACGCCCCCTATGTGATCGTCCTGGAGGGCTCGGTGCCCGACGAGCGGCTCTCGGGCGACGGCTGGTTCTCGGCGATGGGCACCGGCGGCCTCAACCAACACGGTGCCGGCCGGCCCACGAAGATGAACGAGTGGCTGGAGCGCCTGGCCCCCGGCGCCGCCGCGGCCATCGCCATCGGCACCTGCGCCACGTGGGGCGGTGTTCCCGCCGCGGCGGGCAACTGCACGGGCTCGATGAGCCTGATGGACTTTTTGGGCAAGGACTACCAGAGCACGTTTGGCCTGCCCGTGATCAACGTGCCGGGCTGCGCGCCGCAGGGCGACAACTTCACCGAGACGGTCGCCGCCGTGCTGCTCTTCCTGCAGGGCCTGGGACCGCTGCCGGAGTTTGACGAGTTGGGCCGCCCTGCCTGGCTCTTCGGCGAGACAGTCCATCGCAACTGCAACCGCGCCGGCTACTACGAGGAGGGCATCTTCGCCGAGCAGTATGGCGACCGGCAGTGTCTGGTAGAGATAGGGTGCTGGGGTCCCGTGGTGCAATGCAACATCACCTCCCGCGGCGCGATCAACCACGTGGGGGGCTGCATGAATGTCGGTGGCCCCTGCATCGGTTGCACAATGCCCGGCTTTCCCGACAAGTTCAGCCCCTTCTACAAGTCGCCGCCGGGGTCTCTCCTCTCGAGCAACACCTCGCGGGTGGTGGGTAGTGGCATCCGGCGGCTGCGGGAGATCAGCCAGCGCGATCACAATCGTACGCCCCTGTGGGACAAGGAAAACGCCGTGCCCAGTGGCTGGGCGCGCCACAAGCGCCAGCCGACGATGGCGGACAAAGTGACGCACTTCTTCTATGAGAAGCTGCAGTTCGCCGGCAGCGAGCGGCCCGGCCGCACGGGCGAAGGCGAGACGTACCGGTCCTAGCGCATCCTGGCGGGTGTCCATCAAGGAGAGTACGCGTGAGAGAGCGACAGACGAACTGATTGAGGAGGAGGGCACGGGCGATGGCAGAGACGACCACACGCTGGTGGATCCTGGCGCTGACTCTGGGGGCCGTCGTTGTCGGCGTGGTTGCCACGCTGCTTCTCACGATTATCCGCGCGGCGCAGAGCATCAATCGCTACGCCTCGGACATCTGGGATGCCGGCCAGAAGATCGCGGGGAACACGGCCTCGATCTGGATGCTGGGACAGACAAACAGCGTGGCCGGCCAGATCCTGGCCACCGCCCAATCGATTGACACACACGCCGCGGCCATCGACACGGCTCTGAATGGCTCAGAGCCGGTCGTGCCGAGCGAGGAGGCCCAGCCGGGGCTGGCGCCGGCGCAGGAGGCCTAGCGTGCGGGGCGTGGAGAGAGTGGGGAAGGGATGACGATGCGACGCCTGTTGACGGTCCTCTCTGTGACCGAGGTGCTGACCCTGGTCGTGGCGCTGGCCGCCGCGCTGATCGAGATTGGCCGCGCGCTCACCAGCGTGGAGAAATATCTGGCCAAGGTGACGATGGGCCTGCGGGCCATTAACTCGCAGACCGCGCCCCTGGAGGGCCACATCACGCGCATCAACGCGGGGCTGACGGCCGTGGGCCAGGGTTTAGGCTCCGTTGATGGGCACCTGAGCCGCGCGGGTGCGGCCCTGAGGAAGAGGTAAAGCGGCATGTGTTTCAAGAACCTGCCCGTGGAGTTCGACGAGAATGGGAAGGCCTATCTCAAGGAAGGGGTGGCCGATCCCTATGCCTACACGCCAAGAACGGACCTCACCGAGGGGCAGATCAAGGACCTGCTGACCCGCAACGGGCACCTCAAAGAGGTGAACTTTGATCCCGTCACGCGCGTGGCCGGGGCGCTGGCGTTTCATAGCGTGGTTGACCTCCAGTCGCGCACGGTGCAGGAGACGAACGCCGTGGCCACCCTATTCCGGGGCTACGAGGTCATTCTCAAAGGGCGTGACCCCCGCGACGCTATTTTTATCAGCAGCCGCGCCTGCGGCGTCTGTGGTGGTGTGCACTCTACCTGTGCCGCCTATGCCCTGGAGATGGCCTTTGGCATCCAGCCGCCGCCCCTGGGTGTGGTCGTGCGCAACATGCTGCTGGCCGCGGAGTTCCTCTACGATCATCCATTGCACCTCTTCCTGCTGGCCGGCCCGGACTACTCGCAGTCCGTTGTGGAGGCCACCAACCCCGAACTGTGGACGCAGGCGCAGCGCACCCCGACCGAGCACGGCAACGTGCATGGCTATGCCACAATCGGCGCGATCATGACCGACCTCAACCCGCTCACGGGCAGCCTCTACCTGGAGGCGCTGGGCATGACCCGCGTGGCCCGCGAAGCGTACGTGATCCTGGGGGGCAAGTACCCGCACCCCGAGACGATCGTGCCCGGCGGCATCAGCACCACGGTCAGCCTGACCACCTTCAATGAGTACTACTCCCGTCTGGTCAAGCTGTTCGACTACTGCAAGAAAGTGGCGCTCCTGTGGGACGATGTCTTCGACTTCTTCCTGCGGGCCAACCCAGAGTATGCGAAGGTGGGCACGCGCCCCAAGAACCTGATCGACACGGGCATCTGGGACAATCCCGATCTCTATGACACGACGTACGCCAACTGCAACACCTGGGGCGAGGGGCGCTGGGCCACGCCGGGCGTGATCGTCGACGGCGAACTGCGCACGACACGCTTGCAGGACATCAATATCGGCCTGGAAGAGTTCGTGGAGCACTCCTTCTATGAGGGCTGGGACGGCCGTCCGTTCCCCACCGATCCCGCGGGATCACCGCTGAGCCCCCATCACCCCTGGAACAAGGAGACCAAGCCGCGGCCGCAGGGCATTAACTGGAAAGAGAAATACACCTGGGACACGGCGCCGCGGTGGGATCGTCTGGCCATGGAGACCGGCCCCTATTCACGCATGTGGAATACGGCCGTGGCCCAGAAGATGCCGAAGAACGACTTCATAGAGGCCACCGGGCATAGCCTGAAGATGCGTCTGCCCAAGGCCACAAAACCTGAGCTGGAGTTGGAGTGGCACGTGCCGCGGGACTGGAACGCCCTGGAGCGGAATCGTGCCCGCGCCTACGCCTGCGCCTATACGGCGCTGGTGGCGATGAACAACTGGATCCAGGGCCTGGGCATGCTGCGCAATGGGCAGACGGCGGTGAGTACCCCCTTCGAGCTGCCGCGCCACGGCACGCAGACCGGTGTGGGGTTCTGGGGCGCCGGCCGTGGCTATCTGACCCACCACGCGGTGATCGAGGATGGCAAGATCGCCAACTATCAGATCATCACACCCTCAACCTGGATGGCCTCGCCCCGCGATCCCTTCGGCAAGATGGGGCCGTACGAGGAGGCGGTGCTGAACACACCGATCCTGGAGACCTTCACGAAAGATGAGGATTTCAAGGGTATCGACATTCTGCGGGCCATCCGCTCGTTCGATCCCTGCATGCCCTGCACGACGCACGTCTACGCCGGCAAGCAGACGATCGTGCGCGAGGTCAATACCTGCGCCTGCGGCGTCGATTGAGGGCTCCCTCGGGCAGAAAAGGCGGAAGGAGCGCACACGCAGCCAGATGGGAGAGAGTACGAGCCAGATGATGGGACGCCCAGCGACGGAGGTCCTGCCGCGGGGGGAGCCGACGCTGTCCGGCAAGGCGCCTGAACGCACGCTCCTTGCCGGGGTGGGGTATCGCAACCTGCGCGACTGCTCGGCGGGCAACACCGTGGTGGACGCCCTGCTGGCGCTGGAGTGGCCCTCTGACGTCGACGTTGAGGACCTCAGCTATGGCCCGATGGACGCTATTTTCCGGCTGCGGGAGGCTCACTTCGCGCGCCTGGTCGTGGTGGGAGCGGTGGCGCGGCGCGGGGGCACGCCCGGCGCGGCCTCCTGGCGGCGCTGGCACTACGAGCCAGAGCCGCCCGAGATGGTCCAGGCGCGCGTGGCCGAGGCGGTTACAGGCGTGATCAGCCTGGACAACCTCCTGGTGATCTGCGCCCATTTCACGGCATTGCCGCCCGAGGTCACCGTGGTGGAGATCGAGCCAGAGGATGACGGCTGGGGCGAGGGCCTCTCGCCCGGCGTTGAGGAGACAACACAGGCCGTTGTCGCGCAGCTGCGCGCGCACTTTGGGCCGCCGCGGACGGGTCGGCAGACGGCCGCGGAGAGGAGGGACGGGGCACGATGAGCGATCAGGCCGCTGGGGACGGTCAGGCACTGGAGGAACTACGCTGGCGCGACGAGATCCTCGGCGTGCTCTACTGGCTGCGCGGCGAGGGCATCATGCCCGATGCGGCGCCCGGCGACCTGGGCGGCTTCCTCGTCGCTGAGCCTGGCGTGTTGCGCGCCCACCTGGAGCGCCTGGCCAGCGCGGGCTATCTCGAGCGGCTTGGCGCCGGTGAGGACGCGCGTTACCGGCTCAGCGACGCGGGACACCAGGAAGGAGGCCGTGTCTTCGCCGATGACTTCGCCGAGTTAACCGGCGCCGCGCACGGCGAGTGCGGGCCGGGATGCTCCTGTCACCGCCACGGCCCGGGCGCGTGCAAAAACCCGGCGGCCTAGCGATGCTGGGGCAGCAGACGCAGGCGCCACACCGTGATCATGCGACCGCTGGCGCGCAGGCGCCCGCCAGGCCAATGGAGAGCCGAAGGACAGAGGACAGGCCATGATCACCGATGTGCAGCGGAGCGATGCCCTCACGCCACCCAACGATCTGATCGCATTGGCCGCGTGGCTCGACGGGCTGATCCAGCACTTTGCCGGGCATCCTGACGCGGAGGTGCGTGAGCGTGTCTCCGCGCTCTTGAATGGGGTCGATGCCCTACACCGCGCGGCTCTTGAACGGCTCGTGGCCCTCCTGCAGGCCCCGGATGCCCGGGGGGTGTGGACGCGGGTCCAGGAGGACCATGTGATCGGCGCCGTCCTGCGTCTCTACGACCTGCTGCCCCAGGAACGAACGGCTTCAGCCCTCCGCGTGGCCCCGCCTGGACCGCGACCGGCGGCGGCGCCGGCGATCGGCAAGCGAACGTTGCCGGTGGTCGCCGCACGCGTTGCTCCCAGGTCGGCAGTTCCCGCGGCCGTGCAGTGGCATGATGTGACGAGCGTTGCCGCCCTGCCGTCGGGCGCGCTGCGCGGCTACCGCGTTGCCGGGGAGGCGGTGCTGCTCGGCCACGCGGGGGGGCACATTGTGGCCTACCACGACGCGTGTCCCGATACCCCGCTGGCGCTCTCGGTGGGCGCGCTGGAGGGTGAGGAGATCGTCTGCCCCTGGCATGGCTGCCGCTTCGACGTGCAGACCGGCCAGCGCCTGGTGCACCAGGGAACCGCGCTCATACCCTTCCCGGTGGAGGTGCAGGGTGTGAGCGTCCGGGTGGCCGTGCGCGGTCCCGCCGGGACCGCGCCGCGGGGGGACACGTGAGTACGCGGCTGTCCGAGGGTGATCGGTTCGAGCAGCGCCCCACCGTCAGCTTCACTGCCATCGGCATCGTGCAGCGCCCAGGGATGGCGGACGGCGCGATGACGGGCGAGGGCGACTATTGTGATCCCTTCGCCGCGTCACGTAGCGCGATCTATCCGGAGTGGGCCGCCGGCCTGCTGGGCAGCGACGCGTTTCGCCACCTCGTGGTTGTGCTCTCCCTGGACCGTGCGGCGCCACGCCTGCCAAGCGACCCCCTGACTCATCGGGTAGAGGCCGCTCCCGGGATGCCCGAGGTGGGGCTCTTCAGCACGCGCAGCCCCCGACGCCCCAACTCGGTAGGCCTCTGTTGTCCGCGCCTGCTGGGACGTGACGGCGCGGTGCTCCACGTGAGTGGGCTGGATGCCTGGCCCGGCACACCGGCGCTGGACATCAAGGGCTACGACCCGCGCGATGACCTGCGCGCCGACGCCACGGTACCCGCATGGCTGCACGCGTTCTGGGCCATGCACGATGCGGCGTGTGGCCCGCGCCAGCTGGAGCGACGGGGAGACAACGGTGGACGAGGGAAGACCCCCCAGGGCGGCGAGCGCGCTGATGTCCTGTGACGAGCAGGGGATGCTGCGGGTGCTGATCGCGGGCGTGGGCAACCTGCTGCGCGGCGACGATGGCTTCGGCGTGGCGGTCGCCGACCGCCTGCTGGCGGCTCCACCATGCCTCGCGAACGCCGCGGTGACCGTGATCGAGACAGGCATCGGTGGGATGCACCTGGTCCAGGAGCTACTTTCCGGCTACGATGCGCTGCTGATCCTGGACGCCGTCGAGCGCGGCGGCGCGCCCGGCACCCTCTACCTGCTCGAGCCGGAGCGCATCGACCACTCTGCCTGGCCCGAGGAGGTGCGGCGGGACTTCTTCGCCGATACGCACTATGCCGAACCGTCCCATGCGCTTGCTCTTGCCGAGGCTATCGGCGCATTGCCATCACGCGTGCTGATCCTGGGGTGCCAGGTGGCCACTGTCGACGACCTGCTCCAGGGCCTCACCCCCGCCGTCGCCCGCGCGGCCGACCTGGCCGTTGACCGGGTGCCCGGCATTCTCGCGCGCTGGCTGGCGTCCGGCGGCGCCGCGCCCCTGGCCGGGGCCGAATGAGCGCCGAGATGCGCGAGCGGCCCCGGCCATGCCGCGCGGTGTACGCGCCGGCGGGCCCTCTGCTGGTGGGCAGCGGGTACCGCATGGTCGGGAGGCGGCGCGCATGACGGCAGCCCTTCGTGCCCGCCGGGCAGTCGAGGTGCGCGGCATCGTGCAGGGCGTGGGGTATCGCCCCTTCATCTATGCCCTGGCCCAGAAGCATAACCTCTGTGGATGGGTGCGCAACGATGGCGACGGCGTGCAGGTCGAGGTTGAAGGTGCGCCTGACGATCTGGACCTCTTTCTCGCGGCCCTGGGGGATGAGGCGCCGCCGCTAGCCGTCGTAACGTCCACGGCGTGGCGTCCGCTCCCGCCCCAGGGCGGCCGGGGGTTCCACATCAAGGAGAGTGACGACGGCACGTCACGAGACGCTCTGGTGAGCCCAGACGTGGCGACCTGCGCCGCCTGCCTGGCGGAGCTCTTTACGCCGGACGATCGGCGTTACCGCTACCCCTTCATCACATGCACGCACTGCGGCCCGCGCTTCACCATCACGCTGGCCGTCCCGTATGACCGCACGAGGACGACGATGGCTGGGTTTCTGATGTGCCCGGCCTGCCGGCGTGAGTACGAGGACCCCGCCGACCGCAGGTTCCACGCCCAACCGAACGCCTGTCCCGCCTGCGGGCCACGGGTACGGCTTGTTGACGCGACCGGGCATGAATTGCTCCGCGCTCACGAGGACCCCATCCGGCAGGCCGCGCAGCTCCTGGGGGAGGGAGCCATCCTGGCGCTGAAGGGGCTGGGAGGCTATCATCTGGCCTGCGACCCCTGTGATGCGACGGCTGTGGGCAGACTGCGGCAGCGCAAGGCGCGCTATGACCGGCCTTTCGCCCTGATGGCCCAGGACGTCCGGCAGGCGCGTGCCCTGTGCCACGTTGGCGTCCTGGAGGAGGCGCTCCTGACATCGTCGGCGCGGCCCATCGTGCTCCTCCAGCGCCGCCCGGACGATAGGCTGCCTGGTGAGATCGCCCCACGCCAGCGCACGCTCGGCGTGATGCTTGCCTACACGCCGCTGCATCACCTGCTCTTGCACGACACCCACGGGCCGCTGGTGATGACCAGCGGCAATCGATCCGATGAGCCGATCTCCTACCAGGACGCGGAGGCCCTGGCGCAGCTCGGCTCCCTGGCCGACGCCTTCCTGGTGCATGACCGACCGATCCACGTGCGCTGTGACGACAGCGTCACGCAGATCCTGGGAGGGGCGCCCTATCCGGTGCGGCGTTCGCGGGGCGCTGCTCCGGCGCCCCTGCACCTCGGTGAGGGGGTGGGGCAGCACACACTGGCCTGTGGGGGCGAGCTGAAGAACACCTTCTGCCTGGCCAGGGACCAGCAGGCCTTTCTGAGCCACCATGTGGGCGATCTGCGGAACTATGAGACCTATCGCTCCTTCCAGGAGGGCATCCTGCACTACGGCCGCCTCTTCGCGATCCACCCCCGGCTGGTCGCCTACGACCTCCACCCCGCGTACCTCTCCACACAGTATGCCCGCGCACTGGAGGAGGAGGGCCTGCCGGCGGTGGGTGTGCAGCACCACCACGCCCACATCGCTAGCTGCCTGGCCGACAACGAGCGGCCCGGCGCGGAGCGCGTGATCGGGGTTGCTCTGGACGGCACGGGCTACGGCGCCGATGGCTCCCTATGGGGTGGAGAGTTCTTCCTCGGTAGCCTTGAGGGCGGCTTCACGCGGCAGGGACACCTTGCCTATACGCCCCTGCCAGGGGGCGAGGCGGCCATCCGCCAGCCCTGGCGGATGGCCCTGGCCTACCTCCTGGGCGTGTGGGGAGAGGAGGATGTCCTGCGGCTGCCGCTTGGCCTGGTGCGGGAGGCGGGCGAGCGCAACGTGCGTCTCGTCGCAAGGCTGATCGAGCGGGGACTGAACACGCCCTTGACCTCCAGCGCCGGCCGGCTCTTCGACGCCATCGCGGCCCTTCTTGGCCTGCCCGGCGCCGGGCGCATCAGCTATGAGGGCCAGGCGGCGGTGGAGCTGGAGCTCGCCGCGCGGAACGTCACACAGACGGAGGGCTATCCCGTCGGGCTACGAACGGAGGGCGACGGCTGGATCGTGGAGACCGGCGACCTGATCTCGGCCATCGTGGACGACCTGCGCCGGGTCCGCTCTACGGCGGAGATTGCCGGCCGCTTCCACCGCACGATGGCCGAGATTGTCGCCGCCGGATGCAGGCGCGTACGGGAGCAGGCGCAGGTCAGCGCCGTGGCGCTCTCGGGAGGGACATGGCAGAACAGGCTCCTCATGGAGCTGGCCACGGACGTATTGACCCAGGACGGGTTCACGGTCTACCGGCACCGGCGGGTGCCGCCAAACGACGGCGGTATCGCATTGGGCCAGGTCGTCCTGGCGGACCGGCTGTACAGGACAGGAAAGGGCGAGGCGGAAGCATGTGTTTAGGGATCCCAGGACGGATCGTGGAGATCGTGAACGCGGATCTCCAGCTGGCCAAGGCAGAGGTGAGCGGCGTGCGCAGGACCATCAATATTGGTCTGGTTAACGAGGAGTGCGCGCCTGTTGTGGTGGGCGATTGGGTGCTGATCCACGTGGGCTTCGCCATGGCCATCATCGATGAGGCCGAAGCTGAGGCGACCCTCAAGGTACTCAGTGAGATCGGCGCGGCCTACGAGCAGGAGATGGAGGAGTTACTGTCCTCCAGGATCGAATAGCCATGCAGGACGATGACGACGCGCAGGGGGCGCTGAGCCCGGAGGATCTGCCGCGGGGGAGCTGTCCAGTGGACCACGCCGGCTGCCTGGTGTGCTCCGACGCGGGCATCGCGGTGCGGGTGGTCGCCCTGCAGGGCGACGACGCACTGTGCCTGGACGCGCGTGGGACGCAGGTGCGGATCGCCGTGGACCTGGTGGCGCCGGTGCAGGTCGGCGCGGTACTGTTAACGCATGCCGGGGTGGCTATTGGCCGGATTGTGGGCGCGGGAGCCCGAGGTGGGGAGAGCACGCAATGAAGTACGTCGACGAATTCCGCAACGCCGCCGTTGCGCGGGCCATCGCGGCGGAGATCGCGGAGATCGCGACTCCCGGCCAGCGCTATAAGTTGATGGAGATCTGCGGAGGGCACACGCACACGATCTACCGGCACGGGATCAAAGACCTCTTGCCGGAGGGTGTCGAGTTGGTCCACGGCCCGGGCTGCCCGGTCTGCGTTTTGCCAATGGGGCGGGTGGACGACGGGATCGCCATCGCGGAGCGTACAGAGGTGATCTTCACCTGCTTTGGAGACATGATGCGGGTGCCTGGCTCGAAGGGGAGCCTGCTGGAAATCAAGGCCCAGGGCGCCGACATCCGCATGGTCTACTCGCCCCTGGACGCGCTGCGCATCGCCCGTGAGAACCCCCAACGTGAGGTCGTCTTTTACGCCATCGGGTTCGAGACCACGGCCCCCTCCACGGCCCTGACGCTGCAGCGCGCCAAGCGGGAAGGCCTGACCAACTTTTCTGTCTTCTGCAACCACGTGACCATCGTGCCGCCGGTGCGGGCGCTGCTGGACTCGCCGGACCTGCGCCTCGATGCCTTTATCGGGCCGGGCCATGTCTCCACCGTGGTGGGCTGCCGGCCCTATGAGTTTCTGCCCCGCGACTATGGCAAGCCCGTGGTTGTCGCGGGATTCGAGCCGCTGGACCTGTTGCAGTCCATCTTGATGCTGATGCGCCAGCTGACCCAGGGACGCTGTGAGGTGGAGAACCAGTACAGCCGCGTGGTGCCCTGGGAGGGCAACCTGGCGGCCCTGCGCAGCATGGCCGAGGTCTTCACAGTACGCCCCTTCTTCGAGTGGCGCGGCTTGGGCTTCATCGCTCAATCAGCCCTGGGCATCTCCCCCGCCTATGCCGCGTTCGACGCCGAGGTACGCTTCGCCGCGCGCGGGGTGCGCGTAGCCGACCCCAAGGCCTGCCAGTGCGGCGAGGTGCTCAAGGGTGTGCTCAAGCCGTGGCAGTGCAAGGTGTTCGGCACGGCCTGCACGCCGGAGCAACCTCTGGGCGCGCTGATGGTCTCCTCCGAGGGGGCGTGCGCCGCCTATTACACCTTTGGCCGCACATCTCACGAGAAGGAACAGGTCGGGGCGTCGCGATGAGTGAGCAGCGCGAGCACGGGATACTGGAGGCGCTGATGGGCAACCGTCGTCGGCCTCTCTCCTTTACCGCCCCCCGCATCGACATGAGCCATGGCGCGGGGGGCAAGGCCACCCACAAGCTGATCGAGGGGCTGCTGTTGCCCGCCCTGCGGAACCCGGGCTTGGCCCCGCTCACCGACGCCGGAATCCTGTCCTTTGCGGACAGCCAGCTGGCTCTCACCACGGATTCCTTCGTGGTGCGTCCGCTGGTCTTTCCCGGAGGATCCATCGGCGCGCTGGCAGTCAACGGCACGGTCAATGATCTGGCCGTCTCGGGAGCCACACCGCTGGCCCTCTCGGTCGCCCTGATCATCGAGGAAGGCCTGGAGACCGAGGCGCTCCGCCATGAGGTCGAGGCCATGGCCGCCGCGGCGCGGCGTGCCGGTGTCTCCATTATCGCCGGCGACACCAAGGTCGTGGAGCGGGGCAAGGGTGATGGCCTCTATGTGATCACGACGGGCATCGGCGTGGTCAACCCGGCGCTCTCCCTGTCCGCGACCTCACTCTGTCCTGGCGACAAGATTATCTGTTCCGGCACGCTGGGCGATCACGGCGTGGCCATCCTGATCGCCCGGGGTGATCTGGAGCTGGAGGCTCTGGTGCTCTCGGATACCCGGCCCCTCACACCGCTGGTGACGGCGCTCGTGGACGCGGTCGCCCCGGATCTGCGCTTCCTGCGCGACCCCACGCGGGGCGGGGTGGGCACGGTGCTGAACGAGCTTGCCCGTGACTCAGGCTACGGCATAGCGCTCTGGGAGGAGACGTTGCCGATCTCCGAGGTCGTGCAGGGGGCCTGTGAGATCCTGGGCATCGATCCCCTCTACGTGGCCAACGAGGGGAAGCTGCTTGCCGTCGTGGCGCCGGAGCGGGCCGAGGAGGCGCTTGCAGCACTGCGCGCCACCGCCGGAGGCGAGCAGGCCCAGATCATCGGTGAGGTCCGCTCTGAGCCGGCGCGGATGGTCCTGATGCACACGGCCTTTGGGGGCACCCGCATGATTGACATGCTGGTCGGGGACCCGCTGCCGCGGATTTGCTAACGCCCGGACAGGCGAGAGAGGCAGCCAGGCCATGCGTGGTGATCGGGATCATATGAAGGCGCGCACAAGGAACGAACTGCTCCAGCGCAACGTGGTCTGCTCGACCTTTTTTGCGCGAGAGGCCCCACGCCTGGCCGGCGCCTGTCGGGAGATGTCCCGCCGCTTCCTGGCTGGTGGGAGGCTGCTGGCCTGTGGGCGCGACGCCAGTGCCACAGATGCCGCACACGTGGCGGTGGAGTTCGTCCATCCTGTCATTGTGGGCAAGCGGGCGTTACCGGCTCTGGATATGGGCCCGGAGTTCGGGGCGCGCCTCCCGATCATTCTGCACTCCGACGACATGGTGATGGGATTCTCCTCTCCGGCCGGGGACGAGATGGTCGAGCGCGCGCTCGCCGTGGCGCACGGGCGCGGGGCACTCACCTTTGCCCTCCCGGGCAAGATCGGGGACTTTTCCTTCCCGGCGCCGGCCCCTGACCCATTCGTCTGTCAAGAGGTCATGGAAATCCTCTACCATGTGCTGTGGGAGACGGTCCACGTGTACTTCGAGCATCGCGAGCAGGGCCACGACGTGGGCGCCTCATCCTTCCTCTACCCTTTCCTGGGCAGCCAGGAACAGCAGCTCGGCACAGTGGTCGAGGCCGTCCAGGCATCGCTATTGCAAAAGGTGGAGGAGGTGAACGGCATGCGCGCGGCCCTGGCCGAGAGCGAGGCAGGGACGATTGTGACGTGTGCCGTGGCTATCGCCGCGCGCCTGGCGCGCGGGGGCACGCTGATCGCCTTCGGGAACGGGGGGTCCGCCACCGATGCTAATGACCTGGTCGCCGATTGCGTGGGGCCTCCGCCGGGCCTCCGCCCGCTTCCCGCTCTCTCGCTCTCCGCCGATCCCGCCATCATCACAGCCCTGGCCAACGACATCGGCAGTGAGGCCATCTTCGCGCGCCAGCTGCTTGCCTACGCGCGGCCCCAGGACGTGGCCGTCGGCATCTCCACCAGCGGGGGCTCACCCAATGTTCTGGCCGCGCTGGCCGCGGCCCGCAAGCGTGGCTTGCTCACCGTGGCTATCCTGGGCTACGACGGAGGGACGATCATGCGTGAGGGGCTGGCCGACCACACGATTGTGGTACGTTCGACGTACGTGCCGCGCATCCAGGAGGTACAAGCCTCTGCCTACCATGTTCTACGCGGTCTCCTCAATGCCCTCTAAGTGGGTCGCCGGCCAGAGTTCGTCGATCTAACGGGCGCCTGCGCCACTGAAACGACGCCGGAGCCAGGGCATAACGGCGCCGGCAAAAGGACGAACCTACACCGCCGGGCTGCTTAGCGGCGCCTATGTAGGGTTAAACTAAGCCACCACCCTCACGGGGGCGACTCGTCTGCAAAACTGCTCGTGAGAGTTTCCCCTCAAGCAGCTCCTCGGTAGCACGGCGCTTGTCATGCGGACCCTCCGGCACACCGACGGAGTGTCCCGTCGCGTGTCGTTTTGGCGTTGTGGCAATGGCGGTGCAGGGCCTGCAAGTTCTCGATCCTGTTCGTTCCCCCCGCAATGGTGGGCGTGGCATGATCAATCTCGATGCGGTCGTCACCCCTGAAGACGAGTCCACAGTAGGCGCAAGCACCACCTTGTCTCCGCAGCAGATGCCCAAGGGTACTGTTGGTGAGGGGGTGATGCCGGAGGCGTTGCGCCCAGTAGGCGAGGTGGCCGTCGAACGGAGAGGCGGTGCCGCGCACCTTCACATGGCGCTTGATGGCCGTGTCGCTATGACAGCGCAGGGTCGCGCCGTCGGCGGAGGCAAAGACCCACCGACGGTTGCCCTGCTGGCGCCAATAGCGTTTGACGGTCCAGCCAACACCTTTGTTCCGATGCCGTCGGCGGCCCCACCATAGGAGCATCTGCACGACCGCGTGGTCACAGGCCTGGAAGGTCTCTGTGGCCACGACGCTGCGGTAGTAGGTCGCCCATCCTTTGATCTTGGGGTTCAGCAACCCGATCATCTCCTGTTGAGAGACGGTCCGGTGCTGACGGATGCGCGTGCCGAGGTCGTGCAGGTGCCGTTTGACGGCGCTCTTACTGGGCGTGATGAACGTCTTGAACCCCAGGGGCTGTCCCTTGGTGGACTTCGCCGTGTGGCATTGCCCCCAGGGGTACTGCCGGACAGTGAAGCCCAAAAAGTCGAAGCCCACGTTGCCCTCATGAGGGTGCAGGGTGTGAGACACCCGTGTCTTGGTGGGGCTCAAGTGCAATCCCATGCCGTCCAGCCAGTGCTCGATGGCCACTCTGCTTGCCTCGATTCCCTCCAGGTGGGCATGGAGCACAACGAAATCGTCGGCTTATGCCGAGTGTCGGGTTATGCCGACTGCGCCCCGCCGGCCAGAGGGACAGCCAGGGCGCAGTCGGCATAATCCAGCGTCCTTTGGATGGTGTACGGTGTTCGTCACTCCTG
>JAABUR0100004103.1_pt1 | contig 19771 bp, 19 predicted proteins | sample 5560091 | NCBI WGS metagenome assembly JAABUR01 (sample SAMN10711879, study PRJNA513375) | rock metagenome | isolation source: Antarctica rocks | place: Antarctica: Victoria Land, University Valley sud | reverse complement strand
CGACCGCCGCAAGCGGATGCTCGAGGACATCGCCATCCTGACGGGCGGCGAGGTCATCACCGAGGAGATGGGCCTCAAGCTCGAGAACACGCAGATCTCGCAGCTCGGCCGCGCCCGCCGCATCGTAATCGCGAAGGACACGACCACGATCGTCGACGGCAACGGCGACACGGACGCGATCAAGGGCCGCATCAACCAGATCAAGACGGAGATCGAGAACACCGACTCCGACTTCGATCGCGAGAAGCTCCAGGAGCGCCTCGCGAAGCTCTCGGGCGGTGTCGCCGTCGTGAAGGTCGGCGCGGCCACCGAGACGGAGATGAAGGAGAAGAAGCACCGCGTCGAGGACGCGCTGCAGGCCACCCGCGCGGCCCTCGAGGAGGGCATCGTGCCGGGCGGTGGCGTCGCGCTGCTCGAGGCGACCGCCGCGATCGACCTCGACGCGATCAGCGACGAGGACGAGAAGACGGGCGCCAAGATCGTGCTTCGCGCGCTCGAGGAGCCGCTCCGCCAGATCGCGGAGAACGCCGGGCTCGAGGGCTCGGTCGTCGTCAACGACGTCCGCAAGGGCGACGCGGGCCACGGCCTCAACGCCGCGACCGGCGAGTACGTCGACCTCGTGGCCGCGGGCGTCATCGACCCGGCCATGGTCACCCGCTCGGCACTGCAGAACGCGGCGTCGATCGCCAAGAACATCCTGACCACCGAGGCCATCGTGGCCGAGGTCCCGGACAAGGACGGCGGTGGCGGCGGTGGCATGCCCGACATGGGCGGCATGGGCGGCATGATGTAAGGAAGGCTCTCGCCTTCTGGCAGGACGCGGGCCCGGCTCCTCTCGAGCCGGGCCCGCTGTCGTTTCAGGGCCGGCTCATGCGCCGCGCGCGGGAAGCGGCCGCGGCGGCGGGCCCACGTACTTCGCCGACGGCCGGATCAGCCGCGCCTCGCGCTTCTGCTCGAGGATGTGCGCCGACCAGCCGGCGACCCGCGCGCAGGTGAAGATGCTCGTGAACAGATCCGCCGGCACGTCGGCGTGGTCGAGCACGACCGCCGACCAGAACTCCACGTTGGTGGCCAGCACGCGATCGGGCTTGCGGGCCTGAAGCTCGGCCAGCGCGGCCTGCTCGAGCGCCCCGGCCACCTGGAACCGGTGCGAGCCGATCTCCTCGCTGGTGCGCCGCAGCACGCGGGCGCGCGGGTCCTCGGCCCGGTACACGCGGTGTCCGAAGCCCATCAGCCGGTCGCCGCGGTCGAGCAGCGCCTTGACGTAGCGCTCGGCGTCGCCCTCGCGCTCGACGTCGTCGAGCATCTTGAGCACGCGGCTCGGCGCGCCGCCGTGCAACGGACCCGACAGCGCGCCGACGCCCGCCGAGAGCGCCGCGGCGACGTCGGCGCCGGTGGAGGCGACGACGCGGACGGTGAACGTGGACGCGTTCATGCCGTGCTCGGCCGCCGAGATCCAGTAGGCGTCGATCGCCTTGACGTGCGCGGGGTCGGCCTCGCCGCGCCAGCGGATCAGGAAGCGCTCGGGGATCGACGTGCCCTTGTCGACCTCGCGCTGGGGCACCGGCGGTTGCCCGACGCCGCGGGCCGACTGCGCCACGAACGAGAGCGCCATCACCGACGTGCGCGCGAGGTCCTCGCGCGCCTGGGCGTCGTCGACGTCGATCAGCGCCTGGAAGCCCCACTCGGCGCCGAGCAGCGCCAGTGCGGCCTGCACGTCGATGCGCGGATCGCCCGAGCGCACCGACAGCGGATGCGGCTCGGCCGGCGGCAGCCCCGGCTCGAGCGTGCCGTCGACCAGCAGGCCCCAGACCTGCTCGAACGGCACCTGCCCGACGAGCTCCTCGATGTCGACGCCGCGGTAGCGCAGCGCCCCGCCCTCCTTGTCGGGCTCGGCGATCTCGGTGGCGAAGGCGACGACCCCTTCGAGCCCTGACTGGACTTCGCTCATGGGCGTCAGGTTACGCGGCCGACAACTCGGTACGCCCCCGCCGACGGAGGGCGTAGTGTCTAAGCAGGCCATGGACGCGCTCGCCTTCCTGCCTGCCACCGAGGTGGCCGCGCGCATCCGTGAGGGCGCCGTCTCGGCGCGCGAGGCGGTCGAGGGCTGCCTGCGGAGGATCGAGACGCTCGACCCGCAGCTCGGCGCGTTCATCGAGGTCGACGCCGAACGCGCGCTGGACGAGGCGGAGGCGATCTCGCCGCACGACGAGCGGCCGTTCGCGGGTGTGCCGATCGCGGTGAAGGCCAACATCCCGATCGCCGGCCTGTGCATGAACTTCGCCTCGAAGTTCCTCTCCGGCCACCGGCCCACGCACAGCGCCTACCTCGTGCGGCGGCTGCGCGCGGCGGGCTTCGTCGTGGTCGGCACGACGAACATGCCGGAGTTCGGGATCCTCCCGACCACCGAGTCGCGCCACACCGGCCCGGCGCGCAACCCCTGGGACGTCACGCGGACGCCGGGCGGCTCCTCCGGCGGATCGGCCGCCGCGGTCGCCGCCGGCCTCGTCCCGATCGCGCACGGCAACGACGGCGGCGGCTCGCTGCGCATCCCGGCGGCCTGCTGCGGCCTGGTCGGGCTCAAGCCCAGCCGCGGGCGCATCTCCCGCGGGCCCGACCTGGGGGACTCGTTCCTCGCCTCCGAGGGCGTGCTCTCGCGCACGGTCGTCGAGACGGCGATCCTGCTCGACGTGCTCGCCGGCTACGAGCCGGGCGACGCCACCTGGGCGCCGCGGCCCGCCGAGCCCTACACGCTGGCGCTGCGGCGCAACCCGGGCCGGCTCAGGATCGCCATGACGGTCGCGAACGCGCCTGACGTCGACGCCGACCCGGAGGTCGTGCACGGGATGCACGAGGCGGCGAGGGTGCTGCGCGACCTGGGCCACGAGGTCGAGGAGGCCGCGCCCGCGCTGCCGCCGCCCGAGTCGCTCGACATCTTCTTGCAGGTGTTCGGACCGGCGGTGGCGCTCGGCATCGCGTTCGGAGAGCTGCTCGCCGGGCGGCCGCCGGAGGAGGACGAGATCGAGCCGCTGTCGCGGGTGATCCTGGAACGCGCGCACGAGCTGCCCTCGACCGGCTACCTGGCCGCGCTTGCGCAGCTGCAGCTGCTGGCGCGGGGCACGGTCGCGTTCTTCGCCGACTACGACGTGCTGCTCACCCCCGTGCTCGCCTCGCGCCCGCTGCCGATCGGCGAGCTGCACGGCTGCGGCGACGATCCGCTGGCCGACCTGCGGCGCTCGGGCGCGTTCGCGCCGTACACCGCGCTGTTCAACGTGACCGGCCAGCCGGCCGTCTCGGTCCCGATCGGGTTCGGCGAGGACGGCCTGCCGACCGCCGTCCAGCTCGTCGGCCACCCACTCGGGGAGGAGACGCTGCTGCAGCTGGCCGCGCAGATCGAGCTGGCCCGGCCGTGGGCGGCCCACCGGCCGGCGATGGCTGAGCGCGTCTAGCGCGGCGGGAGCGCCCGCGCCGGGGGGCGGCGGTGAGCAGGAGCCCGGCGCGGAGCCTAGAATGCCGGGCTCGCTCCCTGCTGTTCACCCGACCCGAGAGATCAGACATGGCCTACGTCATCGCAGAGCCCTGCATCGGTACCAAGGACAACTCGTGCGTCGAGGTCTGCCCCGTCGACTGCATCCACCCCACGCCCGACGAGCCCGACTACGACAAGGTCGAGATGCTCTACATCGACCCCGAGGAGTGCATCGACTGCGACGCGTGCGTCGAGGCGTGCCCTGTCGACGCCTGCTTCGCCGAGGACCAGCTGCCGGACGAGTGGGCGGAGTTCGCCCAGCGCAACGCGGCCTACTTCGCCGGCAAGTGAGGGCCGCGACGTAGCCAACGCGTCGGACGCGCCGGGCGGCATGCCTGGCGTTTCTTGAGGCGCGGTCGGACGCGCCGGGCGACATGGCCCGGCGCATCCCGAGGCGCTACGCCATCGGAAGGCTCATACCCACCGGCTGCGGCGCCGGGGGCGGCGCGGCGGCGGCAGCCGGCGCCTGCAGCACCGGCAACGCGATCGGCGAGAGCGCGATGATCCCGCGCGCCGCCTGGCGGATCGCCTGGGCGGCCGCGTCGTCGGGGTCGGTCAGCACCAGCGGGATGCCGGCGTCCGCGCCCTCGCGCAGCGGCATGGTGAGCGGCACCTTGCCCAGCAGCGGGACGTCGATCTCGTCGGCCAGCAGCTGACCGCCGCCCTCGCCGAACAGCTGGAAGCGCTCCCCGCCGGGCGTGGTGAAGCCCGACATGTTCTCGATCACTCCGGCGATCTCGAGCTTGACCTTGTCGGCCATCTGCGCCGAGCGGCGCGCGACCTTCTGCGCGGTCGGCTGCGGGGTCGTGACGATGATGAACTTCGCCTGCGGCAGCAGCCCGGCGAGCGTCATCGAGACGTCGCCCGTGCCCGGCGGCAGGTCGATCAGCAGGTGGTCGAGCTCGCCCCACGCGACGTCCTCGAGGAACTGCGTGAGCGCCTTGTGGAGCATCGGCCCGCGCCACACGACCGCCTCGTCCTCGTCGAGGAAGAAGCCGATCGACATGACCTTGAGCCCGTGCGCCTCCAGCGGGAGGATCTTGCGCTCAGCCGACACCTTGGGCCGCTCGGCGCCGAGGCCGAGCATGCGCGGGATCGAGTAGCCCCACACGTCGGCGTCGAGCACGCCGACCTTCTTGCCCTGCGCGGCGAGCGCGACGGCGAGGTTGACGGTGAGCGACGACTTGCCGACGCCGCCCTTGCCCGAGCCGATGCAGAGCACGTCGGAGACCTGGGCGAGCGCCCCCTCGGGCAGTCCCCCGGGGCGGCCGAGCTTGCGCTGTAGGCCCTGCTTCTCGGTGTCGGTCAGGACATCGAAGCCGACGTTGACGCGGTCGACTCCGTCGAGCGCGCGCACGGCGTCGGCCACGGCGGTCTCGAAGTGGTTCTTGATCGGGCAGCCGGGGGTCGTGAGCGAGACGGTGACGTCGACGGTCCCGCCGTCGGAGATCTCGATCGCTCGCACCATCTCGAGCTCGACGATGTCACGCCGGAGCTCAGGGTCGATGACGACCTTCAGCGCCTCGAGGATCTGGTCTCTCGTGGGCATGCGATCCATTGTGGCAGGCGCCGCCCAGCCATTTATGCCGTTAAGCACCACCGCCGCGCCCAGAGGGCACGGCGGCGGTTGAGGGAGGAGAGGTACTACATTCGCCGGCGGGATATGAGGCCGGCGAACTCTCCCGATACTCGCCGCTCTCCAGCTCGGCGAAACGGGGAAGATCGGATTGCTTACGCGATTGCCGCGACGCGTCCCTTCGCGGTGCTGGCGAAGCGCTCGCCGGCGGTCACGCCGGCCTGCACCACGGTCTCGACGCGCGCGACCTGCTCGGTGACCACGTTGCGACGGCGGTCGGCCTCCCGCTCGATCGAGGACACCTCGCGCTCGGCGCGCCTGCGGTTGCGCCGGACGAGGCGCTCCGCGTCGCGGCGGCGGCCGCGCAGCTCGCGCTCGAGCCGGGTGCGCGCCTTGCGAACGTCGCGCTCGAGCTGGTTGCGGGCGGTGTTGCCGCGGCGCTCCAGTCGCGTGATCTGCTTCTCGGCGCCCTTGCGCGTGGTCGTGACCTCGCGCAGGTCGGTGACGAGCGAGACGGCGCGGTCGCGCGCCTCGAGGGTCGCGCCGACGTACACCAGCGCGGCGCGCTCGGCGACGTTGCGGCCCTGCTTGGCGGTCGTCTTGGCAGCGCGGACGTTGGCCTCGGCCGCCGCGCGCGTCTCGTTGGCGGCGATGGTGCGGGTGCGACGACCGGTGGACTTCGACGGCGCCTTGGCGGCGGTGGAGCGCGAAGCGGTCGAGCGGGTGGCGGTCGAGCGCCCCGCGGGAGTCGAGCGAGAAGCGGTGGAGCGGCCGGCGGTCGAGCGACGGTTGCTCGAGCGGCCCGCCGTCGAACGAGTGCCGCCGGTCGAGCGCGTCGAGGCAGTCGAGCGACCGGCGGCAGGCGTGGTGGTCGCCTTGCGTGCGGTCGTGCTCTTGCGCGCCGTGCTCGGCTTGCGCGCGCTGCTCGCGCGCTTGTCCGGCGTGGCCTGCTTGGTGGTCGTGGTGTTCTCAGCCATCTGGATCAATCAGCCCCTCTAGTGCGGTCAGTCTACCGAACTTAGAAATAACCTGCTCGGCGCGGTTGCCTGCGAACACATGTTTGTAAACCATAGACCACACCTTGTTACACGCCCGGCCGAAATCCGCGTTAAACGGTAGAGAATCCGTGCCAACTTTGTAACGTCCGGAACGTGCGTTCGTTCCTGTGCGTAGTGTGGCGGATGTGTCCCACGCCCCGCTTCGACCGCCGGGAGGAACCGGCCCCGACCGCCGGTCGGAGCACGGCGCCTACGCCGCGGCGGGCGCGGTGCGCGCGAGCCAGCCGCCCGGATCGTCGAGCTCGGCCAGCGTGGGGATCCGGTCCGGGCCCTCCCACACGCGGTTGAGCCCGGCGATGCCGGCCCGCTCCACCACGCCGTCGCAGAAGCGCTTGCCCTGCTCGTACTGGCGCAGCTTCATGTCCATGCCGATCAGCTTCTCGAACAGGCGCAGCAGGCCGGTGCGGTCGGCGCGGCGGCGCTCGAGCGCGGCGCGCAGGCGCGGCAGGTCGTCGATGACCTGCACGCCGACGGCGTCCATGACGTGCTCGGCGTATCCCTCCAGCACGGCCATGAAGGCCTGCACGCCGTCCATCAGCTCCCTGCGCTCGGGGCCCAGGATGACGGCCGCGATGCCGCCGTCGCGGACGGCGTCCGCCAGCCCGCGCAGATCGTCCAGGCCGGGCAGGCCGCTGAACAGCCGGCCGGGGTCGAGGTCCAGGGCGGCGGCGAGCTCGCGCACCATGCCCGCCAGGTGCTCACGCAGCCAGGGCACGCCGCCGAACTGCAGGGCGTGCGTGATCTCGTGCAGGGCGACCCAGCGCAGCAGCTGGTCGGCCTCGGCGTCGAGCGAGGTCGCGGCGTGGCCCAGGTTGGGCGCCACGAACAGGAGCCTCGCGGGAGCGGCGGGGTCGAGCACGGGGAACTCGTACTGGCCGAGCACGCGTCCGGCGAGGAAGCCGGAGATCGCCCCGGCCTCGACGGCGAGCACGGAGCCGGCCGCGCCGCCCACGACGCCGCCGAGCGCGCCCATCCGCTCGGCCGCCTTCGCAACGGCGGGGTCGAGCACGCCCCGGATCGCGTTGAGGTTCGCTTCGATCCACGCCGCCCGGTCGACCGCCTCGGCCACCGGGAGCGCCCCGGCCGTCGGTTTCAGGCCCGTGTACTCGGACACGAGCCGCTCGCTCTCGTCCGCCGGACGCACGAGCGCCTGGAACGGAGCGGGATTTCCCGAGGGCTGCAGCGCCGCGATGCCCTCGGCCACCTTCGCGGCGAGTTGCCAGTCGACCATGGGTCCCATGGTGGCAGGGTCACCGCATCCGCGGAACGCGCGCCAGCTCGGCGGCCCCCGCCTCAGAGCGTGCCGCCACGACCGGCGAGACCGGCTCCATCACCGCCAGCGGCGCGCCCAGCGGATCGGCGCACGCCGTGAAGCGCACCACGCCGCCGGCCTCGCGCACGATCAGCTGTCCCGCGGCGACGTCGACGGCGCGCGAGCGGCGCAGCGTGACCATCCCGTCCAGCCGCCCGGCGGCGACCTGGCAGAGCGAGACGGCGATCGCGCCGATCGCGCGCAGCCGGTGCGCGGTCTCGGCGAGCGCGTCGACCGAGTCGCGCAGCCAGCGCGGATCGGCCGACTCGATCCCCAGCAGCTCGAGCTTGCCACCGACCCGGCGCTCCGGGACCTCGGGGTCCAGCCGCACCCCGTTGCGCCACGCGCCTTCGCCGAGCCGCGCCACCCACTCCTCGCCGGCGCCGAAGTCGTGCACGAAGCCGAAGACCACGTCGGCCATGGTGTCCCCGGTGGCGACCGCCAGCGACAGCGCGTGGTGCGGCAACCCGCGCTTGGCGTTCTTGGAGCCGTCGAGCGGGTCGATCACCACGAGCACCGGCCGGTCGGGATCGATGCCGAAGTCCACATGGCCGCGCTCCTCGCTCATCGCGGCGAAGCGGTGCCCCTCTGCGTGCAGCGCGTCGAGCCGCCGGAAGACGGCCTCCTCGGCGGCCGCGTCGATCTCCAGCGTCGCGTCGCCGCCCTCGCCGCGGGTGCCCGTCTCACGCGCGCGCTCCACCGTCGTGGGCGCGGCGGCCAGGGTGCCGCGGAGCTCTTCCACCGCCGCGCGCGCGGCGCCCAGCCAATCCGGTGCCTGGGCGCTCACCCGCCGTATCCTACGAAGGTGCCCGTGATGGAGAAGACCCCCGCGCAGCACGAGGCGGTCACCCACCCCGGCGGGCCGCTCCTGATCCTCGCCGGCGCCGGCACGGGCAAGACGCACACGCTCGTGGAGCGCTTCGCGTGGCTGTCGGAGCACGGCACGCCCGCGGACGCCATCCTCGTGCTGACGTTCTCAAGCGCCGCGGCCGACGAGCTGCGCGAGCGGATCGAGACGCGGGTGGGCGCACTGGAGGTGTCCTACGAGGAGCTCTCGGTCACGACGATCCAGGCGTTCTGCGCGCGACTGCTGCGCGACGAGGCACTGGAGGCCGGCATCGACCCGTTCGCCGCCCCGGTCACCGCCGCCGACCGGCTCGCGATGCTGCTCGAGCGCATCGACGACCTGCCGCTCGCGTCCCACGACCTGCGCGGCAACCCGAGCGCGCTGCTCGGCTCGCTGGTCCAGCGCATCGACCGGCTCAAGGACGAGCTGGTCACGGCGCGCGACTATGAGGCGTGGGCCACCACGCTGCCGGAGGAGAGCGAGGCCGAGCGGGCGCGCGCCGCGCGCGAGCGCGAGTTCGCCGCCATCTACACCGCCCACGACCGGATGCTCGGCGAGGCGGGAACGCTGGACTTCGGCGACCTCGTCCTGCACGCGTTCCGCCTCCTGCGCGAGAAGCCGCACATCCGCCAGCGGTTGGCGGCGCGCTTCCGCCACGTGCTCGTGGACGAGTTCCAGGACACGAACTTCGCCCAGAACCTGCTGCTGCGACTCCTCGTGGCCGAGCACGGGAACGTCACCGCGGCGGCCGACGACGACCAGGCGATCTACCGCTTCCGCGGCGCGTCGACGAAGAACATCGCCGACTTCCGCGCCGAGTGGCCCGAGGCCGCGGTCGTGCGCCTGACCGAGAGCTTCCGCTCGGGCGAGAACATCCTCACCGCCGCCCACGCCGTCGTCGCACCCGACGCCGACCGCCTGCCCAAGCGGCTGCAGGCGCACGCGGGGGCGCCGGCGGGGGAGGTCGCGTTCTGGCGCTGCGCGTCCGAGCGCGCCCAGGCACAGGCGGTCGCCGCCGACGTCGAGCGGCTGGTGTCACGCGAGGACGTCGCCCCCGAGGACGTGTGCGTCCTCGTGCGGTCGGTCAAGGGCGAGGGACAGGCCGTCGCCGCGGCGCTGGAGGAGCGCGCCGTCCCCTACCGGCTCTCGGGCGCCGCGGCGTTCTTCCAACGCGCGGAGGTGCGCGACCTGCTGGCGTGGCTGCGGCTGCTGGTCGACCCGGGCGACGCCGGCGCGGTCGTCCGGGCGCTGGCCCGGCCGCCGATCGAGCTGCGCGCAATCGACCTCGCCCGCTGCACGCAGATCGCCCGCCGGCGCAAGCTCGACATGGTCGCCGCGCTCGGGGCCGCGCTGGAGTCGCCGCAGATCCCGCCCGAGGCGCGCGATCGCATCCACGTCTTCCTCAAGCTCTACCGCTCGGCCGCCGGGGCGATCGACTCGACGCGGCCCGATCTCTACGTGCACCGGCTGATCGAGCGCCTCGGCCTGCGCCGCCAGCTGCTGTTCGCCGCGTCCACCGAGGTCGTCGAGCGGCTGGTGAACCTCGCCAAGTTCGGCGAGCTGGCCGCCGACTACCTGCGCCGCTCGCCACAGGCCACCGCGCGGGAGTTCGGGCGCTCGATCGCCGCCGTTGCCGACGCCGGGCTGCGCGAGGAGGAGGCGGCGGCAGCCGAGCGTCCGCGCGGCGTGCGGGTGATGACGATGCACGCCGCCAAGGGGCTCGAGTTCGACCAGGTGTACGTGCTCGGCGCGATGGCCGCGCGCATGCCGGGCCCGCGCCGGCGCGCGCTCGAGCCGATCCCGGACGCGCTGATCAAGGAGGCGCTGCCGCCGGACTCCAAGGCCGCGCACGTCGACGAGATGCGGCGGCTGCTGCACGTCGCGATGACCCGCGCGCGCCGGCGCCTCGTGCTCGCCTACCCGGCGGTGACCGAGCGGGGCGCGGCGCAGCCGCCGTCGCCGTTCGCCGAGGAGGCTCGCGTGGCCGTCGGCGGAGAATGGGAGGCGCGGGAGGAGGAGCTGTTCGGGCCGGCCGAGACGCTGCAGTCCACGTTCCGGCTGCTGCGTGACGAGCTGCTCACGACCGTCGCGCAGGTCGGCGGGCGGCTCGGCGAGCTGCGCTTCGACACCGACCTCGACGTCTCGCACGCGGTCGTGCGCTACCTGGAGGTGCTCAAGCTCTCCGCGCTGATGGAGCGCACGCGCGACGGCTCGCTCACCGTCGCCGAGGCGCTTCCCGAGGTCAACGCGCGGCTGCTGCAGGCCGCCACCGCCGAGCAGCGAGAGATCTTCGAGACGTCGGCGCTCGACGAGTACCTGCTCGACGCCGAGCGCGACGAGAAGCTGCGCGCGCGAGCGGTGGCGCAGCGCTCGGAGCCCTCGCTGGAGCAGTTCCTGCCGCGCCGGGGCGACGGGCTGGTGCTCAGCGCGACCGACATCGAGACCTACCGCACCTGCCCGCTGAAGTACAAGTTCGCCCGCGTGTTCCGGATCCCGTCGGAGCCGACGCTCAACCAGCGCTTCGGCATCCTCGTCCACCAGGTGCTGGAGCGCTTCCACCAGGGCGGCGCCACGGCCGGCTCGCTGCCCGAGCTGCTCGGCCTGCTGGAGGCCGGCTGGCGCCGCGGCGGCTTCGGCGACTCCGAGGAGGAGCGCCAGCTGCGGGCCAAGGCGACACAGGCCCTGCTGCGCTACCACGCGCGCTTCCAGGGCGAGGACGCCGAGCCGGTCTGGTTCGAGCGCGCGTTCTCGTTCAAGCTCGGGCCGCACCTGCTGCGCGGCCGCGTGGACCGCGTCGACAAGCTGCCGGACGGCGGCTACGAGCTGATCGACTACAAGACCGGCCGGCCGAAGTCGGCCACCCAGCTGCGCGAGGACGTCCAGCTGTCGCTCTACGCGGTCGGGGCGCGCGAGTCGTGGCAGCTCGAGGCCGCGCACCAGGCCTACTACTACGTGCTCGACGACGAGAAGGTCCCCGTGGAGCGGTCCGCCGAGGACCGGGACTGGATCACCGACACCGTCCTCGAGGTGGCCGACGGCATCCTCGGCCAGGGCTTCGAGCCGACCCCCTCGTGGTCGGCCTGCTCGATGTGCGACTACCGGATCGCGTGCCCGGCGGCCGAGAAGTGATCGGGGGCTAGGTCGGAGGGTTGCCGCGCTGGCGCAGGAAGCGCTGGAACTCGCGCGCGAGCACGTCGCCGGAGGGCAGCTGGGACGGATCCGGGCGCCCCTCCTCCTCGTCGGCCGTGCGCTCGAGCTTCTCGACGAACGCCTGCACGTCGGGTTCCATCTCCACCGCGCGCGAGACCTGGCGCTCGTACTCGCCGGCGGCGTCCTCCAGCTCGGCGGCGTCGACCGTGATGCCGACCAGGCTCTCCAGCCGGCGCAGCAGCGCGAGCGAGCCCTTCGGGTTCGGCACGACCGCGACGTAGTGCGGCACCGCCGCCCACAGCGACGCGCTCGGCATGCCGGCGTTCGCGCACGCGTCGTGCAGCACGCCGACGATGCCCGTCGGCCCCTCGTAGGTCGGCGGCTCCAGCGAGAGGCGCTCGACGAGCGCCTCGTCGCTGGCGAACGCGGTCACGTTGACCGGGCGCGAGTGCGGCACGTCGGCCAGCAACGCGCCCAGCGTCACGACCATCTGCACGCCGAGCGCCTCCGCGAGCTCGACCACGGTCTCGCAGAACGTGCGCCAGCGGTACGCGGGCTCGGGGCCGGAGAGGATCACGAGGTCGCGCGGCGCCCGCGGCACCCGGGCCTCGTAGACCTCGATGTCGGGCCATTCGACGACGCGGTGCTGCCCGCCCGAGAGCCGCACGGTCGGCCGCGTGGCCTGGAAGTCGACGAACTCCTCGGGATCGATGACGGCGAAGCGCTCCGCGCCGAGGCCGGCGCCGAGGAACGTGAGCGCGGAGGAGGCCGACTCCCCCGCGTCGTTCCAGCCCTTGAACGCACACACCAGGGCCGGTGCGCGAAGCCCGTCCGGGCGGCGATCCCAGCGCAGCGGCTGCATGTCAGTCCACGGTAGCGGACGGGGCGTGCCGTCCAGAACGCACCCGTCCGCCCCGCACACCATCATCGGACGGGTGTCCGTCGCAGAGCTCAGCGGCTTGCGCGCCGGCGACGAGGTCGCCGGCGTCTACGCGTGCACGCGCAAGGACCGCCTGACCGCGCGGACGGGCACCCCGTACCTCGCGCTGGAGCTGCGCGACCGCACGACCGCGCTGCCCGCCCGCGTCTTCCGCGACGCCGACCTGCTCGGCGGTCGCTTCGACCGCGGCGACCTCGTGCGCGTGCAGGGCCGGGTCGAGCGCTTCCGCGACGAGCTGCAGGTCGAGGTCCGGGCGATCGAGCGCGCCGACGGCGCCGACCCCGCCGCGTTCCTCCCGGTCGCCTACCGCAACCTCGACGAGCTCGACGGCTTCCTCGAGCACCTGGCCCGCGAGGTGCACGAGCCGTCCTACCGCTCGCTGCTCGAGCGGCTGCTCGGCGACGCCCCGCTGCGCGCGCAGTGGCGCCGCGCGCCGTGCACGCGCGCCGGCCACCACGCGTACCTCGGCGGGCTGCTCGAGCACACCGTGGCCGTCGGCACGCTCGCGCTAGAGGCCTGCCAGCTGCACCCGCGGCTGAACTCCGACCTGCTGGTCGCGGCCGCGCTCGTGCACGACCTCGGCAAGACGCGCGAGTTCACCTACGGCGCGGAGATCGGCCTATCGGAGGAGGGGCGACTGCTCGGTCACCTGGTGCTCGGCCAGCAGCTGCTCGAGCCGTGGATGACGGGGCTGGCGCCCGAGCGGCGGGTGGCGCTGCTGCATTGCGTGCTGTGCCATCACGGCCCGGATGCGGCGCCCGGCCGCCGCTACGGCTCGGCTGAGGCGCTTGCGCTGCATCGCCTCAACGCGCTCGACGCGGGAATCAAGGGCGCGCTGGAGCACGGCCTGGGCTAGCGCGTCGAGATCGGGAGAGATCCCCGATTCGGGGGATGCAGCGCCGCGCGCCGTGGCCGATTAACGGGAGGTGTCGATCATGCTTCCCACCCGCCCGCACCGGGTCGATGCGCTCGGGACAGTCCGCGCGCTCCACGACGCCGATGACGCCGGCGACGGCACCCAGCACGCCGAGCCCGCGGCGATCACGCTCCCGTTGACGCTGGACGGCGTCCCGTTCGCCGAGCCGCCCGAGCTCGAGCGGCCGATCGACTCCCCGCCCGAGGCGGGCGGCCCGATCCGCGTGGTGGTGTGCGACGACGCGCCTGCGATCCGGGCGCTGATCCGCTGCGCGCTCGAGTTCGACGGCCGTGTCGAGATCGTGGGCGAGGCGGCGGACGGCGAGGCGGTCGTCGCGCTCGTCGCCGACCTGCGGCCCGACGCCGTCCTGCTCGACCTCTCGATGCCCAACGTCGACGGCCTCGCCGCGCTCCCGCGCATCCTCGAAGCCGCGCCGTGGGTGGGCGTCGTCGTCCTCTCCGGCCGCGACGAGGCAGAGAGCGCGCCGCTGGCGCTCGCGCTCGGCGCCGAGCGCTACATGGCCAAGCCGGCCGGCATCGCGGCGATCCGCGGCGCCGTGCTCGACGTCGGCCTCCGGGCCCCGTAGCCGCCCCGAACCTAAGCGGGACAGTCCCGCTTCAGGTTGCGCGGAGCTCGCCCACGCGGACGCCGCGCGAGTTCACGATCGGCGCGGCGACGAGGCTGTCCGGGACGGCGGCGGCCAGGCCGAGGGCCGAGCGGGCCAGCGCGACGCCGGCCGGCGGGACCGCGCGGAGGGCCCCGTCGCGGACCTTCAGGGCGAGGCCGCGGCCGTCGGCCAGCCCGACCGCCAGCACGCCCTCGGCCCCGATCTTCGCCACCAGCCCCTCCTCAGCGCGCATCAGCTCGGTGTCGATGGCGCCGTCGAACGCGACCAGCTCGGGGTGGGCGCGCATCGCCGCCGCGCAGCGGTCGCCCGCCGGGCCGAGGCCGCCGCCGGCCAGCCCGGCGAACGCGCGAGCGAGTGCGGCGAGCGGCACGGCGAACGTTCGCATCCCGCATCCGTCGGTCGCCTCCTCAGAGGGCCCGGACACGCGGCACGCCCCGGCGACGGAGTCGCGCATCGCGCCCTGCAGGGGATGCCCGACGCGGAAGTAGCCGTCCAGCGGCCAGTCCTCGACCAGGCAGCGAGCGAGCCCGAACGCGTGCTTGCCCGAGCAGTTGTGGCGGATCCGCGACGGCCGCACGCCGTCCGCGGCCCGCGGGTCGCGCGGGAGCTCCGGCCCGCAGCCGAGCGCGCCCTCGACCAGCCCGCACGCGGCCAGCACCTCCGCGACCACCTCGACGTGCGCGCCCGAGCCGCCGTGCGAGGCGCAGGCGAGCGCCAGGTGGCGCTCGCCCAGCCCGAACCGCTCCAGCACTCCCGCGCGCACGCTGCCGAGCGCCTGGAGCGGCTTGACGGCCGAGCGCGCGAACACGGGCAGGTCGGGATCCGGGCCGGAGACTGCTCCGTCGGGCTGCACCACGCACCACGCGACGCGGTGCTCGGACTCCTCCGCACCGCCCCGGAGCGCGACCACGCGCGTCAGGAGCGCGTCTCCCGCCAGCGCACGCGGCTCTCGTCGATGATCCGCACGGCCACGTCGCGGTCGTACCACCCGTCGATCACGACCTCCTTGCCCTCCGGCTGCTTGTAGATCGAGAAGAAGTGCTCGATCTCGACGCGCAGCTGGTCGGGCAGGTCCGACAGCTCGCGCAGGTTGCTCCAGTTCGGGTCTTCGTGCGGGACGCAGAGGATCTTGTCGTCCCGCCCCTTGTCGTCGCTCATGCGCAGCACCGCGATCGCGGTGACGGGGATGAGGCAGCCCGAGAACGTCGGCTCGGAGACGCAGACCATGGCGTCGAGCGGGTCGCCGTCCTCCCCCAGCGTGTCCGTGACGAAGCCGTAGTCGGTGGGATAGACGACCGAGGAGAACAGGAAGCGGTCGAGCTTGATCCCGCCGAGCGCCTCGTCCCACTCGTACTTGTTGCGCGACCCCTTGGGGATCTCGACCAGGCAGTGGAGCGCTTCGTCCATCGTCGCGGAACCATAGTGCCGGCCCGATGCGGCGGGCGGTCAGGCCCTGGCCCGGCGCTCCTCGCCCTCGGGCAGGACGCCGTCGCGCCCCACGTAGCCGCCGGCGCCGCCGACGCAGACGTAGACGGCGTCGTCGGTCTCGGACGCGTTGCGCATCGAGCGCACCGTCGCCGCGTCCACGCGCGCGAAGCCGCCCGGCCCGAGCACCTGCATCTCACCGCCGTCGAACGTGAACTCGATCGTGCCGCGGTGGACGAAGTACAGCTCCTCCTGGCGCTCGTGCAGGTGGCGACCCGACCGGTAGCCGGGCGGCATCACGACGGCGTTGACGCCGAACGCGGTCACCCCGAGCGCCTTGCGGACCTTGCGGAATCCGGGCCCTTCGCCCATGCCCTCCAGACTGCCGACGGCCCAGCCATCGCCCGCGGTGGTCTGCGTCGTGGGGCCCATCGCTCGGCATACTACGGCGATGCCGCCGACCGACGCCCCGCTGGAAGCGCTGCTCGAGCCGCTGCGGCAGGATCCGCGCCGGTCCGCGATCCTGCTCGACGTCGACGGTGTGCTGGCACCGATCGTCGCCCAGCCCGACGACGCGCACATGCCCGAGACGACGCGCCGGCCGCTGATCGAGGTCGCGCGCCGGTACGGCACCGTCGCGTGCGTGTCCGGCCGCCGCGCGTCCGACGCCCGCCGGATCGTCTCGCTCGGCTCGATCGCGTACCTCGGCAACCACGGCTCCGAGGTGCTGCGGCCGGGGGCGATCGCGCCCGAGCTCGACCGCGAGCTGCAGGCGTGGACGCGGCGGGTGCAGGGCTTCATGCGCGAGGCGTACGGCGAGGAGCTGCGCCGGCTCCGGGTGCGGCTCGAGGACAAGGAGGCGATCGCCGCCCTCCACTGGCGCGGCGTGCCCGACGAGGAGGGAGCCGAGGCGGCGATCCGCAAGGTGGCGGAGCAGGCGGAGGCCGCCGGCTACAAGACGCACTGGGGCCGCAAGGTGCTCGAGGTCCGCCCTCCCGTGCGGATCGACAAGGGCGCGGGCATCGTCGCGCTGCTGCGCGACACCGAGCTCGCCGCCGCCCTCTACGTGGGCGACGACATGACGGACATCGACGCCTTCCGCGGCCTGACCGAGCTGGTCGAGATGGGCCGGCTGGGGACCGCGGTGCGCGTCGGCGTGCGCTCGGACGAGGGGCCGCCCGCCCTGCAGGAGGAGGCCGACGCCATGGTCGAGGGGACCGCCGGCGTCCGCGAGCTCCTGAAGGCCCTGCTGGCCTGACGGCGCCCGGTGCGGTTCGTCGACTTCCTCAGGGCGACGGTGCTGCTGAGTGCGGCCGCCGCCACGCTGCTGGGAGCGCTGACGGTGGTGCGCGTGGCGGGCGGGGCCGAGGAGCCGTTGCTCGAGGTGGCGATCGGCTGGTGGTCGGCGGCCGCGCTGATCGGCGGCTGGCTGGGACGCCGCAACGCGGCAACGCCGCCGATCGCCCGCCTCCTGGCCGACGCGCGCGTCCAGATGGCGCTGCCCGAGCTGCGACCCGGCCTGACGCTGATCAACCGCCTCTGGCCGCTGCTGTTCTCGACGTTCGGCGCCGCCATCCTCGGCTTCTTCGTGCCCCAGGTGTGCGCCGTGGCCGCCGGCTTCGCGATCATCTGGGCGCTCGCGTGGCGCCGCCAGGAGAGCGCGGTCGAGGCGATCGAGGAGCGCGACGGCTTCCGCTTCTACATCGACAAGACGCCGCCGTACGAGCCGATCCGGCTGATCCGGACACCCGGGCTCATGGCCGGATGACCGGCGGAAGCTAGAAGAGGCCCACCAGCCCGACCAGGGCGGGCGCGATGGCGAGCGCCGGCAGGAAGTTGCCGACCTTGACGTCCTTGATGTCGAGCAGCTTGAGCCCGATCCCGACGATCGTGACGCCGCCGGCCGAGGTCAGCACGGCGAGCGCCTCGCCCACGAGCAGGTCCTCGAACAGGCCGGCGCCCAGCGTGATCGTGCCCTGCACGCCGAGCACGGTCAGCGCCGCGAGGCCGACGCCCCAGCCGAGCGTCGCGGCGAGGGCGATCGACGCGAACCCGTCGAGCACGGCCTTGGTGGCGAGCGTCTCGTAGTCGCCGGTCAGGCCGTCCTGGATCGAGCCCACCACGGTGAGCGAGCCGACGCAGAACAGCAGCGACGCCGTGACGAAGCCCTCCGAGACGGTCGAGTGGACGTTCTCCGGAGCCAGGCGCCCCTGGACGCGGTCGCCGAGCGCCTCGAGCCGCCGCTCGATCCCGAGCGCCTCGCCGACGATGCCGCCCAGCAGCACGCCGGCGAGCACGTACAGCGGCGTCGACGTCGACGTGTCCTCGCGGCCCCAGGCGAGCGCGAGGTCGATCCCGATGACGAGCGTGATCATGCCGAGGCCGGCGAGCACGCGCTGCTGGATCCGCTCGGGCAGGCGCGGGCCGACCGTGGTCCCGATCACCGTGCCCGCCAGCACGGTGGCGACGTTGATGAAGGTGCCGACCATCGCGGGGCGGGAGAATGGCATACGCCATGACCCGCCCCGACGTCCTCCTCGTCTCGCTCGGCGGCACCGCCGGCCTGCGCGCCGCCGACGACGCGCTGGCCGGCGCGCTGCGCCGCGCGGGCGCCTCCGTCGCGGTCGCGCGCGTGCCGGCGGCGCGCGAACCGCGGACGTTCGCGCTGACCGACCTCGCCTGGGCGGTGCCGGCGCGGCGCGCGGCGGCGGCGGCGCTGCGGGCGGCGCGGCCGCGCGCGATCGTCTACTCGAGCAGCACCGCTGCGCTGCTGTGGCCCGAGCCGGGCGCGATCCGGTTCGACGCGCCCGCGGCCGGCAACCGCCCGGGCCGGCACGGCGTCTGGCAGCGGGGAGTGGAGCGCCGCCGCTTCGCGCAGGCGCCGCTGCTGGCGCCGTGGAGCGAGGGCGCGCTGGCCGAGGCGCCCGCCCCACACGCGCCGGCGCTGGTGGTGCCGGTGCCGGTCGCGCCGTCGGGCCCGGCGTCGGACCGCGACCTTGCCGCGATCACGTACGGGGCGAACCCGGAGAAGAAGGGGCTCGATCGCGTGCTCGCCGCCTGGCGAGCGGTCCGCCGCCCCGGGGAGACGCTGGTGGTCGCCGGTCTCGCCGGCCGCGACGAGGACGGGGTGCGCTGCGCCGGCATGGTGGCTCCGGACGCCTACCGCGCCCTGCTGCGGCGCGCGCGCGTCTTCGTGACCGCCCCGCGGCGGGAGGACTACGGGATCGCCCAGCTGGAAGCGCTGGCCGACGGCTGCGCGCTGGTGACCAGCGCGGCGCCCGGGCCGTACGCGGCCCTGCCGCTGGCGCGGGCGCTGGACGCGCGGCTGGTGGGCGACGACCTGGGGCGCGCGCTGCGGGTCGGGCTCGACGACCCGGCCGAGGGCTACGCCGATCGGGCGCGAGCGGCGCTAGCGCCGTGGGCGCCCGCAGCGGTCGACGCGGTGGTCGCCGAGCGGCTGCTGCCGGCGCTGCTGGCCCTCTAGAGCGCCGCCCGGAGCAGCGCCGCCGTCACCGCCGCCACGAGCACGGCGACGACCATCGACCCGCCGCGCCAGATCACCACGCCGGCCAGCGCCACCCCCGCGGTGTCGGGGCCGACCCCGAGCTCGCGCCCGTCGGCCAGCGCCTGGGTGGTGACCAGCGCCGCGAACAGCGCCGGCGCCATCATCGCCACGATCCCGGCGAACCACCTCGGCAGCTCGCGGCCGCCCAGGGCGACCGGGCCGATGGCCTTCAGCGCCATCGTCAGCACCGCGCAGCCGCCGACGAGCGTCAGCGCGGTCCCCGTGCTCACGGCGCTTCGCCCCCGCGGCGGACGAACCCGAGCAGCGTGGCCAGCGAAGCGGCCAGCACCGGGACGCCCGGCGGCGTGAGCGGGATGAGCACGAGCGCGATCAGCGCACCCGCGGCGGCGACGCCGCGGGCCCGTCCGCTGCGCAGCTCCTCGATCAGCAACGCGAGGAAGAACGCGGGGTAGATCGCGTCAAGGCCGAGCGCCTCGGGATCGCCGAGCACCGAGCCCGCGAGCACGCCGACCGTGGTGCCGGTCACCCACATCGCGTACTGGATCGCCGTCGAGCCGAACAGCAGCCCGCGGTCGAACCGCCCCGGCGCCGTCTCGGCCACCACGAGCGAGACATCGACCACCGTCTGGCCCTGCGCCGCGCGCTTGGCCGGCCCGCCCGGCAGCGACGGCGCGAACGCGATCCCGATCGGCAGGAAGCGGGAGTTCATCAGCGCCGCGGCCCCGAGCGCCGATCCCAGGCCGCCGCCCGCCCCCAGGATCGTGAGCGCGGCGATCTGCGCCGACCCGGCGAACACGATCGCGGACATCAGCACCGCCGCCCATCCCGGCATGCCGACGTCGTCGGCGAGCACGCCGAACGAGG
>JAABUR0100004102.1_pt1 | contig 19777 bp, 22 predicted proteins | sample 5560091 | NCBI WGS metagenome assembly JAABUR01 (sample SAMN10711879, study PRJNA513375) | rock metagenome | isolation source: Antarctica rocks | place: Antarctica: Victoria Land, University Valley sud | reverse complement strand
CCCGAAGCACGTGAGCGGCTACTGACTGCGGTCGCACTCGGCGATGTCGCCTGGTGCTGGCCGGTGCGTTACGAGCTGATGGTGGATGCCCGTGGCCCGGAGGGAATCGCGGCCGTCGATCGCACGTTCGAGAGCCTGCGGGAGATCGCAGTCGATCGGGCCGTGCAGCGTGGGGTGCTGGCAGCGATGCGCGAGCTCGCGAGCAGCAGTCCCCACGGCGCTCATCGCCTGCCACTCACCGATCTCACCGTCGCCGTCGCGGCGCAGACCTCCGGCCTGGACGTGCTCCACTTCGACCGGCACTTCGAGCGTGTCGGCATGTTGCTGAGCGTCAGCACGCCATGGCTCACAGAGCCGTCGGCCTGAGGGTCGAGGCGCCCCGGCCATAGCCAGGGTGGGTAGGCCCGCAGTTTCCGGATTGGGCAGGATGCCCAATCCGGCGACGGCATCACGTATCCAGCCGGGCCTGCTCCAGGTCCAGGTCGTACTCGATCGTGCGCCGCACCTCGTCGGTGATGTCTCCTTCGTCACGCAGCTCGCGGAGACGGTCGCGCTCGGCATTGATCACCTCGGTCATGAACCGGCGGTAGGAGTCGGTGCGCGCCTCGTATTCCTCGGGGCCGCCGCCGTCCCCGTCGCTGCCGTGGACACGGGAGCGAAAGCGTCGCCGCCGGTAGTCGTATAGGCCTTGGACGCGATCGGCGGTGTCCGCGTTGACCCAGTCCTCGTCCTTGAGGTCCTCGATCCGGTCGATGGCGGCAAAGGACGTCTCCAGCCGGGCGTTCAGCTCCTCGTCGGCATCGAGGGTGTCGCCCTCGACGTCCAGCGCGTTGATCAGCGCGGGGAAGGCGAGGCCCTGGACGACCAGGGTGGCGAGGATCACACAGAAGGCCAGGAAGATCACCAGGTCGCGCTCGGCGAAGCCCGCGCCGGCATCGGTCTCCAGCGGGATGGCCAGGGCGGCGGCCAGCGACACGCCACCGCGCATGCTGGACCAGGCCACCATCGCCGTCTCCTCGACGGGTTGGTGCGCGCGCTCGCCGGCCAGCCGGCCGCGGATGCCACGAGGCAGGTAGGTGAAGCCGAACACCCAGGCGATCCGCACCCCGATCACGGTCAGGGCGATCACGGCCCCGTACCCCGCCAGCTCTCCGGCCGAGCCGTCGAGCCCGTCGATCACCTCGGGCAGCTGGAGGCCGATCAACACGAACAGGACGGCGTTGAGCAGGAACTGCAACAGCTCCCAGATCGCGCGCAGCTGCAGGCGGGTGGTGTGATCGGTGAGCTCTGAGGCCTGCCAGCCCAGCCACACGCCCACGGTGACCGCGGCGAGCACGCCCGACGCACCCAGCTGCTCGGCCGGGAGGTAGGCCGCGTAGGCGGTCAGCAGGGAGATGGTGATGTCGGTGAGCGGATCCTCGATCCGCCGCCGCACGGCGGCGATGACCACGCCGACGGCGACGCCGATCGCGATGCCGCCCACACCGGTGAGCACGAACTTGGGCGCCGTCTCGGCCAGCGAGAAGGCGCCCGTGACCACGGCCGCGACGGCGAACTTGTAGGCCACCAGCGCCGTCCAGTCGTTGGTCAGGTTCTCGCCCTGGACGATCGTGATCACCCGCCGGGGGACGTTGAGGCGGCGCAGGATCGCCACCGGCGCCACGGCGTCCGAGGGCGAGACCACGGCGCCCAGGACGAAGGCCACCGGCCAGCTCAGCCCGACGGCCTCGTGGCCGACCACGGCCACCGCCGCCATCGTCGCGGCCACAAGCCCCACGGCCAGGCCGGTGATCGGGCGCAGGTTGTGGCGCAGCTCGCGCAGGTTGGCGAAGAAGGCCGCGGCGTAGAGCAGCGGCGGCAGGAAGATAAGCAGGACCAGCTCGGGGTCCAGCGTCACGTCGGGCATGCCCGGGAAGAAGCCCGCGCCCAGGCCACCCAGCACGAGCAGGATCGGGTAGGGGACGCTGACCAGTCGCGCGAGCACGGCGAGGGCGGCCACGGCCACCAGCAGGCCGAGCAGCACTAGCTCGGTGTGCGCCACCTCAGCGGAAGGGCCGTGGGGCGCCCGAGGGCCTGTCGCGCGCGCTGGCCATGGCGGTCAACACTAGACACGGCGGGGGAGCGCAGGCCGCGCATCGTCGTTCTCGGCGAGATCGCGAGCCAGTTGACTACTGTCCCCCCGCGATGGCAGCACGGCCGGGACCTGCGCGGCGCCTCTCCCGGGCACAACTCTCCCTGGCGCTGCTGGCGGGGCTGTCGATGCTCCCGCCTTACGTCGGGCCCGCGCTGGGGCTCAACCTCGACGTGCGCCCCGCCGTCGAGGTCGTGGACCATGTGGTGCCCGGCGCCGTCGCGGCGCTGTGCGCTGCGTGGGCGGCCCTGCGCTCGCGGCTCAACCAAGACGCACGACCAAGTGCCCTCACCGTCGTCCTCCTCGCGTGCGCCTTCCTGGCCGGCGTATGGCAGACAGCGACCCACGCCCCGCTCGTCGCCCAAGCCGGGGAAGGCCAAGCGCCGTGGGGGGCGGTGCTGCTGCACTCCACGGCCGGCCCAGTGATCGCCCTGCTCGCGCTCTGGCTCACCCTTCAGGCGGCGGCTGCCGAGTAGCGAGGTGTGATCACGATCACACCTCGTGTAGGGCTCCTTGCACCCAGGGGGTAGGTTCGAGCCAGGCGGCCCGGCTTTGCAGGGCGCTCGCCATCCAAGACGAGGAAGGGAAAGCTCATGGCTCGAGACGCGCTCCTGCAGCAGGCCTCAGGGAGACAGCACCGAAAGCGGACAACAGCCCTGGGGCTGCTCACCGCGCTGATGGCGACAGCCGCCATCGCCGCCGCCACGGCGCAGGCCGCCACCCCGCCGGCCCCGGCCTACTATCCCGTCACGGTTCACGCCCCGAAGGGACAGGAGAATGGCCGCTGGGCTGAGCGCGTCAAGGTGGCGGGCGATCTCAACCGCGACGGGGTGAACGACTTCTGGATCGCCGTCCCTCGCTATCAGCGCGACAACCCGAGTGACCCGTCAGCGACCGACACCTATGGGCGCGTGTACGCGGTCGATGGCCGCTCGCTGGCCGATCCGCTGGGACAGAAGAAGTACCCCAAGATCCTGTACAAGATCCATCCTCCGGAGCCGCAAAAGGAGAAGAACTTCGGGTTCCAGATCGAGAACATCGGCGACGTCAACAACGACGGCACCGCCGACATCGTCGTGGGCACCGATGCACAGAACGTCCCGATCAGGGAGGGCGACCCTGCGCAAAACACCCAGGTGTGCGACTCAGCCGCACCGAAGCTCTGCCACAACAATCAGGGCAAGGCCTGGGTCTTCGACGGGAAGACAAACCAAGTTCTGTACGAGCTCAACAACCCCCATCCGCAGGGCTCTGATTTCCACCGGGCCCGCTTCGGGTCGCGGCTTGGAAAAGCCGGAGATGTCAATGGCGACGGCGCCTCCGAGGTGCTCGTGGGGGCTTCCGGCAACGACGATCCCGCGGGCTGTAGCGATGCCACCGGCACCGCGCCCCCGGGGTGCCGCCGAGCTGAGGGGGAAGCGTTCATGTTCAACGGTAGGACAGGCGCGCTCATGCGTCAGTTCAACCTGCCCCCCGAGGACGACGACAGACGACCCTGCAACAGCGGCTGTGGCAGCTTCGGCCTGACCGTGCAGGGGCCGGGCGACGTCGATGGCGATGGCACTCCCGATCAGCTCGTCGGAGCTCCATCGCTACGGGTCGGCGGCAACGATAGCCAGGGACGGATGTACGTGTTCAGCGGGGCCAGCGGGAAGGCGGTCGATGACGACCCGATTCGCAGGATCGACGACCCTGAGGGTCACGCGCAAGCCGTGTTCGGGTTCGAAGACGTGACTCCACTCGACCCCGGAGACATCAACGGGGACGGGAGGGCCGAGATCTACGGGCACGGCTTCACGCAGGCCGGCGAGGGAGGCAACAACCAGGGCAAGTCATGGGTGTTCAACGGCGGAGCCGGGAATGCGGAAGCCACTCCGGTGATGTACGAGGTGGACAACCCGGATCGCAAGGCCTGCAAGTCGTTCGGTTGGTCCATGACCCGGGAACGCGACCGCACGACGGCGGGCCCGCCCGTCGCCCCCGGGAACGATGATGACAACCCGCTGTACGTGGGTAACGACCCGCACCACTGCCAAGGAGACCAGCGTGGGGAGACCAACATCTTCCGCTCGCTGACCGGAACGAGGTTCCAGCCGCCCGACCCGCTGGCGTTGCCTGCTCCATGGGCCAGTGAAGTGGGCGCGCCAGGCGACCTCGGCCCCAACCTCGGTTGGGACACCGCCTCACCCGGCGACCTGAACGGCGACGGATTGCGTGACTTCGTCGCGAGCGCACCGTTCACGAACGTGTGCAACATCAGGCTGGGTACGACGAACAGGGAGGAGCACAAGGACCAAGGCGTGATGATCGTCTTCGTGTCCAACCCGGACAACGATCCGCCTCCCCCGAACGACCAAAATCCGGCGGACAACGTCTGCTCGGAGGAGCAAACGGATGGGTGAGGAAGGCGCTTTGGGCCTGGACCCCGACTGACGGGGCAGGTCGTTTGGGTACCAATCCTATACAGAGCGAACGCCGCCCCCAGTCGATTCGGCTGGGGGCGTGCTGGGTTTAAGGGCACTCGGTGCGAGCCCTCAGGAAGCTGTCGTGAGATCGTCCCCCCGCACCCGGTTCCGACCGGACACCCGATTAGACCGAGATCTGCTCGCCCGCGAGTCGGGGCAGCCGGCCGGACGGATCGCCGCCTGGCGCGATGAGTTTCTGGCGGCGGGGTGCGAGGGCCTGAAGGCGAGGTCCGCGGCGGTCGAGGATCGCGCGCTCTCGGAGGCGCAGCGCAAGATCGGCGAGCTGTCGATGGACAACGACATCCTGAGGGCGCTGCTGGAGAAGAAGGGCCGCCCTCGGTCACCGAGGCGCTGAGCGTCAGCGAGCGGCTGGACGCCCCGCTTGCCCGGGTCTGCCGGGTCGCGGGGGTGTCCAGGTCGGCGGCGTGCGAGCAGCGCCGCCGACGCAAGGCCTCGGTTCCCGCTCGCCGTCGTCCTGGCCCGGTCGGGGCCATGGATGACCTCGAGCTGCTCAACGCGATCCGCCAGGTGATCGGCGACTCCCCGTTCGTCGGGAGGGCCACCGCAAGGTCTGGGCCCGTCTGGCGCCGACGGGGGGTGTGCACGAGCCGCAAGCGCGTGCTGCGACTCACGTGCGAGGCCGAACTGCTTGCCCCGACCGCGCGGGTGCGCCGGCGCGCGCGGCGCCTGCACGAGGGCACGATCACCGTCGAGGTTCCCAACACGCTGTGGGGCACCGACGCGACCGAGGCGCACACCGGCGAGGGCCGCTGCGCGGTCTTCTGTGTCGTCGACCACGCCTCCGGGGAGGCGTGGGCGGACGCCTCGCTGCGGATGGACCGCTTCGCTGCAGCCGACCTACTGCGCGAGGTCTCGACGGAGCGCTTCGGCTCGGTCGAGCGGGCGGCCGCGGGGCTCGCGCTGCGCTACGACGGCGGGCCGTGCTTCCGATCGCGCCACTACCAGGCCGAGATCGACCACCTCGGCATCGCCCGCTCGCCGGCCTTCCACTACGAGCCCGAGACCAACGGGATGGTCGAGAAGTTCATCCAGACCTTGAAGGAGCAGGTGCTCTGGATCGAGCGCTTCGAGGCCTTCGAGCAGCTGCGGGCAGCGGTGCGGGAGTTCGCCCGCACCTACAACCGCGAGTGGCTGCTCGAGCGCCACGGCTTCCCCAGCCCGATCGACGCGCGCGAACTCATGCTCGCCGGCTCCGTGGCATGATCGATCTGTTCACCCAGGTGTCCGGCGAACTGGGGCCGGCGCACTACTTCTTACTCAGCGCACCCGAAACTCCGAGTTCATTCCCCTGAGCGCATAGATCTCCCCGCCGGGGCGGTCGGAGGTGAAGTCGATCATGGCATAGCGGCCGGGCTTGAGATCGGCGGCGAAGGCATCGCTCTCCCCGGGCTTGAGGCGACGCAGGTAGGCAATGGTCCCGAGTGGCCGCCGCTCCTTGGAGTGAAGCTGCTTGTCGATCGGCGGGAAGTTCTCGGGCAGCGCTACGAGCACAATCTCGTGTCGCTTGTGCCCTCGGTTGTGGGCCTGAAAGACCACCCGGCCCGGCCGGACAACGGGTCGGTGATCGTAGCGGTACTCGTGCATGACGATGTCAAGGCTCGCGGGAGAAGGGGGGAGCGGGGCCTCCTTCTTCTCGCCGTTGCATGACGCCGCCACCAAGGCCAGCGCCGAGATTGCGCAGCCCAGAGCCTTCGTACTCACGCGAGGGACGACCTGGCGGTGCGAGCGCTCTTCATACCGCTTCCTCAGTGGAGATAGGCGCCCGCCGGAGCCATTGGAATAGGCCGACTGCCGCCGCAAAGACAAGGAGAGCCAGCAAAAGCAAGATGAACGGGGCACTGCGGGAGCCCCCGTCGTTGAGCGTAGGATGCCCTGGCGAGACAGCGGAGCCCTCGGCCCTTGGCGGGGGAGTGATTTCGGCGGTGAAGATGTCCTGGCCGGTGCTGATGAAGGCCCGGTTTCCGCTTCCGAAGATGTTGCGCGTGTCGGTCCAAGCGGCGAGAGCACCCGAGTCTCGCGAGAGCAGTCCCACGCGACCGCCGAACTCCACGAGGCCCTTGGCGGACGGGACGGTGTAGCGCTGGCCGCTTTTTGAGTCGGAGCTAGCCGAGCTGACCCTGACGTTTTCGGCGAAGTGCCTGCCCTCATCCGTCGAGTACGTGTAGTAGACGTGGTTACGCTTGTTCTTCGGGTCCGCCCGGCGGTCGTAGAAAATCGCGTCGATCCGCCCGCTTGGTGCGACTGAGAGATTCGGCTGATACTGGTGGCGGCCGTTTCCGACTCGGTCATCGTTGAGCCGAACTGGCTGCTGCCAGGACTGCCCTGAATCGTTTGAGCGCCGCATGAATACGTCCCAGTCGCCCGCTCTGGCGTCGTACCAAGCGGCAAACAGCCTGCCGGATTTGCCAACCGCGAGCGTAGGCGGCGGCATCGTGTAGATCAACATCACCCGCTCTGGGGGCTTTAACCGGTCATCGACCACCACGCCTCGGCGGAAGCGGTTACCGCCGTCGGAGGAGGTAGTCGAGACGAGCGACCAACGGCCCTCCCAGGTCGGGCCCTCGAGCCCCTGATAATCCCGCCGGTCGTCCTGCAGGTCGTAGTAGAGGACATGTACCGCATGGTTCTCGCCGAGCGCAAGCGCCGGTGCCACCGAGAGTCCGCGCTCCGGGTCGTTTACGTGGACTGGCTTCGAGAAGCTCTTGCCTCCGTCGTCGGAGTGGGCGGCCAGGATCGGGTTGGGTGGGGGTGCGAGGCCGCCGAGTGGTGGGTCCGTGTTGGCGTGCAGCCACACGAGGTGGATCCGGCCCCGGTCTCCCAGCGTCGGGTCGAGCGCCATGCGCACCTGGTAGTTGCGGGGCCCGAGCAGGCGCTGGGGTTTGCTGAAGCTGCGCCCCCGGTCATCGGAGGTCGAGAGAAACACGCCCATGGGGTTGTTCCCCTGCCCGCGAAGCCCCAGGAACAGGTAGTAGAGGGTCCCGTCCCGGTCAAAGGCGATCTCGGGCGCGTAGCACCTCTCGGCGCCCCGAGGTAGCTTTGGCACGGGATTGGCGGGTACCCAGCCTCGTCCGCCGTCCCCCGATAGCTGGAGGGCGCAGTTGAACTTCGGTGCATCGAGCCTGTTAGCCAGCACGACGAAGCGTGGATTCGTGGGGTCAGCCGCGAGCAGTGCCGAGTTCTGCCCTCGGGGGGCGCGCAGATCATTGGCGGTGGCAGGCACGTTCGCCGCAACGCTGGGGCCTTCCCGAACAGCCGGGCTCCCCCGGCTGGCGACGGCAGACATTGCGAGCAGCGGGACGGCCAGCGTCACGGCGTGCGCCGATAGCAGGCGCAGGCCGCGTCGGCCGCTGAGTAAGGACGACCCCGCACGTAACGCCCCCAACCTGAAAATGTTCATCCTCCAGATTTCGCGGAGGTCTTAGGCCGGGTCAGTGCGAACACCCGAGGCTCGCCCGGGTGTTCGCACACTGACTTGCACTTTACGCGATCCGGCCTAGCTGACAGTGAGGTACGCGACGCTCGTCGCGTAGAGGGCGCCGCTGTTGGGTAGGTAGCAGACCTGGTAAGTTTGCGGCCCTCTTCCGGTGTACGTCGGAGCGGTACCGGTGAGAGGACCGAGATCCGGGACCCCCGCGGTCGGGTTACGGACGAGCGTGGCTCCCGTGGCTATGGTCGTGCCGCCATAGCAACAACCCGAGCCCAAGACCGCGGAGACGTGCCAAGCGGTGTTGTCAGCCGGCCAACCCGTTGTTGACGGGACGTCATCCCCGGTGATGTTCGGCACCTGGGCGCCCTTCGCTACCGTAGGAGGGTTCGTTTGGCCGTTAATGTACGTCTGGCCTCCAAACGTCGTGCAAGCCCACGCCGTGGACGTTGTCGCCAACGCCGCAGCGACGATCACGAGTGGCACCAGTACACGGATGCGTCGCAGTCGTCGAGTCTTCATGTGTAGTCCCATTTCTTTCGTTGAGTTCGTCGCTTCGGGAACTGTAGAGCGAGTCCGAGCGCAGCGTTATCGGGGTGTGATCATGATCACGGCTGGCTGTGAATTTGCTCTCGATCGCGCCGCGGAACGGAGCGTTGCCCTGCCTGCTTGGTCACCGGCGCACCGCCGAGGTGGTGCGTGATCCTGATCACACCGACCGGCGGCTCTCCCGCGAAGTCTGATTGCATCCTTCGTCCTGCGGGGTAGGCGGGGACCTTCGTCCTGGGTGGCAGGCGGCGGAGCCTTCGTGCTGCGGGTAGGCGGCAGAGCATCTTCAACGAGCAAAGGGGTACGTGTGAGCAAGGCGGGCGAGATTTTCTTGGGTCGGTTCGATAGTGCAAACAGGCGCGCTGGACGCGTAGCGGGCGCGGTGCTGGTCGCCTCGCTACTCGCCGTCCTTGCGGCCGTTCCAGCGAAAGCCACCTTCCCCGGCCAGAACGGCCCGATCGTCTTTTTGGGGCGGTTCGGCGGTACCGACAACGAGGTCGGCAAGGTGAACCCCGACGGCTCGGGCGCGACCAACCTCACCAACAACGACTTCGGCGACTTCGACCCGGCGCTCTCGCCCGACGGCACGAAGATCGTCTTCGGGAGCGAACGCGCGGATCAAGTCGACTTCACCAGCAACATCTTCACGATGAACCTCGACGGCTCGGGCGTGACCCGGCTCACGAGCGAGAAGGCCTACGAGTACTCGCCCACCTTTTCGCCCGACGGCACGAAGATCGTGTTCGTCCGGGAGAGCCTGGCGGGCGAGGCAGACCTCTACGTAATGAACGCCGACGGCTCGCAAATTAAGCAGCTCACCATGACTCCGACCAATGGGTTTGCAGGGAAAGAGGACGCGCCTACCTTCTCCCCCGACGGCACGAAGATCGCCTTCCAGAGGCGTACCGGACAGAACGACCAGGATCTCTTCCTGATCAACGCCAACGGGTCGGGTGAGACGCGCCTCACCAGCGACCCAGGCTTCGAACAAATCCCGAACTTCTCGCCAGACGGCGCGAAGATCGCCTTCGACAACAACGACGAGATCTTCCTGATCAACGCGGACGGGTCGGGTCAGACGCGCCTCACCAACCGTGCGGGTCAGTCGCTTCATCCGGCCTTCTCCCCCGACGGCACGAAGATCGCGTTCAGCAGCAACAGTCCCGACCTCGTCGCTGGAGGTCGCTACGAGATCTTCGTAATGAACGTCGACGGCACGAGTCCCACTCGGCTCACCATGAGCGTGAACTCGCCGTTCGAGTTAAACTGGTTCCCTGACTGGGGGCGGCTTCCCCCAGTGCCGGCTCCCACCCCGCCGGCTGCTTCGGGTGGTGGCGGTTATCCGCTGCCTCCGGGTGGTGGTGGCGGCGGTGGCGGCTCCTCGGTTCCGCCTAAGGCGACGGTGTGCGCCAACTCGGCTGGTGTGAGGGTGATTGGCCGGACCAATAGTGGTGGCCGGGTGATTCAGGGCACCAATGGCAACAACCGGATCTGTGGCACCAACGCCGGTGACCTGATCACCGGCAACGGCGGCAAGGACGTGATCTCCGGCGGCGGGGGCAACGATCGGATCAACGGCGGCTCGGGCAGCGACCGCATCAATGGCGGCTCGGGCAAGGACCGGATCTCGGGCAGCTCGGGCAACGACAGCATCTCGGGCTCCTCGGGCAACGATCGGATCAACGGCAACTCGGGCAGGGACCGGATCTCGGGCGGCTCGGGTAACGATCGCTTGAATGGTTCGACTGGCGGCGATGTGGTGTTGGGCTCCTCGGGCAAGGACGTGATCTCGGGCGGCTCTGGCAACGACCGGATCTCTGCACGCGACAGACAGCGTGACCGGATCAACTGCGGCAGCGGACGCGATAACGTGACCGCCGACCGCATCGACCGCGTCTCGCGCAACTGCGAACGCGTAAGACGCAGGTAGAGACCGCCATGCTTGGGCGGACGGCTGCCTTGGTAGCGGTGATTGCCGCTTTGGCTTGCGTAATGCTGGCCGCGTGGGGGGCTTCGGCTTCCGTCGCCGCGACAAGCGCCACTCCCTTCGAGCCGACCCGCGTCGATGCTCCCGATCCCCAGGACGGCGGCAACTGGGCTGAGCGGAGCGCAGCCACGGAGGACTTGGACGGCGATGGCGTGAACGACATCTTTGTCGCGGTGTCCCCGTACAACATCGGGGCTCTGGCGCAGGCGGGCCGGGTGTACCTGCTGAGCGGCAGGACCCGCTCGGTGATCTACAGCATTGACTCACCCGAGCCCCAGGAGGGCGCGCTGTTCGGGTTCTTCATCTCGGTCCTGGGCGATGTCAGCGGCGATGGCAAGGACGACCTCGCCGTCGGCGCTCGCGGCCAAGACGTCTACACGGGCGCCGGAGCACCCTGCGGCCAGCCTGAGTCGAACGGATGCAACGAGAACCAGGGCAGGGCATGGGTCTTCAGCGGTGCTTCGGGTGCCCCCCTCTACCGGCTGGACAACCCGAAGCCCGAGCCAGGCGCGGTGTTTGGGTCCCGCATCGGGAGAGCCGGTGACCTGAACGGCGACCACCGCTCCGAGCTGATCATCGGCGCTCCTGGTAACGACGCTGGAACGGCAGGGCCAGGCTGCGGAGGCGTCGATCCCGATCCCGTCCCGGCCAGGTGCCGAAGGAACGAAGGCCAGGCGTTCATCTTCGACGGTTCCGCGGACGGCCTCCCGGCGCGCAACGTCGCGCTGCGGACGCTTGACATGCCCGACCCCACAACGGACGCCGCCGGGAGCTGTGCCGCGAACTGTGGCGGATTCGGCGGTTCCGTGCAGGGCCCGGGCGACGTCGACGGCGACGGCGTGACCGATCAGCTCGTCGACGCCGGCAACTTCCGCGCCAACCGGGGTCGGATGTATCTCTTCAGCGGCCAGAGCGGCCTGCTGCGCGCGAAAATCGACAACCCCTCAGGCGCGGCGGCCACCTTCGGCGCCCAGGACGTCGCACCGCTCGCGCCGGGCGACCTGAACGGGGACGGGCGCGCCGAGCTGTACGGCAACGGCTTTGCCCAGTTCGGTCCCACCGGGCCCTTCGAGGGCCGGGCTTGGGTGTTCGATGGCAAGGCCACGGTCACCCAGGGCACGGGGGCCGTGCTATTTGAGTTGGGAGACCCGACGCCCGAGGCCGGCGGGCAGTTCGGGTGGTCGATGGACGACACCGACTACAACCACGACGGGACGCCGGACCTCTATGTCGGCCAATCGCCCCACGACTACCGAGATCCGGAGAGGAACAACCACTACGGCGGCACCTACGTCTTCGACGGCAGAAACGGGTCGGTGCTCAAGCGCCTCGAGCTGCCCGCCTCCGACGTTCAGCCGAACGACAGCTTCGGCCCGAGCCTTGGCTGGACCGCGAGCGCCCCCGGGGATTTGAATGGTGATGGTGAGGACGACTACGTAGCCGGTGCGCCCTACCTCAACGTCGGCTCGAACGTCGATCAGGGCAGGCTCTACGCCTTCCTGTCGGGCCCGACGCCTGCCGAGCCGACGCCTCCTCCTGCGGGTGGGCCTGCGCCTCCTGCGGGTGGGCCTGCGCCTCCAAGCAACCCGCCTGGGGGGGGCGCCGGCCTCGGCTGTCCGGCGGGTAACTCTGCTGGTGTGAGGGTGATTGGCCGGACTAATAGTGGTGGCCGGGTGTTTCAGGGCACCAATGGCAACGATCGGATCTGTGGGACCAGTGCCGGGGATTTGATCACCGGCAATGGCGGTCGGGACGTGATCTCCGGTGGTGGGGGCGATGATCGGATCAACGGCGGCTCGGGCAGTGATCGGGTCAATGGCGGTTCGGGCAAGGATCGGGTTTCGGGCGGCTCTGGCAACGACAGCGTCAACGGCAGTTCGGGCAACGATCGGATCAACGGCAACTCGGGCACAGACCGGATCTCCGGCGGCTCGGGTAATGATCGTTTGAATGGTTCGACTGGCAACGATGTGGTGTCGGGCTCTTCGGGCAGGGACGTGATCTCGGGCAGCTCAGGCAACGACCGTCTGTCGGGCAACTCTGGGAATGATCGGATCAACGGCAACTCGGGCAACGACCGGATCTCCGGCGGCTCTGGCAACGACCGGCTCGAGGGCGGCTCGGGCAAGGACAGCCTGCGGGGCGACTCGGGCAACGACCGCCTGTCGGGCAACTCGGGCCGCGACAAGCTCTCGGGCGACTCGGGCAAGAACAAGCTCAAGCAGTAGGCGGATCGGCCCCCGATCAGGACCGGGGGTGCATCGGCACGGGCGACGGCCGAATCTTGCGGGCGCGGCCGCCGCGAGCGGCTCAGGCGCCGGTGACCGCGCGGGGGAGACCCTCAATCACGGCCTCGGCGGCGAGCTCCTCGATCTCCGCCGGCGTGCTTCCGCGCAGAATCCACCCATTTCCGCCTGGACGAGGAGCCAACAGGTCATGGTGCATGAGCTCCCCAAGTGCGCGGGAGACCGACTCGCGCTGGGCACATGCGAGCTGCGCCAGGGTCTCCTGAGAGAGCCTCAGCGGCAGCACCACACCGCCCGGCTCGACCCGACCCCAGCGCCGGGCCAGGTGCCACAGCAGCAGGCGAAGCCGCTCGGGCAGGCTCGGGGTCCGTGCCAACGCCAGGCGCAGCACGGCCGAGCGCGAACGCTCGATCGTGCGGTCCAGAAGCGCCACCTGTATCTCGGGCCAGCGGGCGAGCCGCTCGTGCCAGCGCCGGTCGAGCACCGCCAGCGCACCGGCCTCGCAGGCGCGCCACTCGCTCTGCATCGGGACGGTCCTGAAGCCCTTCGCCCACTCACCCGGGCTCAGCACATCGCCGGGCCCGAGCAATTCCACCGTTTGCCGGTCGTTCACGGCCACACGATGAGCGAGCAGCCCGTCGAGCAGGAAAAGGGTGGGCCCAGCGGAGCGAACCTCCACGGGCGGCGCCCACGGCCCCCGCTCGAACGTGCGGCAGCTGGCCAGCGAGCGCTGGCGGGCGGCCTGCAGCTCGCGTGGATCGATGGCGGCCGCGAGGTCAGGATCAGCCTCGAGGACACGAACGACAGGACCCGCAAAGGAGGCTTTCACACCCCCTCCTTGTTCGCCGGCGGGCGATCGGCGCGGCCGAGTCCGGGAACGTACTCGCCGGCCAGCCAGCGAACGAACAGGGAGGAGCCCATGAGGTAGCTGTGCACGGTCGCCTCTTTCAGACCGGCGGCACGCAACTCGACCTTGAAGCGGTCAAGCTTGCCACGCAGCTCGGTCTGGCTCATCAGCTGAGGGGACGGCACAGGTTGGTGCGGGGGCGCCAAGTTGGCCAGCATAGGGGCCGCGATTCGCAACCGTCTACGGCGGTGTCACCTTGGTTACAACAGTCGTAGGGGGCTGACCGCCGAGCCACCACGAGCCATCGGGAAGCCGTGCGACGACTTCCGCCCGCTCGAGCTCCTTGAGCGCCCGGCTGACTGACGGTCGTTGAGCTCCTACGAGCTGCGCGAGCAGCTCATGCGACAGCGGTAGCGGCAGTACCACGCCTTCGGAGTGCACCCTTCCGAAGCGATCGGCGAGGTGCCAGAGGAGCAGATGCACCCGTGTTGAGAGGCGCGGCTGCTGGATGATCGTCAATCGCAGCGCATGGCTGGACGAGCGCCGCTCGAGACGGCCGCTCAGCTGATTGATCACCTCCGGGTATCCGCACATCCTGGTGGTAAAGCGCGCGTCGAGTACCGCCAGCCGCGCGCGGGTGAGCGCCCACCAGCCCTCCTCTGCCGGCACCATGATCCGCAGCTCTCCCGCCGGCTCGAAGGGACGCAGGAGGTCACCGACGCCGAACAGCTCAAGTCCCTGCCGTCCTCCCACGGACAGGCTTCGCACAACCACGCCTTCGAGCACCAGCAGCCCGAGGGCTCCCGTCTTGGCCGGGACCTCCTCCGGCGGAAACCACTCCCCGGCCTGCACGACCACCAGTCGCGCCACAGCCTCGCGGCGGGCATCCTGAAGCCGCGCAGCCGTGAGATCTTGCGTCAGATCGGGGTCTTCGTCGACCACGTTGGCGACTGCGCTGAGATGCCTGGGCGGTGGTGACTGTTCCATCCCGGTTGTGGTGGGGTGGGGTGGCGCCCGTTGTGGTCGCCCCATTCCCTGAATCGACGATAGGCCGCTCCGGCGCGCGCACCGTTGCGACTTGTAAGGCGGGTTACAGAGAAAGTGCGGTTCTCCACGCGCCGGGGTTCGCGCCTTTGGCAAGCCGCATGAGCAATCCGTTTATCACGGTCGAGCTACGTGGCGGAGGCACTTACCGCCCTGCTTTCATCGCGCTACTTTGCGTGCTGGCTTTCGATCACCTAGTGATCTATCGATGGGCCGAGCGGGGGAAACTCGATGCCGTACCAACTCCAGCAGATCGGCGGCGCTCTCGACCGCGTGGGCGGCGTCAACGTCCTTCGAGAGGATCCGGACCTCGCCTGGCAGCTCCTGCCGGCCGAGGCCGAGCTTGCGAGCCGCCGCGCGGCGGCGAGTGTGGTTTCACTGGCGAAGGGAGTCTTCTGGCCGCACGAGCAGTTTTCCCCCGGGAGGGGCGACCTCGGGATGCTCCTTCTGGATGGGCTGCTCTTGAAGGGGGCCTCGGTGAGCGACCGACCCAGCATCGAGGTGCTCGGCCCCGGAGACCTCTTCCTGCCCTTCGAGCTGGAACAGGATCGCTACGCAACGGTGTCGGGCGATGTGCGCTGGTGGGCGCTCAGGCCGGCGAGGGTCGCGGTGCTCGATGCGAGCTTTACCCGCAGGATGTCGGTCTACCCCGAGGTGGTTGCCGAGCTGGCGGGCCGGCTCTCGCGCCGTTCGGCGGCCAGCAGCCTGCGGCTCGCGATCGCCCAGGAGGCGCGTCTCTCGGTTCGGCTGCACCGCACGCTGTGGCATCTGGCCGAGCGCTTCGGCGAGGCGCAAGCGGAGGGGATGTGGCTGCGGGTGCCGCTCTGCCACGGCCTTCTCTCATGGCTCGTCGGCGCTCGCCGTCCGGCCGTCAGCCGGGCGATCGCCGAGCTCGAGCAGGCGGGACGCCTCGCACGCCGTGGGGATGCCACATGGTGGCTCGGCGGACCACCACCGGGAGTCGGCGTGGATCCGACGCTGGTGGTAGATCGGACGCTTGCCGATCAAGGCGTGGCGCCCGCCCTGCGGTCGTCGCCAGGGCGCCGCCGGCGCGCGGCCGCCTGACCGTCCGACTCGGGAACGGGGGGAGGGGATCTCAGGCGGCAGGCGACGGACAACCCGAAGGCCCCGCGCTGGTTCAGCTGGGTGTCTGTCCGCCCGATAAAATCGCGATCAGATCCGAGTTCGAACGTAACAGTTAACCGCGCGCATGCCACCGTCGTCCAGCACGAGTGACTCCCGCCTTACAGGGCCCGGCGTCAGGCGACGTCCCCGCGCGTTGTGGCTCGCCGGCCTCGCCTCGGTCGCACTACTACTCGTCCTCGGGGTGCTCGACCGGCGCCTGCAGCAGACCGGCGGTCCGGGCATCATTCCGTTTGAGGTCGCCGGGGATCTGCCGCGCGCCCGGGGGATCCTCGCCGACTGGGGCGCCGCGGGACGCGACACCGCCCGGCTGTCGCTGGGGCTGGACTTCGCGTTCCTGGGCGCCTACGGAGCCTTCTTGGCCCTTGCCGCGACGGCGTTGCGGGACATGGCGCTGCGACGCGGCTGGCTCCTCCTTGCCTCCTCTCGCGGGCTCGTCATGGCGCTGCCTGTCGGCGCCGCCGCACTCGATGCGGTGGAGAACATCTTCCTGCTGATGACCATCGGCGGGCACGGCGGCGAGACGGCACCCCGGCTGGCGGCCATCTTCGCCATCGGCAAGTTCGCGCTGCTGGGCGGGACGCTCGCCTACATGCTCGCGGTGCTCGTTCGAGCGGCGACCTCAGCGCGTAGACCGGCCGGGCCCGCCGATTAACCGCGCCGGTTGGCTGGCACCGCGCCGGAATGCGTGCATGCGGCTGCGATACATCGACCGCGTCGCTTGCGGCTACAAACGCGCCAGAAGGTGGTGGTGACGTCAGCTTGAAACATGGCCTCTTGCGATCAGTGCGGTCGGGCCGTTGGAATGTCGTGTTGGTCCGCGGCTGCCAGTAGGCGCTGGTCGTAGGCGATCAGGACGCCGACGTCCGCACCGAGGCTCAGCGCGGTGGCGAGGTGGAGCACGTCCAGAGTGCGCAGCGAACTGGGCTCGAGGCGCGCGGCCGCGCTCATGACCTTGTCGTCTACCGGCACCAGCGCGAGGCCCGCGAGCCCGGCGAGGGCCTGGTTGGCGTACTCGGGGCCGTAGCGGGCGCAGGCCCGCACCGCCTCGATCGAGAGAAGGGCGCTCGAGACGTAGCCCTCCCAGCGTCCGAGCTCGGCCCGCAGCGCGTCGCGTTCGCGCTCGGCGAGTGGCAGCTTGACGTAGGCCGAGCTGTCCAGATAGGCGAGTCGGCCTGCTACAGGCGCTCCTCGCGAAGCTCGTCGAGCACGGTCGAGCTGGGCGGACCCTGTGCGGGCACGCCGCCCGGGGCGTCGAGGGTGACGAGATCCTCCGTGGGCAACGTCGCGCCACGCTCGGCGGCGAGCCGCCCGAGGGGCGAGTCACGTGGTCCCGAGGGGGTCAGACGCGCGACCTCGCGACCGCGTTCGGTCACAATGAAGCTCTCACCCTCCTTGACCTCCGCAAGGTAGCGCGAGAGCTGCTGTCGAAGCTCCCGTACACCCACCACCTTGCCCATGTGCGTCACCGTAGCACACAGCGGTTGAGCGGGGCGCTTACACAGCACGGGTAGGCTCCCGCCGCCATGGGCAAGCGTACGGGCCGGCTGCGAGATACCGCCTTTACCCTGTTCGGTGACGACGAGTTCCGGCGGGACTTCTATGACCGCCGCCAAACCTTCGAGCCGGCCTTTCGTCTCCGCGTGGAGGCCGAGGCCAAAGCGCGCGGCATTCGCAACGTGCAGAAGCGCAGGAAGTAGCCCAACACCCCTCGCGGTGAGGCGTACACTGAGTTGAGATGGATGGCGGCAAGTACAGAAACCGCACCGCACTTCGGGAGCGTATTCCAGAGCCTTTGGCCACTTTGATCCCCAAGGGTCGCCGCGACTGCCGCGACCACGAATGGTACAAGGCATCCGAGCAGACCTGGCGTTGCTATCACTGCGAGGTCGGCATCACCCACACGGTGCCGTGGGGCGACCGAGAGGTCGAAGCCCGGCGGCTAGAGGCCGCCGCCATGCTCGCTCGGGGCGCCGTGCCGCGACGGGACCGGCACCCGGCCGCTCCGTAGGCGTCGGCCGTGGCCTCCGAGAGGGCCGAACGAGGCTCTCGGTCTCGCTCTTCACCACCGAGTAGGGGTCTGGTGTGGCCTCGGTATGGGGTCTGGCAGTACATAGCGCTCGGGCACGCGCCGGAGCCGTCGCGCCGTCATTTGGCCGCGAGTTTCCATAACGCACATTATGAGGCGTTGCTCCTTTGACGTTCGCCTATTGAACGCCATGCTCGGTCGGTTCGCCACATGGCCCCGACGCCGTGCGCACGAGCTCGCGGGCGGGTTCGCGAAGCCTTGACGCGAGACCCGCGTCGATCAGCTCGGCTTCGTCGATCAGGGCCGTGATCGCGTTGGCGAAGGCGGTGCTCAGATCGCTTCGCCGAAGGCCACACACGAGCGTCTCGGCGATCGTCTCGATGACTTCGGGAGGCAGGTCATCGACGCCCCGGCTCTGGTGGGATGGCAATCCATGACGCAGACACGCGAGCGAGACGACGTGGTCGCGTACGCCATTGACCATGTACAGGGCCTGCAGGTTGCGGCCCCGGGCGATGCTCGATCGGGCATGCAGTGCGTGCAGCCAACCCATGCCGATCAGGGCCTCGGGCGTCGGCAACGGCAAAGGATTGGCCTCGTTCGCTTCACCGAAGAGCAGACGAAATGACGTACCGGACGCCGCGAACGCGTCCGATGGCCAGAACGAGAGATCGACCTGCATCGAACTGGACAGCAGAAACACGCGAAAGAGCGCGCTGCCGGACCACACGTCGAGATGGTCAACGGCGCCACAGTCCTCATACATCCGCCCCGTCCAGGCGTCGCCTACATCTACAGGCTCCAGGCCGGGGGCAAGACGCAAAGCGAGATCGATGTCGGACCACTCGTCCTCGCGGGCAGCGGCCGCCGAACCGACAACGGCCGCGGCAATGATCCGGTCATCCGCCCGCGCAGCCGCGACGAGGCCTTCGCGGAGGTCGTGCCGTTCCCGCTGGCTGAACACAGACCGATCGTATTGGCACCAACTCCCAGCCGTCGACGCTGACATGGTGCACCTCGCCGAGCCCTTCCCGGCTCGACCTGCCGCCGCCGTACGGCTAACGCGGACCGCCGCCTACCTTCATCTGGCCGCCCTCCCCCATGTATGGACCACATCATCGTGCCAGAGCTTGGCGGGTTCGACACCGATTAGCACGTCTCACCCGTCGTCGGCCAACGAGGCCTGCTCCTCCTTTCCGACGTCACCGGTACCGACGAGAACGGTGCCGTCGCTTCGGATCCATGGCGGGAAGGGACTGGTCCCGCCGCGGATGCCCCTGGCGAACTACGTCGCAGGCGCCATTTGCACGCCCGCGGTTTGCGCGCCCACTCGAAGCCGATGGTCCCAGACGGCGAACAGCGTCTCCGCGGCGCCCACGGCGAGCAGGCTGGCCAGATGCACGGCATCCCCGCCTCGCAAAGGGTGTTGGCCAGCAAGTTGTCCAGCATGTGCGGTGACAGCCTCGGTCAGCTCGACGATCCTGGTCGCCGCCCAGTAGTCCGACCATGTCGCCTCGGCACGACGATGATCGGCGGGATCTAGGCGATGAGCACGCCCGGCAGCAGCCAGCGCGGCGCGCACCTCGGGATAGGCGAGTCGGCTGGACACCGCGGCGTCGCAGCCGTCCCAGAGTGCGGCGGCGAGGTCGCTGCCGTCCTCCTCGACAACAAGCTTCACGAAGGCGCTGCTGTGGAAGTACACGATCGGCACCGCCGTCAGCGACGCTGCTCGCTTACCAGGTCGGCCACCGGCCCGCGCGCGCACACACGACTGGCACGATCGGCAGGGGGGCGGTCAGCGCGCACCGGTCGGCTCAGGACGCCGGCCTGAACCAGCTGCTCGAGTAATGGCGCCGTGTCGACAGGCAGCAACCTCGCCACCGGAGTGCCG
>JAABUR0100004101.1_pt1 | contig 19779 bp, 24 predicted proteins | sample 5560091 | NCBI WGS metagenome assembly JAABUR01 (sample SAMN10711879, study PRJNA513375) | rock metagenome | isolation source: Antarctica rocks | place: Antarctica: Victoria Land, University Valley sud | reverse complement strand
GGTGTCGGCCAGGAGCCCGCCGATGAGGAGGCTGACGAGACGCATGCTCTGCCAGATCAGGTCGAACGCGCTGAATACTCTTCCTCGAACCTCGGGCGGCACATGCGACTGGATCAGAGAGCTGAAGAAGACATTGCCCGTCGACGTGCCGAGGCCGTAGAGCGCTAACGATCCGAGTGCCACGGGGAGCGCCGTGAAAGTCGCCAGAAGTAGGTCGACGATGCCGCGGAGGCCGAAGGCTCCAAAGATCACCTGCTCCGTCCGGACGCGGTGGGCGTATCGGCTCAGGATCAGCGGTCCGAGGACGGCACCGACTCCGATGGCCGCGATCATGGCGCCGTACCCGCCCCCATCTTGGTCTAGGTGTCGAGCCGCGAGAACGACAAGCAGCGCACTCGTCGCGCCCGCGGAGAGGGCTGCCAACGCTTGGGCGAACGCGAGCGTTGTGAGGAGCCGGTCGCTGCGGAGCAAGCTGAGCGCCTCCCATCCCTGCGCCCAGATGGTTGAGGATGTCACCGGCGGGGGATGCTCTCCGGTTCGCAGGCCGCGGAGCACAAGGGCGCTGACGGCGTAGCTGGCGGCGTTGAGCGCGAAGGCCCACTGGAAGCCCGCGGTTGCCGCGACGAGCCCGGCGACAGGTGCAAGCACGACTTGACTGAGCACGGCGGCGGACCAGATGCCGCTGTTGGCGGCCACCAGTTCGTCGTCGTTGACAAGGGTGGGCAGAAACGAGTTGGCGGCTGGGCTGAAGAACACCGCACCGGCCGATAGGCCGAAGGCGACGGCATAAACGATGACCACGTTGTCGTGCCACACGACAAGGACGCTGACGAGCAGGAGTCGGGCGAGGTCCGACGTGATCATTACCCGTACTCGTGACAGGCGGTCCACGAGCGGGCCGGCGAGGGGAGCAAGGAGCAGGACCGGAGCTATCTCCGCGACGACCACTCCCGACACGCCAAGCCCGGATCCGGTCAGGCGCAGGACGAGCAGGGCGACGGTGACGAACTGGGCGACGTCACCGCACTGGCTGACGGTGCGAGCGGCCCAAAGTCGCCTGTACCCGGGGTTGGCCAGGACGCTCCTGAGACCAGGAGGTCGACCAGCCGTGTCGATCACTAGGCCATCCTCCGATGTCTGCCATCGCCGTTCATCGCCGGACCAGGGAAACGGGGCCGTGACGGGGCATCCGAGGGTGCTTGTCAGCCTCGGGTGGCCGGTTCGTGGCGGCTTCGCGATGGTGGGCAGTGAGGGCGTGGTGGACGGCGCCTTCAGGCCGGCGGTCCACTTCTCTTCGATGCACGCAAAGCGCCATCAGGCCAGGGCGACCGCCCCAGGTGACCACGAACAGCGCGGTGATGGTGATGTTCTGGAACACCTTGCGGATGGGCTTGAGGAAGGCTCGCGCCCGGAGCACATCGCCCGAGACGAACGGATCAAGACCGCCAGGCGGGACGACCGAAGTGCGATGTGCCCCCCGGCTGTACTGGCCGCGAGATCGTCGCGCGTCACAACAGCGAGAGTCAGCGGCGCGCTGTTACGCGTCGACACTCACTGGTGACTTGTCTGCCGACGTCTGCAGGTCAGGCTGACTTCCCTCGCTGTGAACGCCTGAAGCGGTACCACGCGTGCTACTCACGACTCCCAGGGCGTACGCGGCGACGATCGCGATCAGGGCACCGGTCCCATAGTGATATCCGAGCGCCGACAGCGCGCTAGACATCGCAGAGCCGCCCATACTCATGCCACTCATGCTCTGCCCGGCCCACAGGGGATGCAGCGAAGGAGCGATGACGAACCAGGCGCCGCCGGCCACAGCAAACCATACCCCGGCCATCTGGCTCGCGCGCCGCCCTCGCATCAGCAGCACCCTCTTTGTCAACCTTGGGTGAGGCACCTGGACCGTCCTGATTAGTGCCTTGGAGGGCGGGGAAGGAGTTCCCCTGATGACGACGATAGTGACGCAGCCCGTGTCTGCGAGGCAGTCTGGACTGGTGAGCGATGTTCCCGATCCTGAGGTTCGCGAGCGGGCTCGGCGGCAAACGTACACCGCGAGGTACAAGCGTGATGTGCTCGCTGAGTACGAGGCGGCCGACCGCGCCGGTAAGGGTGCCCTGCTGTGACGCGAGGGGCTGTACTCCTCGCTGATCAGCGCTTGGCGCGACCAGCGCGACTCCGGCGCCCTGCAGGGGCTCGCTAGGTCCTCGGGCCCGGTTCCGGTCGACCCGGCCCAACGCGAGGCAGCCCGGCTGCGCAAGGAGAGCCAGCGGCTGGCAAGCGAGCTGGACAAGGCCCGCAAGGTGATCGAGGTTCAGGGAAGACTCTCGGCTCTGTTGGACACGCTTGCGACCGACAGCAGCAGGAACGACAGCGAGCGATGACCGATCAGGCGATCGCCGAGTTGACCCTGGTGGCAGGCGTCAAGGACGCCTGCATCGCGGTGGGCCGGGCGCGCGCGACCCACTACCGCTGGCACCGCAAGAGCCCACCACCGGCACGGCCGCAACGCGAACCGAAGCCACAGCCGCGGGTGCCTCGGCGTCCGAGCGAGCCGAGGTCCTCGACGTTCTCCATGAGGACCGCTTTGTCGACCTCGCGCCAGGTGAGGTGCACGCGATCCTGCTCGATGAGGGCCGCTACCTGTGCTCGGAGTCGACGATGTATCGGCTGCTGCGCGAGACCCACGGTGGGTCCTTGAGCGGCGCAGGCAGGCGGTCCACCCGCCCCGGGTCAAGCCCGAGCTCGTCGCGCACGGCCCGAACCAGTGCTGGAGCTGGGACATCACACCAAGCTGGTCGGGCCAGCGAAGTGGACCTACTACTACCTGTACTCGATCATCGACATCTACTCCCACTACACCGTCGGCTGGATGGTCGCGACCCGAGAGTCCAAGGAGCTCGCCGAGCGGCTGCTCGGTGAGACGATCGCCAAGCAGAACATCGACCGCGACCAGCTGACCATCCACGCCGACCGCGGCTCCTCGATGGCCTCGAAACCGGTCGCGTTCCTGCTCGCCGATCTCGGCGTCACCAAGTCCCACTCCCGGCCGCACACGAGCAATGACAACCCGTTCTCCGAGGCCCAGTTCAAGACCCTGAAGTACCGGCCCGACTTCCCCCAGACGTTCGGGTCCCTCCAGGACGCGCGCGCGTTCTGCGCGAGGTTCTACCGCTGGTACAACCACAATCATCACCACTCCGGGATCGGGATGCACACCCCCTCCGATGTCCACCACGGCCACGCAGCCGTCGTCCGAGCGGCCCGCGCAGCGACCCTGTCTGCGGCCTATGCAGCGACCCCAACAGGTTCGTCCGCAAGCACCCCGAACCGCCGAGCCTGCCCGGCACGGCCTAGATCAACCGACCCGAACCAGCAGACTCAACGGATCAACCAGAAAACTGACCCAACAGGGTTGACAGGTTCCGTTGGGGAATGCGGCTGGAACAGGCGAAGGCACTCACGATGCACGGAGTGGCGCTGCGCGAAGCCGGTCGCAGCCACCTGGCGTGTCAGATGTTCGAGCGCGCCGCCACGGCGTTCTGCGAGCTCGGACAACCGGTCGAGGAGGCGGCTGCGTCGTACGCTCAACGGTGAGGCCGTCGATATGCTCGCAGACGGGTCACTGGTCGTGCTCACTGCCGAGGAAGCCGGGTTGTGCGGTGCCCCCCAGAACCTGGGTCTCTTGGAGGCACCCGCACCTCCGCCGGAACTGCCGCACGACATCCTGAGGCGACTCGAGAACCGGCCGTAACCCACCCCAACCCAGCAACGTAGGCCGTGAACGACGGGACTGCGTCTCGCATCGGACGCACTAGTTCAACTGGCGTGCACGTCCTCGTCCTGCTGGCGTTGGTCGCCTGCTGGCACGTCGAGGCTGGAGCGGGATCCGCGAATGACAATGAATGTGCTGACTGCGACCACGAGGACGGCGAGCAGTGTCACTGTCAGCTCGTTGCCCTGCACCCACTGTCGGCTCGAGGCTGACCAGTCATGAACGTACCGGCTGGCCCAGGTGTCGGAGCTGTCTCCGCCGAACAATGCTGGAGCCCAGTAGACGATGAGATAGACGCCCGTGAGAGCGAGCACTGCGCCGGAGATGCGTCCCACCACTGGGAGGATGCTCCGGACGCTTCGTGCCAACACGTCGCTCATTAGGGCGCTCGACACGGCGAGCAAGACGAGCATCGTCGTGGATCCGAGGCTAAAGGCCACGAAGATCGATGCCGTTTCGGCGGGAGATCTGGCGGCCATTCCTTGCCCCACAAGAGCAAGCAGCGAACCCATCCCGCACGCCAGCTGGGTTAAAGCGTATGCACCGCCGAAGCTGACCATTCGACCACCATTCGGACCAGATTGCTTCAAGAGCTTCGTGCCGATGGTCACTCCCACCCGGCGACCGGCGAAAATCCCGAGACCGAGAACGACCAGACCTGCACCGATCACGACGGAGAACCAGGGAACGGCTTCGGTGAGGGATCGGAGTCCGGCCGAGACAAGAAGCCCTCCCAGGAGGAAGGTGCCTGCGAAGCCGAGACTGACGGCGAGCCCCACCCCGACACCCCGCCCGAGCCGTTTGGCAGAGCGACGGCCGGAGTTGTCACCCTCGGAGATGTTGTAGGCCAAGAAGGCAGGCAGCATCATGAAGCCGCACGGGTTCACCAGGGCGAGCATGCCGATACCGTAGGCAACAGCAAGTTGAGTCATACGAAGCTCCTCCTTGGCGCCTTCCGAGTCATCTACTCAACTGGCTCGGGCACATTGGTTCCTAGGTGCCCCCAGCACCCACCGAGCACGGGCCATGCTATCTGCCGACCTCGGGAAGCACCAGGGTGCGCGTTGACTCACCAAAGAGCTCCGTGTAGACCGATACGTTGCCTGATCGGAAAATGGATGGTGAGTGGGCGTGCGACATCTCCCGGCTGCGGCCACGCCGGGCGGGTGGCCGACCGCATCGCCGCCCGGCAACCAGAACGCGCGCAGCTGGCTGCTTGACCTGGTCTTTGTGAGTGTCCGAGGGGGGACTTGAACCGGCTGAAACACCGCATGGAGCCCGCCTGGCGGCCTATTTAATAGGATATGCGGTGACTATTAGCCCTCATTCGCCGCCGTTCTCTCACGTCGGTGCACCCCCGTGGTGCACGAATCGGCCCTCGGGCAGAGGTAACCCGCAGATTTGGCTGCGGAGGTCCCACCATTCAGAGCACGGCCCGGGCCACTGCCCCGGGACGAGGCCAGCTGATCGCTGTAACCGAGCCCGTGCCCAGGCTCACCCGAGCGCGCAGTGACGGCAGCAGATGAGTAGGTTCGCTCGCCCGAATCGACGCGGCACCGGATGGGGCTCCGCCGGGTCAATCGCGGCGGTGTGACGCACCTTCGAGAGTTGACGCATCGGCCGCAGATACGTTGGACCTGAGGCGGCACGCGGCCAGATCGCCGAGTTTCGTCAATGAGGCCTTGACGCAGGGGATCGTCAAGGTATCCTTGACGATGTGGAGATCGCGGACTCGGCCCGCAAACACGGGATCAGCGATACCGCGATCCTCCACGCGTGGGAGAACGCCATCAAGTTCGCCGAGTTCGAGTACGACGGCCAGGGGAGGTTATTCGTGATCGGCCCCGACCCGTCCGGCAACCTGCTGGAACTCGTCGCGATTCCGATCGCCGAGCCAACTCGCATCATCCACGCAGACCGACTACGCCCCAAGTTCTACGACGCGCTGTGAAGGCGGTGATTGATGATGAAGATGCAGACCAGGAAAGACGAGACGGGCCTGGACTCGATTGCGCTCGAGAGCCTGCGAGATGCCAGCCACTTCCGCAGGATCATCGAGGCGAAGAAGGGCCTCGAAGCTGCAGACAAGGAACTGCGCGACGCGGTGGCGGCAGCGCGCGCGGCCGGCGACTCGTGGACGGTCATTGGGGCGGCGGTGGGTACGACCAAGCAGGCCGCCTTTCAGCGCTTCTCCAAGGACACTGAGCCCACCGATCATCGTTGACGCAGGCATGACGGCATGGCCGTCAGGCGGCACGAGGGTTCACGCGCCGGCGACGTAGGCGGTGAGGAAGTGGACGCCGTGGCGGTCAAGGTTGCCGCGCGCGCGGTCGTAGTGCTCGGTGGTGCGCGGATCGGCGTGCCGGGCCAGGATCTGGGCGTCACGCAACGGGACTCCTGCGTCCAGGGCGTTGGTGATCGCGGCATGCCGAAGTGAGTGCGGGCTGATGTGGCGTGGGATGTCGGCGGCCCTGGCGATGCGGACGACCATGCGGTAACAGTCGCGGCGGTCGATCGGCTTGCCTGACAGCGGCCGCCGCACCAGGGGGCCATCGGTGCGTTCTCCTCGGCAGGCCTCCAGGACACGTAGGACGGGGACGGTCAGCGGCATGGTGGCCGGGCTTGTTGCCTTTCCCGACCAGGTGCAGAACCCGATGCCCGCGCAGCGTCTCTTGATAGTCCTCGATCCGAACTGCAGCGGCTTCGGAGGCACGCAGCGCGTTGATGCCGAGAAGGTTCGCCAGGGCGCCGTGGTGAACCGTGATGGTCTGCGCGACCTGGAGGAACCGAATCAGCTCGAGCCGGTCCAGCCCCTGGGTGCGTGACTCGTCCATGTGGATCTTGGGGAGCCGGGGGTAGACAGCCGGGTCGGGGGGCTATCCGGTCGTTACCGCGCGCCGACAGGCGGCGAAATGAGGCACTCGACCCGCGATGCCGCTGGACGGCACCAGGCTGCGCGCTAAAGACTCTCGCCATGGTCATCAACATCCGTCTCGCCGATGTGCACCCGCTCGAGCCGGGCGCCGAGTCGATGGGGCGCTCTTGGTACGGCTACGACCCAGACTGCAACGACGCTGAGTTGTGGGCTCAGAACCGGGGTCGCTACGCCTTCGCCGAAGGCCGGGTGGAGCAGGAGCGGTTCGCGACTCTGTCATACCGCGGGGAGATTGTGGTCGTCGCCTCGCTGAGTGACTGGGAGCCCTTCGAGGACTACCAACGGGGTATCTGGAAGAAGGCGCTGGTCGGGGATGTCCTCGGACCGGGCGACCCGGCCTACGACGCGCTCCGCGGGCGAACCGTGCCCGCTGGACGCTCCGCGTTCGTGTACCTGGATGACGAAGAGTGGGGCGTGGCGAGCATCGATCCTGGCTCCGCAAGCCAGCCGTCCAAACAGACTTCCGCCCAGGGCTGGCAATCCGATCCCGTCCGACGCAAGCAGGTCGAGGATGCCGCCCAGGAGCGCCTCATGTTGCACTACCGCAGCCATGGCTGGGCTGTCACGGACACCCGGTTCGGTAACCCGTACGACGCTGTCGCGCGACGCCAGGGGGAGGTCATCTTCCTGGAAGCGAAGGGCACCGAGACGACCGGGTCGGCCGTTCTCGTGACCAGCGGCGAAGTTGAGCACGCACTGCGCCACCCAGGTCAATGCGTCATGGGCGTCCTGTCCGACATCCGCTTCGACGCCGATGGTCAGGTCGACCTCGACAGCGGAAGGTTTCGGATGCTGTCATTCGAGCCTAGAGACGATGAACTCATCGTGACCGGATACCGGTGGCAATTGCCGGCAAAGTGATCTGGAGACGAACGGCTGTCGCGGCGGTATGACCGTGCTCGATGTCGCTCTCCCGCGGCGTCTTTCGAGGAGCATGCGCTCAAGGTCGAGCGCTGAGGCCGCCGCGTGTGGGAGGCTGCGAGCACGTGCACGGCGACGTCCGAGCACTCATCGATCGCCATCTCGACGGTGGCACCCACCTAAAGGATGTGCACGCGGCGACTCCGGAGCGGTGGGGTTGCGATGTCGGTCGGTGACACGCAATGTCTACGATGGCGAGATGGGTTCTGAGGTGTCCCGCTACGACCAGGTCGCGGACTGGTATGTCGAGTTCACACGGTCGTGGGGCTCGGAGGCTCGGACGCTTCTCCCAGAGCATCTGTTGGGACAGCGGCTGCTCGACATGGCGTGTGGACACGGCGCGCTGAGCCGTGTCCTGGCCCGTTCCGGCGCGGTGGTGACTGCGATCGATCTCTCGTCAAGCTTGCTCGCCCACGCCACTCAGAAGGAATCGACGGATCGGCTGGGGATCTGCTATCTGTGTGCCGATGCGACGACAACCGACTGGTGGGACGGAAACCCGTTCGACGGTGTGGTGTGCAACATGGCTCTGATGGACATCGACGACCTCGACGCTGCCTTGTCGACGGTGTCTGCCGTGCTCAAGAGGGGCGGCTGGTTCAGCTTCTCGCTGCTGCACCCCTGCTTTCCCGGCGGTCATGATGGCTCGACCGATGCGCTGCCGAGCTGGCCTCCAGATCGCGGCTACTCGTCCGAGGGATGGTGGACCACCGGCAGTGACGGTGTACGTGGTCACGTCGGCGCGAACCACCGGAAGCTGTCGACCTATCTCAACGCTGTGCTCCAGGCCGGGTTCGACTTCGTCGAATTTGCCGAACCAGCGTCTGTCGTTCCGCGTTACTTCACCGCCCGCTGCAGGCAGCGTACCTGACTGTCGCTCGCCCACGGCGCATGCTCGACGACGTGGGTGGAGCGACCACTCTTAGGCAACTCTACTGACGAAGCAGAGCGCCGCCAGATCGCCCACGACCGGTGGCGGGAGTTCTTCACGCCACGACTTCGCACCGCGACCTGATGCCGATGCTGTCGGATTCGGCCTTGATCCGCTTCGTCCCCTCGCTGATCCCGAGTACGCAAAAAGCGAAGCAGTTGAATGGAGCGAAGGTCCTACTTCGTTCGACAAGTGTCGGCAGGTTACGAGCGGAGTCGTATTGCAGGAACCAAGGATGCCGTGGGTTGCCGACTGTCCCGAGTTGATGGCCTCCCGTGCCGCAGCCGGATCATTCGACCTCACGATGAAGGGCGGCGTCAATCTGGGCGAGCTGAGCCGGCGGATAGACGCACGTTCGGAGCGCTCGGATCGGGGCATGGTCGGGCGGAGCCAGCGGCGCGTGCGCCCAGCGTGGTCGAACTCGGCCCGGCTCGCGCGTCAGTGGGTTGACCGAGCAAGCTGGAAGGGTGAAGGCCGTGGATCAGACGACATGTTCGAGGCTCAACGACCGCGCCTGGTGGGGATCGCGAGCCGGGTGCTCAGCGACCACGCCGAGGCCGAAGACGTCGTGCAGCAGGCGTGGCTGCGGCTGCACCGGACGGACGCAGAGATCGACAGCTTGCCGGCCTGGTCGACGACCGTCACCACCCGGCTGTGCCTCGACCGACTGCGCTTACGCACCCCCGTACCCGTACAGGACGTCGGGCCCGGGGAGACCCTCAACGATCCGGCTGACGACGTCGCGCTCGCCGACACCGTCGGTCTCGCCCTGCACGTCGTGCTCGACCGGCTCTCCCCGCGCGAGCGGGTCGCCTTCGTGCTCCACGACAGCTTCGGCTTCGAGTTCCCCACGATCGCGGCGCTCCTCGACACCACGCCGGCGGCCGCGCGCAAGCTGGCCTCGCGGGCAAGGGCCAAGGTCACCCAGCCCCATCCCGAGGACCACCTAGCCGACTGGGAAGTGGTCGACGCCTTCATGGCCGCAGCCTAGAACGGTGACTTCGACCGGCTGCTGCGATGCGGCGCCGATACGCCCCGCACATCAAGCATGACCGAGCGTTGCCGATAACGCCGACAGCCGGTGGATAGACGCACCCTCGAGGTGGCGTAGAGCGCGCTTTTACGCCCAGCCGGATCGCCCCGATTACATCTTTCGCGATCGCGGCCACCGTTCGGTCATCAGTCGGGATTCGGATGACCCACTCGGGAGATTCGTGTTCAAGACGTTCGGCCATCCGTCGCGTGCTAACCAGGTGCCGATCCAGGTCCGAGCCGATCTCACGACTTGAGAGCCTCTGGAACCGGGTCGCCTCCGACGCCGTCAGCAAAACACCCGCCATGTGAACTTCGCCCAGCGCCTTCGTGACCAGATGCGAGCCGATGACGCTCGCGGTCTGGACGTAGACACATCGCTTGTACCCCTCGCCGGCGAAGACCGCCGCCATGGCACGAAGGGTGTTCACTGTCATTCTTAGGCCGTCCTGGTCGTCCGCCGGCCGGGGCCACGCTGCGTCCAGGACGTCCCCCTCCAAATGCCAGTGACCGATCTCAAGACGATTCAACTGCACCGCCACTTCCCAGCCCACGCTGGTCTTGCCAACACCAGCTGGGCCACCGATCAACAGGACTTCCTCGATCGCCATTTTGGAGAGTGTGTCAGACCATCTCGTCGAGATCGTTGGTGGCCTCTGACGGCAAGCCCGCTCATCGGCTATGACACTGCACCAGCAGGCGGCGATGAGACACTCTCATCGCGGTGCGGGTTCGGGGCCTTGTCCGCGGCGTAGAGAGGGCATTGGGTCTACTCCCGCCGCCAGTCGCCGGTGGTCCTTGCGGTCCTTTGCGAAGCCAGCGTCCCGCGTTCTCGGTGGTCGCCTCAGTCCTTGGGGCTTACCTCTCCGCGGCTTCCCGCAGCCGGGTCGCCACCGCCGAAAGGAGCGCATCGACCGCCGAGTCGTCAAGCGCCGCGTCCTCTCCGCGGCGCAGAGCCACTGCCGCATCGATCAAGCTCGTGTCAGGCCAGCGGGCACGAGCCCACGCGGCACCATCGAGTTTCGACCCGAGCACGTCCTCCGCAGCGAACCTCCATGTCCGGCACGCGTTCAGTACCGAATAGAGGGTCGCCTTCTCGTGAGCGCGGTGCCATGCCATCGACTCAGACATGGCTTCCAGGAGGGTGTTGCGAGGGACATCAGCGAAGATCCCCGGCGCCGGCGGCCCGCTGATCGCAAGACCGGACCGGTGCGCGATGGCCCGGTCCAGCACATACCAGAAGCCAGGCTCGACCGTCGGGTCCAGATGCACGGCCGTAGGCATTCGCGGTCCGCCGTTGGCGTTCACCTCGAAGTCGGCGCCTGCGGGAGGTGAGCCCGCGATGTCGCGGCGATAGAGAGTGAACTCCAAGCCGCGGGCTGGGCATGCGGCACTCGCCTCAACGACGGCTGACGCAACGCGCTGCTTCTGCGGATCGGTAAGCGCGAAGTTTGATACAGCGGCTATGTCGATATCGCTCTCGCCGGGGACGTACCCGCCGAGGGCTACGGAGCCGACGAAGTACACACCGACCAGATCGGTGCCGAGAGTGCGACCAAGAACTTCAGCTACCTGGTCACCGAACACGGCGACTTCGGGCGTGAGCACCCTGCCATCATCAGGTATCCGGGAGCAGGCTGACCGCTCATCGGCTATGAAAGTGCGCCGGCAGGCGGCGATGTGACGCACTCCAGCTGGGCCGTAGGGAGGACCACATTTCCCGGGCTGCTGCGGTGGCGTTCCGCCGCTGCAGCCCGGTCTCGAATTCTAGGTGCCGTAGGGGGTGCTCACTCCAGCGGTGACTTTGCATTGAGGGCAGACGCCGATCACATCAGGTTCGACCTTGTAGCCACCGGTCACCGACACCTCGAACTCGCCAAACGACGGGACCTGCCAGTAGGAACCGTTCCATCCGCTGCCCTTGTCAAGGATGCGGTCGGACTCAGTGAGACCGCACTTCGGGCAGGTTAGCGTGATCGTTGCACTGTCGATGGTCCCCACGACGCGAGCTACTGGCGCGTCTGGCACGCGCGACCTTGATCGGCGACCCGCTAGCGACGGCGGACATGGCGGAGCGGCTCCACTCGGGTGACATACCTATCACGCAGCGTCGGCATGGCCCGGTTTGTCTCGGGTTGCCGGCTGCGGCGGTTTGACGCGCACGCGGCAGGAAACGATCACCTCGCTGGAGGTGGTCGGCACATGACCGGCCCTCCGGCCACCCAGGTCGGCTCTTTTCATGGGTCCTCGTCCTCACCGAACACTTGGGAAGCCGCGGTTCACCACGCTCTGTCCATTCGCTCGTCAGCTCATCACGCGGACTCATCAGTGACTTGAGAACTTGTTCCTCTCTTTGGTACTCCGGCCCTGCGCTCGCGCCAGTGGGCACAGAAGGCGCAGTCCGGGTTACCCGTTGTCGTGTTGCGGCTGACGCCGCCGAGGTCACCCCGGTAGGTCAGCTGGCGGTTCGGGTCGCGCAGGCCGGTAAGGATCATCATCGCCTCGGTGCAGGCCAGAGACGCCACGACTCCGTTCAGTGTCACCACCGAGGGGCCAGAGCCCTCGAGGTCGCCGTGGTCGATGCCGTAGATGCGGTCATGCTCGGCGCGCTGCTCCGGCGTCATCTGCTCCCGCCGAAGCTCCCGGAGGTCAAGGATGTCCAGGCACGCCAGGCAGCCGGTGCCGTCGTGCGCCACGATCACGCGACCCCCGTACGACAGCCCGCCCTCGACGTCGACGACATCGGTAGCGGCGTCGATGTAGGGAACGCCGTGGTCGGAGCCGAGTTTGGTGGTGTGCAGCCGCGGCGTCTCATTGTCGAAGCAGCCGATGACGAGGTCGGCCCCAGCGACCCGCTGAGCGAGCCGGTCCTCGATCTCCGGGTCGCCGAGGAGACCGTCGATCGGGTCGATCTGGGCGGCGGGGTGCAGACTGCGGATCAGGCGGGTGGCGATCTCGAGCTTCATGGCGCCCTCGTCGTCGGGGACGGTGGTGACAAGCCGGTTGAGGCTGGTCTCGTCGACCTCGTCGTGATCCAGCAGCGTCCAGTGCTGGACGCCAAGGTAGGCCAGCTGCTGGATGACGTGCATCCCGAGCCCACCGCATCCGAGGAGCACGATGCGCGCCTCCTCGATGCGCCGCTGCCCGGCGGCTCCAAAAAGCTGGATTTGCCGGTTAAATCGGTTACTCATGGATCGGCTGGTCATGGAGAACCTCCAGGTGGGTGAGTCGTTCGAGTGCGAGGTCGGTGGCGCGGAAGGTGTGCTGCCCCACGGTGAGTTTGGCGAGCGCGGCGGGCGGCGAGGCGCGGTCATGCCAGACGAGGCCGTCGAAGTCCCGTCGCCCTCCGAAGACGAGAGCGCCGTACGGGCGTCCGCGAAGGCGCCACACGAGCCCGGGGACGCCCTCAACGAGCCCGCGCAGGTCATGCCTGCTGAACGTGGTCGGCTGGCGCCCCTCGCCGTGGGAGTGGACCTCGATGAGCGATGCGTCGTGTCGGGTGGCCCACCGCAGAGACCGGGGCCTGATGTCGTCGGCGAGCTCCATGCCGAACGATCCCTGCAACTCGTAGTCGGTCTCGTCGTCGAGGTACATGACGTCGATGACTGACCAGACATCGTGCCCGGTGCAGGCGTCCTGGGCCGGGGTGGCAGAGAGGAAGGCCATCCTCTCGACGCCGTGGTCGAGGTAAGTGTGCACGTCGTCCCACACGGCCGGCGGCATGCTGAGCGTGTCCATCACGCACCCTCCGCTAGCCGGTCGTCGAACGAGCGGGCGAACGTGATCATGCTCGGTCCGAGGTTTGCGCTCCCGGTCGCCCACCAGCCCTCCGGCGCCCATGAGAACACGCCCCATGACCCGTCGAACGGCACGGCGGCCGACGGCGTCCAGTTGCCCGGTTGGTTGCCGTTGAACGTTAGGTTCTGCGCGTTCACATAGAACGCATACGGCGGCTGCTCGGGCGTTGCGGGGATCTGGCAGGCGATGTCGATCGTCGACACTGACCAGCCGTCCGGCAGGTCCCAGTGCGGCAGCAGCACCCAGTGGCCATCCGTGAGGTACGTCAGGTCCGGCCACTGGGTGCGCAGCAGGTCGACCTGCTGCGTTATCCAGTCGGTCACCGACGACCCCGCTTAAACTTGACCTTCTTACTGAACCCGTGACCGGGCTTCAGCTCGATGGTGGCGTCCTCGGCAAGCGTGACCTCGTCGTTGGTCCCCAGGTCGACCATCACGACCTGCTGGTCAGCGGGCCAGCCGGCCAGTTGCCGGATCTCGGCCACCGTGATCGTGGAGCGGGGCCACTCCTGGATGTCACCCTCGAGGTCCACCTCGTAGGTCGGGCCACCGCCGTGCCCGTGGCTGTCGTTGTTCTTCGCCATCTATCCCTCTCACCTCCTTGTCTGCGAGCCATCGAGCCTGCTTGCTCGATGTCATCTCACCTTGTAGTCGAGGTAGGGGTGGGATGTTTAGCGGCAGTCGTCGCAGAGTCCGTCTTGGAGGAGGTGGGGGAGGTACTGGAGACCGCAGCGGCCTGCGCAGGTGACTTCCGCCGTGGCGCGACGGTCGCAGCGACACTTGCCGCAGGTGGGGCAGAACCGTTCGTTGCAGGTCGGGCAGGGGTAGCTGCGGACGGTGTGGGTGCGGCCGCAGCAGGTGACTTGGCGTTCGGGCTGGTCGCGGTACTCGCGTTGGGTGTTGGGGTGGAACAACTCGGTGTTCCACAGGTCGGTGTCGGCGAGGATAGCGACGGTGCGGCGTTCGCCGGCGAACGCGTCGAGGTAGTACTCCGCGCGGTTGCCCCAGGGTGTGGCCCAGAAGGACCGGTGTCTCGTGGCGGCGCCGGGCTGGAGGGTGTGAAGTGGATGTCCTGGTGGGACGGGTTGATCGGGCCAGGGGTGGACGGTGGGCCAGCCTTGTTCCGGATCGGGCTGGATGCTGGCGTACTCGACGGTGTGGGTTCGGCGGTCGGTGATGATGACGGCGCCAAGTCCGCGGAGCTGGGCGGCGAGGGCGATGGCGCAGACGGGTTGGCTGGCGAGGCTGGCGTGGTACAGGTCCCTTACGTGGCGGGCTTCGACGGGGCCGACTCCGACGACCGAGGCGATGACCTCAGTCGGTAGCAGGAGCCGTTGGGCAAGGCGGTCGCAGAGGGTTTCCAGAGCTACTGCAGGTTCTGGTTGGGCGAGGAGCCAGTTGTAGATCTCGCCAGCCTGATCGACGAGCCAGTGGCCGAGTTCGTGGGCGAGGGTGAAGTTCTCCCTGCGGCTCTCGGTTGGTGCGTACAGGATGACGCCGTCGTCGAGGAACGACATGCCGTCGCAGCTGCCGCCATCGGCTCGCCGGTCGGTGAGGTGTTCGGCGGCGCGGACTTTGAGGTTCAGTCCGCGGGTCAGCGCGTCAGTGGGGTTCTCCGCGAACCGCCTGCCGACGTACCCAGGGAGTGCGCCGAGTGCAAGGTCGACGCATCCCTCGAGCGTTGTCGGGGTGCGGGTCATTGATCTGGCTCGGTCTGCTCGAGTGCTTCGACGAGCGCTTCCAGGGAGGCAAGCATCTGGTCGGCGGTGGGGTGTTCGCCGCGGTTGACCGTTGCGAGCATCCGGGAGTGGAGCACGGACCTGGACATCTTTGGCGTAAGCCCTTGGAGCCGTGCGAACCGCTGTGCGAGCTCTGCGAACCGAGGGGACGCTGCTGCTTCCACGGCGACCCTTGCGGCTTGGGTAGGAACGCTCACTGCTGCGGTGTTCGGTCGGGTGAAACGGTCGGGGTCGACTTTGAGGACGTCAGCTGCGGCGCGTAGCAGTGCGGGCGAAACGTTAGGGGCGCCCTTGAGCTCCCAAGTGAACACGTCCCTGATAGTCACCTGCCAGCCGCGCTTCGCTAGTGCTGCGGCGACGGTGGTGGGTTGGAGACCGCTGGCTTCGCGGGCACGTTTGAACGCTCGCGGGTCGAGCTGATATCCGGCGTCAGGGATGGCGCCGAGCATGGCGGCGATCGGGTCGTCTTCGAGTGCAGGCGCCGAGTGGGCGTCTGTCCACAGCAGGTCGGCTGCCCGGAGGACTCGCTTCGCGCCCGTGAAGGGGTCGGCGGTGTCTTCGGCGCTGGGCCACGTCCGGAGTTCTTCGAGGAGCCGGTCCCGTTCGGTGCCCGGCGGGAGTTCGAGGAGCCGTTCGAGGTACTCCGCGTACTGGTTGGGCCGTGCGTCATTGGGCATCCATTTCACCTCCTTGCTTCGTCGTCGAGTTGGGTGCCGAGCTTCTTGAGACCAGCTTGTTTGATCTGGGTGATGCGTCCTGGGGTCAAGCCGAGATCGCGGGCGATGTCGGTCTGCTTCTGTGTGCCGTAGTAGATCCGGTACAGCACCTCCCGTTGCTGCCCGTCCGGCAAGTCGTCAAGGGCCTTCCTAATGCTCGGATTGGCGTGGACTTCGGTGAAGTCGATTGGGTCGGCCGGTTCATGATGCTCGTCGGGGTCGTCCAGGCTCTTGCCCGCGTGCCGGACGGCAGCTGACCGCAGGAGGTCAATCGCGCGGCGGTTGATCGCGGTCATCATCATCGCGAACCAGCTTCGCGGGACCTCGTTGGTCGCCTTGTACTTCTTCCACAGGCCGGTGATGGCCTCCTGGACGACGTCCTCGATGTGCGCTTCGAGGCCCGTCCCGCGCAGGATGCTGGCCGCGTACGCGTGCAGGTTGTTCGCCTTATCCACGTAGACGGCCGCGAAGTCCTTATGGTCGCGCCCGGAGGCCTCGTTGCCGTCTTCTGCGTCGTCGCTACCGTTGGTGCCGCCGCTCATCCGACGTCCTCGTCTCGCCCATGGTCCTCAACGTGCTGCCCTGTATTGAAGGTACTTCTCAGGGCGGAGTCGGCGCAGGGCGTCACACGTTTAATGGTGACCTTCTACGGTCAGCTGGGTCAGGTGCGTCCTTCTGGGCGGAATGACGCCAGTCCGGAGGCGAGCGTGAGCCTTGGCCGACGCCGGGGTCACCCCTGTCGCTGCGACCTGCTGAACGCCCTGTCTCGGCAGGTGAGCAAATCCGCTTGGGGAGCAGCCCGCACACTCATCGATCGGCAGACAACTAGACGTTGCCGCTGGCCCGCTTCGACGGCAACACGTAGACCTCGACGGTGGGGAGTGCGTCAATCCCGTGAGCAGTCCCTCCAAAGAACTGACGTGCAGGGTTCGAGCGCGAGCGTCCGGATGCCCTCCCCTAAACGGAGTTGGGTGCCGCTGGCGGAGGCGACATTGAAAGCGCGACACGCAATCCGCACCTCAGTCGCTGATCGTCAACTCCCGGTCCCCGAAGTCTGCGACGACACGAAGCGATCCGCCCAGTGCCTCCACATAGCTGCGCAGCGTTCCGAGCTCAGAGCTGGCAATCCTCCCGGATTCGATCTGGGACACGCGGCCTTGGCTGACGTGCATGATCTGGGCGAGTTCTCGCTGGGTGGTCGCTTGTTCCTTGCGGACCTCGGCCAGCCGGTAGGCGCGCACATCCGCGATGGCGCGGTCTTTCGCGGTGTCCAGTCGCTCCTGGGTGATCAGGCCGGAGTCCACGGCGTCGCGCTTCACTTCGGACCACGGCCGCGCGGTCGGCTTCCTTCTGCTCATGGCTCCTCCTGTTCCTCGATCCATCGTGCATATCGCTCTTCCGCGATGGGGATGCTCTCGCGGTACCAGCCCTTCCAGTTCCCACTCTTGTCTCCGGCGACCAGCAGCACCGCTTGGCGCCTAGGGTCGAACACGAACAGGATTCGAAAGTGGGTTGTTCCTCTCGTTGGTCTCAGTTCCTTCAAGTTGTGCAGTTCCGAGCCCTTGATTCGGTCAACGAATGGTCGTCCGAGTGTCGGCCCCGCGCTGGCCAGAGCCTCGATGGCTTCGGTCACCGTGTCCGCGAGATCAGGCTCGCGCTCGCAGAGGCCGAGGTACCACTCCTCCACTTCGTGAAGCAGGAACACTTCCCACACATCGACCATGGTATTACCTTCGGCTGATATTAGGCAAGGGTATTCAAACTGGCGGCGTCACCGGCTTGGAACTTCGAGACTCGGGGGCCGGAGTGTCGGTATGTCGTAGGCGTGATGGCGTGCTTCGTGCTGGGTAGCTGGTCGGGGTGCGTCGCGGGGTGGTGTCTGTCGTGGGTTGGGGTAGGTGGCGTCGAGTATCCGCCAGTGCAGGTCGGGGTCGGTGGTGGAGAGGATCTCGTACCGCAGGTCGGCGGCGACGGTGCGCTGGTTAAGCTCGCTCGACGGGTTGAGTGCCCGGGTGAGGAGCTTTGGAATGTCGTATCCGTCGGCGTGGGCGTGTTTCAGTGTGTCGAGCAGTTTCGGCCAGTGGGGGTTCGTGTCGATGCCGGGCACGGCGTGGGTGAGCTGGGCGGTCAACCGGGACTGCGCGCCCTGGTGTTCGTCTGCTGGAGCCGAACTGTCGGCGGTGCGGAGGGCGGCCGGGTCGACGTGGCGGGTGATGCGCCACCACAGGGCGGCGGCGGGGTGCTCGACGGGAAGCGGCCGCGGTTCCGTGAGGGCGTCGGCGATGAGCCTGGCCGGGTCGACGTCGGCGTTGTGGAGGGTGGTCAGGCGCCGTTCGAGGTTCGCGACGTACGTGTCGGACCGCACAGTCTCGGGCAGCATCGTCCGCCAGGTGGCTGCAGCCGTGTCTTCACCGTCGGTGGCTCGGCGGATGCGCGCCTGGAGGTGGTCCTGGTGGGCAGCGGCGTCGACGCCGGGCTGGGGTGTGCCGGTGGGCCGTTCGTCGCCGGCAGGGACCCCGTAGGCGGCACGCCAGACGGCGACGTCGCCGCGCAGCTCCGTGTCGGCATCCGCGGCCAAGCGTGTGGCCCAGGCTGGTGCGTTCAGCGGCGTCGAGGTGGTGGCGTCGTGGTGGACCTGGTGGGCGAGGTCGGTCACGCGGTGGGCTCGGGCGTCGAGGTAGGTAGCCCAGTCGGGATGCTCAGCCAGGACCGGTGGGATGGCTGGCAGCCAGGGGAGCGGGCCAACGGCTTCGCCTGTGTGGAGGCGCCAGTCGAGGACGGCGGCGCGATCGTGGGCGGTGGCGAGTCCTCCGCTGGCTGCGGCGTCGGCGAGCAGCTGGACCGGGTCGGCGCCGTCGAGGGCAAGGAGCGCGAGGTGACTGCGCAGAGTCGGGTGGGCCGGTTCGGTGGTGAGACCCGGCCAGACCGCTTCGATCTGCCAGCCGAGCCTCGTAAGAGTCTCGGCGCCGAGGACGTGTTCGGCGGCGTACCCGAGCGCGTCGCGGTACCGGACGACGGCGTCGCACAGCTGGGTGGCGGGGGAGTCGAGGTCGTGCCGAGTAGTGGTGGCGGACTGCTGCGAACCGTCGCGCTGCAGGATGCCGGTGAGGACCTCGACCGCGGTGGGTGGCCGCTGTGATTCGGGTCGGAGCAGGCTGCCGACCTCACCGTCGGTCCCGTGTCCGAGGTAGACGTGGTTGGCGCGTCGGCCGCGGGACAGGGCGACGTAGAGGAGCTGGCGGGGTTCGTCGCCGGTGACGACGACGTGCGCGGTGTCGCAGGTGATGCCTTGGGCGGTGTGGATGGTGGCCGCGTAACCGAGCTGCACATGTTCGCCCACATACCCAGCGGGCAGGGTGAGCGAGCGGTGGTGGTCGAGGTGGCGGACCTTCATCGACCCGTCGGGGTGGACTTGCTCGACGGTCCACCGGTCGCCGTTGGTGACCCAGTTGCTGGTCGAGCAGACCAGCCGCCGGTCGTTGCGGCGGGTCAGCACCGTGTCGCCGGATGAGGCGTGGGTGCCGTCGCCCAGCCGTGCCTCCCGACCCCGAGGCCGCCCGATGGTGGCGTGCCGGTCGGTGCGGGCTTGTTCGTTGAGCCGGGTGACGAGGTCGCGGGTGGGGGCGAGCAGGACCGAGTCGAGGCCGGCGGCGCGGTTGGCGGCCCAGGCTTGGTAGGCGTGGTCGGTGACGGTGCCGAGGTCGCCGACGTGGATCCGGTTGTTGTCGGCGTAGAACCCGAGTGCGGTCGGGTCCCCGTCGCGCAGGGCGAGGGTGGCGGCGGCTTCGGCCGGGTCGTCGAATCGGCGTACCTGGTCGAGGGTGACCGCCCCTTCGGTGCGGGCGATGTCGCGGAGGATGCCGCCGGCGCCGACGGCGGCGAGCTGCTGGTCGTCCCCGACCAGCCGGACGCTGCCGCCGCGGCCGACGACGAACT
>JAABUR0100004100.1_pt1 | contig 19786 bp, 19 predicted proteins | sample 5560091 | NCBI WGS metagenome assembly JAABUR01 (sample SAMN10711879, study PRJNA513375) | rock metagenome | isolation source: Antarctica rocks | place: Antarctica: Victoria Land, University Valley sud | reverse complement strand
GTCCTCGAGGCGATGCGCGGTGAACTCGGGGTGGACGTCTACGAGGGCTACGGCCTGACCGAAACCGCACCCGTACTCACCTCGACTCTCGCCACGGGTCGGATCAAGGCCGGGTCGATCGGGCAAGCCGTCCCAGGGGTCGAGGTCCGCCTCCTCGAAGATGGTGGGCTCGACCAAGCTCGGCTCGACGATGCTGGGCTGGGTGCTGGTGACCCGCTGGCCCACGCCGAGGATCCCGACGACCCCTTTGAGGACTCGGGGGAGGACGAGACCGGGGAGATCCTCGTCCGTGGCGAGAACGTCTTCCTCGGCTACTGGCCCGACCGGTCGGAAGGACCAGACGCCGACGGCTGGTTCCGGACCGGCGATGTCGCCTACCGCGACTCCGACGGCGACCTGCATCTCGTCGACCGGCGCCGGGACATGATCTTGGTGAACGGTTTCAACGTCTATCCGCGCGAGATCGAACTCGTCCTTGCCGGGCACCCGGATATCGAGGAGGCGGCCGTCCTCGGAGTCGAGAATGCCGCAACCGGCGAAGGCGTCCGGGCGATCGTGGTCATGTCCCCAGGCAGTGCGCTGACCGAGGACGAGGTGTGCCGGTACGCAGCCGTCCGGCTGGCTCGGTTCAAGTGCCCGACATCGGTCGAGATCGTGGACGAATTGCCGCACTCGGTGACCGGAAAGATCAGCAAGGCCCGGCTACGTGAGCTCGGGTTCGCCGATATCCGCCCCGAAGACTCGTGACTCCACGGCGCGTACGGCTGTACTCACGAACGAACTGCACGCTGTGCAAGGAGGCCCGAGTCGACCTCGAGCGGATCTGTACACCGCTTGCAGTCGCGTACGACGAGGTCGATGTCGATGCCGATCCCGAACTGCGGGCCGAGTACGGCGATCGGGTGCCGGTCATCGTGGTCGACGGCCACGAGGTCGGCTACTTCCGGGTCGAGGAAGCCCGACTACGCGCCGCCTTGCGCTGACCTTGCGCTGCCTCGACTCAGCTGCATCTGACTGCTCGCCTCCGCGCTCGTTCCGCTCCTCGCTCGCAGAGCTCGCTGCGATGCTCACTCGCTGTCGGCTTCGGTCGACTTTGTTCCTGCGTTCACAAGCGGTTACCGTGGTGGTTCATCCCGCTGATAGCACAGGAGTTTTCGTGAGTGAGCGTCGGCCCGGGGAGATTCCCGAGGCGACTGTGGCCCGGCTGGCCGTATACCTGCGGGTGCTCACCGGGCTCGTTGATGCCAGCACGGTCCTGGTGTCCTCGGAGGAACTCGCCGCGATCTCGGGGGTCAACTCCGCGAAACTGCGCAAGGACCTGTCCTACCTCGGCTCCATCGGCACCCGCGGCGTCGGCTACGACGTCACGCTGCTCCGCGAGAAGATCGCCAGCTCGCTGGGGTTGACGCAACGCCGTACCTGCGTCCTGGTCGGGATCGGAAATCTGGGCCACGCCCTGGCCGGCTATTCCGGCTTCTCTTCGCGCGGCTTCACCTTCGTCGGCTACTTCGATACCGATCCCGGACGGGTGGGCGAGCCGATAGCCGACACCCAGATCAGCGACATCGGCGAACTCGAATCCGTCGTGGAATCCAATGGGGTCTCGATCGGCGTCATCGCCACGCCGGCCGAGGCGGCTCAGACCGTCTGCGACCGGCTGGTCGATGCCGGCGTGACCAGCATCCTCAATTTCGCGCCGTCCGTGCTCGCCGTTCCGGACAACGTCGACGTCCGCAAGGTCGACCTCGCCGCCGAGCTGCAGATCCTGTCGTTCCACGAACACCGCAAGAGCCGCGGTTTAGGTGGCGGTCTCGTGGAATCGGTGGGCTAGCGATGTCCCTGTTGGTGCTTGGAGTGTCACACCGCAGCGCGCCGCTGGACATCGTCGAGCGGGCCAGCGTTCCCCGAGAGCGCATGTCCGGCCTGCTCCGTGACGTACAGGCAGCCGCACCGGTTTCCGAGGCCCTGCTCCTGTCCACCTGTAACCGGGTCGAGGTCTACGCCGAGGTCAATCGGTTTCATGCCGGCGTGACCGAGATCGGACGGCTCCTGGCCGAGCACGTCGGGATCGCGCTCACCGAGCTGGCCGACCACTTGTACGTGCACTACGACGAGCCGGCTGTGGCACATCTGTTCACCGTTGCTGCGGGCCTGGACTCCATGGTCGTGGGTGAGACGCAGGTCCTCGGCCAGCTGAGAGCGGCCTACGGGCTGGCCCAATCAGAAGCCACGATCGGCCGCCGGCTGCACGCAGTCGTCCAGCGCGCGCTGCGTACCGGCCGGCGGGTCCAGGCCGAGACCGGCATCGCCCTGGCTGGTGCCTCGCTGGTCAGTGTCGGGCTGGACGAGGCGCAGGCTCTGCTCCGTCCCCTGGCGCAGGCCCGGACGCTCGTGGTCGGCGCTGGTTCGATGGGCTCGCTGGCCGGTGCGAGTCTGCGCCGGCGCGGGGTCCGCGCCATCACCGTGACCAGCCGCACCAGGGAGCACGCCGCACGGCTGGCGGCCACCCTGGACGCCGATAGCGCCGACATCGACGGCCTGGCCGAGCAGGTCGCCGCCGCTGACCTGGTCATCACCTGCACCGGTGCGGCCGGCACCGTGCTGAGCACCCCACTCGTGGCCGCCGCGCTCGCCCAGCGGGCCGGTCGTCGGCTGGTCATCCTCGACCTGGCACTGCCCCGCGATGTCGCCCTCGGGGTGGGACAGCTGGACGGGGTCGACCTGCTCGACCTCGCCAGGTTGCAGACCCTTGCTCAGCTCGAGCCCGACGACCGGGATCTGTTCGAGGCCCGGGCGATCGTGACCGCCGAGGTCGCTGGGCTGCTCGCCGAGCAGCGCGCAGACGAGGTGGCACCGCTCATCTCGGCCCTGCGTGGACGGGCCCAAGAGGTCGTCGACAGTGAACTGCGGCGGATCGCCGGGCGGCTGCCCACCCTCGATCCGACCCAGCTCGACGCGGTGGACAACGCCCTGCGCCGGGTCGCCGACAAGTTGTTGCACCAGCCGACCGTCCGGATAAAGGAACTTGTCGCCGGGCCGGCGGGCGCGTCGTACACCCCGGTCCTGCGCGCCCTGCTGGGGCTGGACGCCGAGGCGATCGACCTGGCCCAGGCGCTCTCGGTCGAAGCTTTTCTGCCCGACCCCGATCGGCCGGCATCGCTGTCGGCGATCCTGCAGGAGCACAGGTCATGAGCCGAGCGGAGCGAGCGGTGCGCGAAGCGCACGAGGCGGGGCAATCATGAGCCCGACTGCCGCTTCGGTCATCAGGCTCGGCACCCGGCCGAGCCGGCTGGCCAAGGCTCAGGCCGCCCTGGTCGCCGAGTCGCTTCGCGCGAAGACCGGCCGAAACGTCGTCGTGGTCGAGATCAGCACTCCCGGTGATGACAGCAGTGCACCGATCACCGAGTTCGCCACGGTGGGCGTCTTCGTCTCCAGCCTCCGGTCGGCCCTGCTCAGCGGCGAGATCGACGTGGCGGTGCACTCGTACAAGGACCTCCCGACTGCGCCGCACCCTGGCCTGACCATCGCCGCCGTACCGACCCGAGAGGATCCGCGCGATGTGCTGGTGGCCAGGGACGGCAGGAACCTGCTCGAACTCGGTCCCGGATCGCGGGTCGGTACCGGGTCACCTCGCCGTACGGCGCAGCTCAACGCCCTGCAACTGGGCCTGGACGTGGTCGGGATCCGCGGCAACGTCGACACCCGGCTGGCCGCTGTGGCATCCGGCGCCGTGGACGCGATCGTCGTGGCCCGGGCAGGTCTGGCCCGCCTTGGCCGCCTTGGCGAGGTGACCGAGACCCTCGACCCGATCCAGGTCCTACCCGCGCCCGCCCAGGGGGCGTTGGCGGTGGAATGCCGGGCCGATGACAGCGCCGTCATCGGTGTGCTCGCCGGACTCGACGACCCCGGATCGCGCGCGACGGTCGATGCCGAGCGCGCTCTGCTGGCCGCTCTGGAAGCGGGCTGCACCGCACCGGTAGGTGCGATGTGCGAGCTCGCCGAGGGCGAAGAGGGACCGGAGCTGTTCCTCCGTGCAAACGTCACCGCGATCGACGGCAGTGCTGCCGTTCGATCCTCAGCCGCCCGATCACCCCATCAGGCAACCGAACTCGGCCGCCTGCTGGCAGCCGAGCTGCTCGATCTCGGTGCCGACGAACTCCTCGGCACCAGCCCCACGGTCTCAGCACCGTCCCAGGTAACAGACATCAATGCAGTAGGAATGAGGAACAAGTAATGACTCGCGGGCACAAGTTCACCGGGCGCATCGTGATAGTCGGGGCCGGTCCCGGAGATGCCGATCTGCTCACGGCGCGGGCGACCGCCGCCCTTCAGTCGGCCGACACGGTGCTCCATGACGCTGACGTCAGCACGGCAGTCGTCCAGCGACTCGGCCAGGATCGGCCGCAGCTCGAGTTGCACCCGGCAGTGGGCGATCCGGCCGAGGTGGCCAAGGCCGCTGTCGCGGCTGCCAAAGCTGGGCAGACCGTCGCCCGGCTGGTGGCCGGCGACCCCTTCACCAACGACGCCGTGGTCAAGGAGATCCTGGCGATCGCCCGCACCGTCGTGCCCTACGACGTGATCCCGGGCGTAGCGATCTCGACTGCAGTCCCCGCCTATGCCGGTGTCCCGCTGGGATCCACGCACACCGCCGCGGACCTGCGTTCCGGGGTTTCGGTCGCGGCGCTGGCCAGCAGTCCGATGCCGCTGGTGCTGCAGGCGACTGGCGAGACCGTCGCCGACATCGCCCGTGATCTGGTGACGGCCGGCCTGTCCGGGTCCACGTCGGCCTGCGTGACTGTCGACGGCTCGCTGTCCAGCCAGTTCAGCCTCGTCGGCTCTCTCGAGAAGCTGTCCGCAGGGGCCTGGCCGAGCACCAGGACGGGCCCGGTGGTGATCACCGTCGGAGCCGAGGTCGACAAGCGTGCGCGGCTGTCCTGGTGGGAGAGCCGGCCGCTGTTCGGCTGGCGGGTGCTCGTGCCACGGACTCGCGAGCAGGCCGGCGACATGAGCGAGCGGCTGCGCTCCTACGGCGCCGTGCCGGTGGAGGTTCCGACGATCGCCGTAGAGCCGCCGCGTACGCCCGCGCAGATGGATCGGGCCATCCGGGGTCTGGTCACCGGTCGGTACGGCTGGATCGTGTTCACCTCGGTCAACGCGGTGCGTGCCGTACGGGAGAAGTTCGCCGAGCTGGGCCTGGATGCGCGGGCATTCGCCGGCGTCAAGGTCGCCTGTGTCGGCGAGATGACCGCCGAAGCGGTACGGGACTTCGGGATCACCCCGGAGCTACTGCCCTCAGGTGATCAGTCCAGCCTCGGCCTGCTCGAGGACTTCCCGCCGTACGACGACGTTCTCGACCCGATCGACCGGGTGCTGCTGCCCAGAGCCGACATCGCCACCGAGACGCTGACCGCGGGTCTGCAGGAGCGCGGCTGGGAGGTCGACGACGTGACGGCCTACCGGACCGTACGGGCGGCTCCGCCGCCAGCGGCCATCCGCGAGGCCATCAAGGGTGGCGGCTTTGACGCCGTGTGCTTCACCTCCTCGTCGACTGTTCGCAATCTCGTCGGCATCGCCGGTAAGCCCAACGGACGCACCGTGGTTGCCTGCATCGGTCCGCAGACTGCGGCAACCGCATCCGAATTCGGCTTGCGGGTCGATGTCCGCCCGGAGGTGGCCGGCGTGTTGCAGCTCGTCGACGCCCTCGCCGAGCATGCGCTGGCCGAGCGGGAGAACGGTGGTAGTGGCGCCGCCGGCAGGGGCACCGCTGGAAGAGGAGATGGCGGCCGGGACAGTGCTGGTAAAGGCGATGCCCCGCCGCCGCGGACCCGGAGCCGCTCGGCACGCTGATGACAGGCTTTCCGGTCGTACGCGGGCGCCGCCTGCGCAGCACTCCAGCGCTGCGCAGGCTGGTCGCCCAGACCAGGCTGGCCCCGTCGGATCTCGTCCTTCCGCTGTTCGTGAAGGAGGGGATCGCCGAGCCGTCCGCGGTCGCGTCGATGCCGGGTGTCTTCCAGCACCCGGTCGATTCGCTGCGCAAGGTGGCCTACGACGCGGTGCAGGCCGGGGTCGGCGGGCTGCTGGTTTTCGGCATCCCGTCGGTGAAGGACGGCCAGGGGTCGCAGGCCGACGCCGACGAGGGCATCGTGAACATTGCGTTATCGGCCCTGCGCTCCGACCTCGGCGATTCGACGGTGCTGATCGCCGACCTGTGCCTGTGCGAATACACCGACCACGGCCACTGCGGGCTGCTGCGCTCAGATGGGATGGTCGACAACGACGCAACCCTGGCCCGGTATGCGGCAGTGGCCACCGCGCAGGCGCAGGCCGGGGCGCACGTGATCGCACCGAGCGGGATGATGGACGGGCAGGTGGCCGCGATTCGAGGTGCCCTCGATGCCGAGGGTCGGGTGGACCTTCCGGTGCTGGCCTACGCCGCGAAATACGCCTCCGCCTTCTACGGTCCCTTCCGCGACGCCGCCGAGGGCGCACCGCAGTTCGGCGATCGCGCGGGCTACCAGATGGATCCGGCCAACAGCGCCGAGGCGTTGCGCGAAGTCGCCCAGGACCTCGCCGAAGGTGCTGACGCGATCATCGTCAAGCCGGCCCTGCCCTACCTCGACGTGATCAGTCGTGTGGCTGGCGCGGTGGACGTACCCATTGCGGGCTACCAGGTCTCGGGTGAGTTCGCCATGGTCGAGGCGGCCGCCGAGCGCGGCTGGGTCGACCGTGATCGAGCAATCCTGGAGACGGTGACCGGGATCCGCCGAGCCGGAGCCGACATCGTGATCACCTACTGGGCCGCCGAACTCGCGGGTCGTCTGTTGCAGCGCCCATGAGCTATCGCGAGCCGGGAGCGAGTTGGCGTCCACTCTGGATCACGCTGGCGCTACTCGCCGCCGCGGTGCTGCTGGATGTTGTGCTGCCCGGGCCCGACCACATACCTGCCTGGCTCGTCGTGATTCCGCTGGTGGCCGGCGTGTTCGGCCTGAGCGTGCTCGCCGGTCGCAAGGTCTGGTCGGTGGCGATCACCGACGAGCACCTGCGGGTCGGTCAGGAACGGCTGCCGCTCGACGCGATCGACGCAGCACATCTGCAGGCGATGGCCGACGGCGCGGATGTCGGCGGCGTCGAAACCGGAGCGCCGGTCCTCGGTGGCGGTTGCTCGGTTCCGAAAGGACGGGTCGGCCTACCCTTGCGCCGGACTGACGGCGCATCCATGCTCGTCCCGACCCGCGACCCGGACTCCCTGCGCCGGGCCCTGCTTGCGAGACTTGGCACCTCAGCAGGGAGCGAGGGCCAGCAATGAGCTATCCGGCCGCGGCTCCGATGTCGGACGCGGCCTTCGAGCGCGCCCAGCAGGTGATCCCGGGCGGGGTCAATTCACCGGTCCGCGCCTTCGGTTCGGTTGGCGGCACGCCCCGATTCATGGCGCAGGCCAAGGGCTGCCGGCTCACCGACGTCGACGGCCGCAGCTATGTGGACCTGGTCTGCTCGTGGGGGCCGATGGTCCTGGGGCACGCGCATCCGGCGGTGGTCGACGCCGTACGCACCGCCGCCGGTCGTGGCCTGTCTTACGGGGCTCCGACCGAAGGCGAGGTCGACCTCGCCGAGGAGATCATCGCCCGCGTTCAACCGGTCGATCAAGTTCGCCTGGTCAGCTCCGGCACCGAGGCCACGATGAGCGCGATCCGGCTGGCCCGGGGAGTGACCGGCCGGGCGCTGATCGTGAAGTTCGCCGGGTGTTACCACGGCCACGTCGACGCCCTGCTCGCCGCGGCGGGATCAGGAGTGGCCACGTTCGGACTGCCCGGCTCAGCCGGTGTCACTCCGGCCCAGGCCGCGGACACGGTCGTGGCGCCGTACAACGATCTGGCTGGTCTCGAAGCGGTCTTCGCCCAGCGCGGGCCCGACATCGCCGCCGTGATCACCGAGGCCGCGCCGGCCAACATGGGCGTCGTACCACCGGTTCCTGGGTTCAACGCTGAGCTGCGTCGGCTCTGTTCGACGTACGGCGCCCTGCTGATCAGCGACGAGGTGCTGACCGGATTCCGGGTGTCCGGCGCCGGTTGGTATGGCCTCGATCCCGTAGAGGCCGACCTGTTCACCTTCGGCAAGGTGATGGGCGGCGGGATGCCGGCCGCTGCCTTCGGCGGGCGGCGCGACGTGATGGCGTGGCTGGCCCCGACCGGGCCGGTCTACCAAGCTGGAACGCTGTCCGGGAACCCGGTCTCCGTCGCTGCCGGCCTGACCACGCTGCGGCTGTGTGACGAGGCCCTGTATCGGCGGCTGGACGAGGTCTCGGCCACGATCCGGGGAGCGGCGCAGGCCGCGCTGTTCCAGGCGGGTGTCGCGCATCGGTTGAATGCGGCCGGCAACCTGTTCTCGATCTTCTTCGCCGATCACGGCCGCGCCGTCGTCAACTACGACGATGCCCGGGCTCAGGACACTCGTGCGTACGCGGCGTTCTTCCACGAGATGCTCGCCCACGGGGTCTACCTGCCGCCGTCGGCGTTCGAAGCCTGGTTCGTCTCCGGCGCGCTGGACGATGCCGCGGTGACCCAGGTGCTGGACGCGTTGCCGCGGGCGGCACGGGCCGCCGCCCGCTCGGTTGGAGAAACGCGATGAGCCGTACCGTCGTTCACCTCCTGCGACACGGTGAGGTGCACAACCCGGACGGCGTCCTGTACGGCCGGATCGACGGCTTCGGCCTGTCCGAGAGCGGCGCCGCGATGGCCGCCACGCTCGCCGACCACGTGGCTGATCTGGACATCACGCAGCTGGTCTCCAGCCCGCTGCAGCGCGCCCAGGAGACGGCGGCGCCGATCTCCGTGCGCCTCGGGTTGCCGGTCCACCTCGACGATCGGCTGCTCGAACCGACCAACGCCTTCGAAGGCACCCGGTTCGGAGTCGGTGACGGGGCATTGAAGCGACCGGCCAACTGGAAGCATCTGCGTAATCCCTTCCGGCCGTCGTGGGGCGAGCCCTACGCCGAGATAGCTGCCCGGATGATGGCTGCGGTGCAGGCTGCCAGAGCCGCGGCCGAGGGGCACCAGGCAGTGTGCGTCAGCCATCAGCTGCCGATCTGGACACTGCGCCGGTTCCTCGAAGGGCGCCGGCTCTGGCACGATCCGCGCAAGCGTGAGTGCGGCTTGGCCAGCCTGACGTCGATCAGCTTCGACGGTGAGACCTTCGCCGGGATCTCCTATTCCGAGCCGGCCGGTCCCACCGATCCTGATGCGGTTCCGGGAGCCTGAGATGATGCAAGCGCTTGGAGCCCTACGGTTTGCCGGCCCGTCGCTGACCGTCCTGGTCGCTGTGCTGGCTGGCTGTTCGACCGGGTCGGACGCCGTCGATGTGAGCAACGGCGGGGAGTTCCGCTTCGTTGCCGGCACGCCCGATGGCGAGGTCATCGACGAGGACGAAAGGGCTTCGGCGCCAGCCTTCACCGGCGAACTGCTCGACGGCACGGACTTCGATTCGCCGTCGCTGTCCGGCGACATCGTCGTGATCAATTTCTGGGGTTCGTGGTGCGCGCCGTGCCGGGTGGAGACCCCGGAGTTCCAGCAGGTCTACGCCGACGTCTCCGGCGATGACGTCAGCTTCCTGGGCATCAACGTGCGCGACGATCGGCAGTTGGCGCAGGCCTTCCTGGACGACAACGCCATCACCTACCCCTCGGTGTTCGACCCGCGCAGCGAGATCGCCCTCGCGTTCCGCGACTATCCGGCCAACGCCATCCCGTCCACGATCGTCCTCGACCAGGACGGCCGGGTCGCGGCGGTCTACGTCGCCGTCGTGGCCAGTGATGAGCTGCGTCGGGTCATCCAGACTCTGGATGGGCAGCCGTGATCGGGGCGTCGGTGCTGGGCTCGGCCACGCAGGTCTCGGTGACCGCGGCCGAGGTCGGCGAGACGTTCAAAGACGCGGTCAGCGACGGGCCGCTGCTGGTGGCGATGGCGGTCAGCGTGCTGGCCGGGCTGATCAGTTTCTTCTCGCCGTGCGTGCTCCCACTCGTACCCGGCTACCTGTCCTACGTCGCCGGCCTGGCCGGTACCCGCGCGGACACCTCACCCCCCGAGTCCCAATCCGTGGCGGTTTCCGTCAAAACCGCCAAGCCCGCCAAGCCCGCCGAGCCCGCCGTGTCCCAGTCCGTGGCGGTTTCCGTCAAAACCGCCACGGAGGCGACCCCGCGAGACGTGGAGACCGCTGTACGAAGGCCGCCGCCGCCGCGTGGACGGATGGTCGCTGGTGCGTTGTTGTTCGTCCTCGGATTCACCGTGGTGTTCACCAGTTTCGGTGCTGTCTTCGGAGGCTTGGGACGGGTCCTGCTCGACCATCAACGGGTGATCACGATCGTGCTCGGTGCGATCACCATCCTGATGGGCCTCGCCTTTCTGGGTTGGATTCCTTTGCTGTCCAAACAGTGGCGATCCTCCCGGCTGCCTCGCGCCGGGCTGGCCGGAGCGCCGTTGCTCGGAGTGGTCTTCGGCCTGGGCTGGACCCCGTGCCTCGGCCCCACGCTCGGCGCGATCAACAGCCTCGCCTTCACCGAAGCCTCGGCTGCACGTGGTGCGCTGCTCGGCTTCACCTACTGCCTCGGCCTCGGAGTCCCGTTCGTTCTCACAGCACTTGGCGCTGGACGGGCGTTGCGGGTCAGTGATTTCGCGCGCCGCCACGCTGGCACGGTGATGAAGGTCGGCGGCGTGTTCCTCGTGCTCATCGGGGTGCTGCTCGTGACCGGCGCCTGGGACCTGACGATGAACTGGCTGCGGGCTTGGCTGGCCAGCGCGGGTCTGGACGGTTCGATCCTGTGACCACTCCTACGTCCTCACTGTCAGACGCGCCCTCCCTCGTTCTCGACGACGTGAGCGAGGGTCAGCCGCGCTCTAGCTCGCCATCGGACGGACCGCGGCTCCGTACCCGAGTCGTACGGGGTGCGCGTGGCTGGTGGCGTTGGCTGACCAGCATGCGTACAGCCCTGATGTTGCTCTTCCTGCTTGCCCTGGCAGCCGTACCGGGATCCCTGTTGCCTCAACGGCCCTTGTCCCAGACCGCGGTCGGCCAGTACTTCGCCGATCATCCGGAGCTGGCGCCGGTCCTGGATCGCTTCGGATTCTTCGACGTCTTCGCGGCTCCGTGGTTCGCGGCGATCTATCTCTTGCTGTTCAGCTCCCTGATCGGCTGCCTGGTGCCGCGCACCTGGGGGCACATCCGTGCACTGCGGGCCGAGCCACCTAGGGCACCGAGCCGCTTGTCGCGACTCCCGCGGCATGCCGAGATCCCGATCCGGAACAGCGCAGAACAGGCTCTCGACATCGCCGAGGAGGAGCTACGGGATTTGCGCTACCGGGTCGTGCGACGCGACGGGGCGATCTCGGCGGAGAAGGGGCTGCTCAAGGAGACCGGCAACATCGCCTTCCACCTGGCCCTGCTCGGCCTGCTGATCAGCCTGGCTGTCGGCAAGCTGTGGGGGTACGAGGGAAGCGTCCTGGTCCAGGAGGGTCAGGGGTTCTGCAACACCTTCCAGCAGTACGACACCTACTCCGCAGGGCCGCTGATCGACGGTGCAGATCTCCGTCCTCTGTGCGTTGACCTGGAGGACTTTCAGGCCCGGTACGAGCCCGACCTCACACCGGCCAGCTTCACCGGTGACATCACCTACAGCCGGACCCTGGGTGGCGCCGACGAGCAAGCCACGATCGGCATCAACTCTCCACTGCGGGTGGACGGGATGCGGCTCTATCTCACCGGCCGCGGGTTCGCCCCGATCTTCTCGGTCACGCTCCCGGACGGGACGGAGTTGACCGATCTGTCCGCCCCGTTCCTGCCGACCGACCCCGCGACGATGCTATCTGAGGGGGTGCTGAAACTCCCCGACCTCGGAGCCGGCCGGGACCAGCTGGCGCTGGAGGGGGTCTTCCTGCCCACCGCCCAGGATGCCGGCGGCGGCCTGCTGACCTCGGTCGACCCGAGGCCGCTGGACCCGGCGGTGGCCATCGTGGTCTACGCAGGAACGCTGGGTCTGGACAGCGGGATCCCGCAGAACGTCTTCACCCTCGACCAGGAGCGGATCCAGCGGGGTCAGCTCGACCGCGTGGGCTCGGCAAACCTGCGGCCGGGAGAGTCCCTCGAGCTCCCAGACGGCACGTCAGTCACGTTCACCGGTTTCAAGGAGTTCGCGGCGCTGCAGCTGCACCGGGACCCGTCTCAACTTTCAGTTCTGCTGACCGCTCTAGCCATGTTGGCTGGCCTCACGGCGACCCTGCTCGTACGGCGTCGACGCGTCTTCGTACGCCCAGGCGGGATGGGTGCGGACGGCTCGGATCGCCGGGCTATGGTGCCAGGGTCGACGATGCTGGAAATCGGCGGACTGAGACAGGGTGGGAGCACCGATCCCACCGAGTTCGAGCAGGTCGTACAGCGGATCCGTACGGCACTTGCTGACAGAAAGGACCCCTGATGTCCGACGCGGCAAGCCTGGCTGGCTTGGCTGACACGCTGTTCAGCATCACGATCTTGGTGTACAGCCTCGCCACGATCGCCTTTGCAGTTGAGTTCGCGTTCTCCCGGGAGGCGACGGTGAGTGAGCGCGACAAGGAGCGCCAGCCAGCGCGGAGCGGAGCCAGCGCGGAGCAGATCGGTCAGATCCAGGTACTGAATCCCACCCGCAGCGAGTCGGAGCCGACACCGCGTGCGCAGTTCGCGTCGCGGGCCGGCCAGCTCGCGATGGGGATCACCCTGATCGGCGCTTTCATACACGGGACGGTGCTGCTGCTCCGCGGCCTTGCCGCCGAGCGGATCCCGCTGGGCAACATGTTCGAACACGCCACGATGGTCGCTTTCATAGGCGTGGCCGGCTTTCTTTTCCTCGCCGTACGGACGCCTCGGCTTCGCCGGGTCGGACTGTTCGTGCTGCTCGCGGTCACCGTCGGCTTGGTGCTGAACGGCCTGTTCCTCTACGCCGAATCCGGCCCACTGGTCGCCGCGCTCCGATCGCGGTGGCTGGTGGTGCACGTGACCACTGTCACCATTGGATTCGGTGCCTTTCTGACCAGCGGGATCGTCTCGGCGCTGTACCTGGTGCGGTCCCGCTTCGAGGAGGTCGGAGAAGGCGCGGTCGGCATGGCCTCGCGGATCGGGCGACGGTTGCCGGATGCCGCCACTCTGGACCGAGCGGCGCACCGTTTGGTGATCTTCGGCTTCCCGATCTTCACGTTCGCGGTGATCGCCGGTGCGGTGTGGGCCGAGAGCGCCTGGGGTCGGTTCTGGGGGTGGGATCCAAAGGAGACCTGGGCCTTCATCTCCTGGATCGTCTATGCCGCCTACCTTCATGCGCGGGCGACCGCGGGCTGGAAGGGCCGCGCCGCGGCGTGGATCAACGTTGGTGGGCTCGCTGTGATGCTCTTCAACCTGCTGTTCGTGAATCTCATCATCGCCGGTTTGCATTCCTACGCCGGGATCAACTAGCTCCCGCTCCGCCGCGAAGTCCGATACTGGATTGCCGGGTGGCGTCGTGACCGAGACGATCATCCGAGCTCGTCGGCGTACGCCCTCCTTGCACCGGGGTACGGCGGCGCACACCCGCGCCTGCTCGGCCGTGGGGTCCTCGACGACCAACTGCTCGATGTAGGCCGGATCAGGTCGTCCCATCTGCCCGGCCAACCGAGTGCCCGAGTTCGGCTTCGCCGCCGTGATGACATCGAGAGCTGCCTCGAGGATGGCCAGCCTGGCGACGATAGCCGCCCAGCTGGTCCGAAGAGAGGCTCAGGCGGGCGGATCTTCCTCACGCCGGGCTCGACGATCGAGCTCGCGGAGGAAGTCGGGGTTGTCGTCGGGCGGCAGTGGCTCGCGCCGGGTGGGCTTGCGAAGCGGCGGGTTCGTGGGCCGAGGGCCCCCGCCGCCACGACCACCCGCTGAGGGTTTCGCAGTGCCGCTCATCCGCCACAGGGCGAACAGGAGCGCGCCGATCAACACCATGCCAACGAGGACGTACACCCTGATCACCCCCTGAGAGAAACCCACGATACCCGCGGGTTCAGGATATTGACGGGCCCATCCCCAGACTGGCGGACCGGCTGTTCGATGCAACCGAAGCGGAGGCGAGACCTTGGACGATCTCGACCGGCAGATCGTCTCGCTGCTGCGGGCCAACGGCCGCGCCTCCTACGCCGAACTCGCCCGTACGGTCGGGCTGTCGGCGCCTTCGGTGCACGAACGGGTGTCCAAGCTCGAAGCGGCCGGTGTGATTCTCGGTTACCACGCGGCAGTCGACCGGGTTGCTGTGGGAGAGGCGGTCACGGCGCTGGTCGGAGTCTTCGAGTCCGATGTCGAGGCCGACGAAGACCTCGTGGACGCGCTACGGCGGATGCCAGAGATCACCGACTGCTTCTACGTGGCCGGCGAGGAGGCATTCCTGCTGCGGGTACGGGTCGAGGACATTGCCGCGCTGGAGCGGGTCGTCGCCGCGATCAGCCGGATCCGCGGGGTGGCGCGGACGCGGACGACGGTGGTCCTGTCCAGCCGCTGGGAGGACCGGAATGCTTAGGGCCGCCCTGATCTACACCGCAGCCCGGATCACCATCGTCGCGGTGCTGCTGGCCCTGCTCTGGGCGCTCGACCTCGGTAGCTATCCCGGCATCCTGTTCGCCCTGCTGCTGTCCATGCCCGCGGCCTATGTCCTGCTGGGCAAGCAGCGGGCCGACCTCACCGAGGCGATGGTGAAACGCCGCGAGGCTCGGAATGCCGTACGGGCACGGCTGCGCGGCAACTCAGATGGCCAGACCGATCGTGAGCAGGACACCGAGCAGGAGCTGGGTCAATCCGGTGTCGCGCAGCGCCGGCAGCAGGGCCAGACCGCGCGCCCCGCCGAGCACCAGGCCGATGGGCGGGAGAGCCAGGATGGCGGCGGCGAGCGCCAGGGCGGCGAACGGCCGGTAGAGGGCTAACGCCGCTACAACGATGAAACTCAGCACGATCACGCCGGCGAACAGCCATCGCGTACGGCGTTCGCCGAGCACGACGGCGAGGGTGCGCTTTCCCGACCCGGCATCCCCGTCGATGTCGCGCAGGTTGTTGACGATCAGCAGCGCGCAGGCGAGCAGCCCGACCGGAACCGATGCCACGACCGCTTGCGGCAGGATCCGCTCGGCTTGGACGTACGCGGTGCCGACGACTGCGACTACACCGAAGAACACGAAGACCGAGACCTCACCCAGCGCGCGGTAACCGTACGGCTTGGCGCCCCCGGTGTAGAACCACGCGGCGGCGATCGCGCCGGCGCCGACGGCCAGCAACCACCAGCTGGTCATCGCGGCGAGAACCAGCCCGGCGGCGGCCGCGACGGCAAAACAGACCGACGCGGCCGTACGCACGACCGAAGCAGTGGCTAGTCCGGCCGCCACGAGTCGAGTCGGGCCCACCCGGTCTGCGTCGGTGCCGCGTACGCCGTCGGAGTAGTCGTTTGCGTAGTTGACGCCGACCTGAAGTGCGAGCGACACCAGCAGCGCCAGCAACGCCCGCCCGACATCGAGCGAGTCGACCCCGGCCGCGGCGCCGGTGCCGACGAGCACCGGGGCGACGGCGGCCGGCAAGGTACGCGGGCGAGCACCGGCGAGCCAATCGCGCGCCGTGGTCACGAGCCGGCCGGGTCGTGACCGGACATCAAGCGCAGGGCGGCCATGCGGTCGAGCTTGCCCGAGTGCAGGCGCGGCAGAGCGGGCACGGCCAGCACCGCGCGCGGAGCCGCCGCCGCGCCGAGGCGTGCGGTCACGTAGGCCCGGATCTCGGCGAGTTCGACGGGCACGGCGCCGACCGGTACGACGAGCGCTACGACGGACTGCCCCCATTCGGCGTCCTGTCGACCCAGTACAGCGACGTCGGCAATGCCGGGATGGGCGCCCAAGGCTTGCTCCACCGCGCCGAGACCGACATTGACTCCGCCGCTGATGATGACGTCATCGATCCGGCCGGTGACCGACACCAGGCCGGAGTCGGCGACCTGACCCGCGTCCCGGGTGAGAAACCAACCGTCCACAAAGGACTCTCGCGAGTCGACGGGCTCGCCGTGGTAGCCGAGTCCGACGACGCTCCCGCCGATCCGCAGGCCGGTCGCCGGGGCCTCGACGAAAACGCCCTCGAGCGGAATCCCGTCGTACACGCAGCCGCCGGCCGTCTCGGTCATGCCGTACGTCGACACGATCGACACACCGGCGGCGGTTGCCGTGGCACGCAATTCGGCGTCGAGTGGACCGCCACCCACGAGCACGGCATCAAATGCGGCCAGCGCGTCGAGGGCCGCCGAGCCGGCATCGACTATCCGCCGTAGCTGGGTGGGCACCAACGAGGCGTAATGCGGCTGACCCCGCGGCAGGCTATTCGCTGCGAGCGCGAACACGTCGGCGCGAAAGCCGCGGCTGAGGTCGAGATCAACCGGTTCGATACAGGCCATCTGGCTGCGGATCAGAACCTGCAGACCGCCGATGGAAGAAGCCGGGAGCGCCAGCAGCCAGGCACCCGGACCGGACAGGCGCCGCAGCGCTGCATGCGCGCTGGCCAGCAGCGCCCCAGCCGTGAGCAGCACCGCGCGCGGTGCGCCGGTCGAACCGGAGGTCGCCACCAATGCCGCGATGTCGTCGCTGACCGGCTCGTCGAGGTGCAGTGCGCTGCGCCAGTCCTGGCCGGGCGGCGGCGGCGCGTCGGGAAGGACGCACAGTGTGGTCGAACCGGCCAGGGCATCGGTGAGCGCGGACGAAACGGCGGCCAGGGCCTGTGCGGGCACAACCGTCAGGGGGCGGGCCATCGGCGACTAATCTAACCCTCGTGCCGGAGCCCACGCCGCGCCGATGACTGGCTCGTGCATCACGGAGACCGCGGTCTATTCGATACCCATGCGCACGCGGTTCCGCGGCATCACAGTTCGCGAGGGCGTGCTCATCCGTGGCGTCTCGGGTTGGGGTGAGTTCTCGCCCTTCTGGGACTACGACGTCGCGGACGCGCGGCGCTGGTGGCCCGCGGGGATCGAGGCCGCCGCAGGAGACTGGCCGGCGCCGCTGCGAGACCGGATCCCGGTGAACTGCACGGTGCCTGCGGTCGACGGGGTGACCGCGCAGGAGATCGTCGCGCGGTCGGGTTGCCGCACGGCGAAGGTCAAGGTGGCCGAGCCGGGACAGACGGTGGCCGATGACGTGGAGCGGGTGGCGGCCGTACGGGACGCGCTCGGCTCCAGCGGCGTGATCAGGATCGATGCCAATGGCGCCTGGTCGGTCGCCGAGGCGGTTCGCGCGATCGCTGAGATCGACCGGGCCGCAGGCGGATTGGAGTACGCCGAGCAGCCCTGTGCGACATTGGCCGAATTGGCCGCCGTGCGCCGCCGGGTCAATGTGCCGATCGCGGCTGACGAGTCGATCCGCCGGGCCGAGGATCCGCTGCGTGTTGCGCTGACGGGCGCGGCCGACATTGCGGTGCTCAAGGTGGCACCGCTCGGCGGCGTACGAGGTGCCCTTGCCGTCGCCGAGGCGTGCGGCCTGCCGGTGGTGGTCTCGTCGGCGCTGGAGACCTCGGTGGGTCTGGCCGCCGGTCTCGCCTTGGCAGCCGCGCTGCCGGCTTTGCCCTATGCGTGCGGCCTGGCCACGGCGGCCTTGCTGGAGGGCGACGTCACCTCCGACCCGCTGGTGCCGATCGACGGCTTCCTGGCAGTGCGGTCGGTCACCCCGGACCTGCGCGGCAACGTCGCCGCGGACGAGCAGACGTGCCGGCGCTGGTACGCGCGCGTTGCCGCTGTGACCGGCCAGGCGTTCGGACCGGCACGCACCGCGTGAATCCATCGACGGCGTTCGCCGAGGTCCTTGTGGACGAGATGGTCCGAGGCGGGGTCGAGCATGCGGTGCTTGCCCCTGGTTCCCGTTCGGCCGCGGTAGCTCTCGCCTTCGCGGCCGCAGAGCGCGCCGGTCGGTTGCGGCTTCACGTCCGTACCGACGAGCGCAGTGCCGGGTTCCTGGCGTTGGGTTTGGCGAAGGGCTCGGGCACCCCGGTACCGGTCCTGACGACCTCGGGTACGGCAGCCGCCCACCTGCACGCAGCCGTGCTCGAGGCCTCCTACTCGGGCGTACCGCTGATCGCGCTGACCGCTGATCGCCCCCCTGAACTACGGGGGATCGGCGCCAACCAGACGATCGACCAGATCAGGCTGTACGGCGAGGTCGTGCGGTTCTTCGCCGATGTCAACGTTCCAGAGCGGAGTGAGGGCAGTAATGACCATTGGCGGGCCCTGGTCTGTCGAGCGCTGATCGCCGCGCGTGGCATCACCGACCGGCGGCCGGGCGCGGTGCACCTCAACCTTCCGCTTCGGGCGCCGCTGCTACCCGGAATGCCGGAATCGGGGGACTGCTCTGCAGCCGAGCCGGCATGGCCGGAGTCCCTCGACGGACGAGAGGGCGGCCGCCCATGGCTAGCGGCGCAGCACGCGCGAGTCAGCCAGCCCGAGGCGCCCTCGTACGGCGGCCAGTCGTACGGCGGCCGGTCGCACGGCGGCCAGTCGTACGGCGATGCCGAGGAGCCGACCTGGCTGGTCCTCGGGGACACGACCGCAGAGGTCGCCGAGATCGCGGTGGCGCTCGCCCGGCGACGCGGGTGGCCGATCCTTGCCGAGCCGACCGGTAACGCCGGCGCAGCAGCCGTACCGGCCTATCTAGGTCTGCTGGAGTCCGAGGCGTTCCTAGAGCGGCATCTACCGCAGCGCATCGTTTGCGTGGGCCGGCCGACCCTGAGCCGGGCGGTTCGAAGCTTGTTGGACCACGATGGTGTGCGGGTAGAACGGTATGCATTCGGTCCACAGTGGACTGGCCTGAGTCAGTCGATAGACCAGTTGCGCGATCGAGAACTCGCGCGGATCGGCCCGGATGCGGATGATCCGGGGAGCGCCCTGGTCGAGGGGCTGGCGCTGATTGGCGATGCGCTGTCCGAGTACCAGGACCGCATCCTCGACGAGGGCTATCTCGGTGGGGCAAAGGTCGCGCGGGATCTGGTGTCCCTGCTGCCGGACGGCTCGCGACTGTTCATCGGGTCCTCGACGCCGGTCCGGGATGTGGATCGCTACGCCCATCCCAGGGATGGAATCCAGATGGTGGCCAATCGGGGGGTGGCTGGCATCGACGGCTCGATCTCGACCCCGGTCGGGCTGGCCCTATCCGATCCGGACCGACCTACTTTCGCCCTGATCGGGGACCTCACGTTCCTGCACGACCTGGGTGGGTTGGTGATTCCCGCGAAGGAGCTTCGGCCGAACCTGATCCTCGTCGTCGCGGACAACCGCGGTGGCGGAATCTTCGCTCAGCTCGAGCCGGGCAATCCCGAGTACGAGCAGGACTACGACCGGGTCTTTGGTACACCGCATCAGCTCGACCTGGTGACCGTCGCTCGATCGTTCGGATGGCCGGCCGAGGAAGTCACCGACTCGGTCCAGCTCGGTGCTGCCCTCGTACGGGGTGGTCCGCGGGTGATCGTCGTGCGAACCGATCAACGGGCCGACGCCGAGGTGCTGCGCCGGGTACGTACGGTCCCGGAAACCGTGTTCGGTCAGTGACCTGCTGCGGCCTGGGCAGATCGGCGACCAGCGTCTGAGCTCAGAACGGGGGAGGGTCGTCGCCGCTCTGGTCTCCGATGATGGTGGGAGATGGCGGTTTTCGGGGTGGTGGTCGGTGGTCGGATGCGGGGCTGGTGTAGGTGTGGCCGGTGGGGGTGGTGATGGTGGTGGATCCGTCGTCATGGCGGACGGTGTGGAAGTTCCACC
>JAABUR0100004097.1_pt1 | contig 19796 bp, 16 predicted proteins | sample 5560091 | NCBI WGS metagenome assembly JAABUR01 (sample SAMN10711879, study PRJNA513375) | rock metagenome | isolation source: Antarctica rocks | place: Antarctica: Victoria Land, University Valley sud | reverse complement strand
CGTGGCCTTCAGTTTCGGCCCGCAGCGCATGTTCGGCGACACGCGGCCGACGGTGCAGGGCGTGACGCTGCCGCTGCGCGGCCCGTTGGTCACCACCGCCCGCGTCAAGACCCTGCCGGCTGAGGTTCCGCCCGTGGCGCGCCGCCTATGGCCCGCGCTCGACCGGGTCGACGTCGTGGACCGCTACACCGTCCGCTTCGTCAACGCGACCCCCGACGTGACGATGGAGGGCCGCATTTCCTGCCGCGGCAGCGGCATCGTGAGCCGCCGCGCGTTCGACGAAGCGGCAAGCTGGCTCGATTACTCGCGCGCGCCGAACGGCACCGGCCCCTACCGCGTGCGCGAGTACCGCCCGGACGTGTCGCTGCTGATGGAGGCGCATGATGAGTACTGGGGCGGCCGGCCGCCATTGCGCAGCATCCGGCTGGTGGAGGTGCCGGAAGTGCCGGCTCGGGTGGCCGGGCTGCTGGCCGGGGAGTACCAGTTCGCCTGCGACATCCCGCCCGATCAGATCCCGGGCATCGAGCGGTCCGGCGCGTTCGAGGTGCAGGGCGGCACCATCCCGAACCACCGCATCACCGCCTTCGACAAGACCCACCCGCAGCTGCGCGATGCCCGTATCCGGCAGGCCATGACGCACTCGATCGACCGCACGGCGATCGTGGACAGCCTCTGGGCCGGCCGGACCCGAGTGCCGCGCGGCCTGCAATGGGACTTCTACGATGACATGCTGATCCGGGACTGGACGGTGCCGGACTTCGACCTGGCCCGTGCCCGGGAACTGGTGAAGGCCGCCGGCTACAAGGGCGACCCGATCCCCTACCGCCTGTTGAACAACTACTACACCAACCAGGTGGCCACGGCGCAGGTGCTGGTGGAAAGCTGGCAGCAGGCCGGGCTGAATGTCGAGATCGGGATGAAGGAGAACTGGTCGCAGATCTTCGAACGCACCGGCACCCGCGCGGTGCGCGATTGGTCCAACTCTGCGACGTTCAATGACCCTGTTTCCTCCCTGGTCAGCCAGCACGGCCCTAATGGCGAGCAGCAGCAGTATGGCGAGTGGACCAATGAGGAGATGAACCGTCTGTCGGTCGAGCTGGAGACCGGCACCGATCACGCCCGGCGGCGCCAGGCCTTCGCCCGCATGCTGCAGATCGCCGAGCGCGAGGACCCCGCCTACACCGTGCTCCACCAGAATGCGACCTTCACCGCCAAGCCGCGGGCGATCAAGTGGAAGGCGGCGCCGACCTTCGCGATGGACTTCCGGGCGGCGAACTGGGGATAGCCCCGCCATGCCTCCGCTGGTCGCCCTGAGGGACCTGCGCGTCGCCTTCCGCGGCGTGCCGGCATTGCACGGCATCGACCTGGACGTCGCGAAGGGCGAGGCGCTGGGACTGGTGGGCGAGAGCGGCTGCGGCAAGTCCGTCACCTGGCTTGCAGCCCTGGGTCTGCTGCCCGGCACGGCGCAGGTGTCCGGTAGCGTCCGGCTGGCGGGCGAGGAGATCCTGGGCGCACCCGGCCCGGTGCTCGACCGCGTGCGCGGCCGCCGGATTGCGACCATCTTCCAGGATCCGGCGAGCGCCTTGAACCCCGTGCACCGCATTGGCCGGCAGGTGGAGGAGGCGCTGCACCTGCACCGCGGCCTCTATGGCGCCGCGGCGTGGGCGGAGGCGCTGCGGCTGCTGGACCAGGTTGGTATCCCTGGTGCGGCGCGGCGCCTGGATGCCTACCCGCATGAGATGTCTGGCGGACAGAACCAGCGTGCGATGATTGCCATGGCGCTGGCGGGCCGGCCCGAGCTGCTGGTGGCAGACGAACCGACGACGGCCCTGGACGCCACCATCCAGGCTGGCATCCTGGACTTGCTGCGGCGCTTGCAGGCCGAAACCGGGATGGCGCTGGTGCTGATCAGCCACGACCTGGGCGTCGTGGCCGACATGTGCAGCCGGGTGTGCGTGATGTATGCCGGCCGGATCGTGGAGGACGTGCCGGCGGCATCGCTGTTCGCCGGGCCGGCGCACCCCTATTCCGCAGGCCTGCTGGCCGCCCTGCCGCCTTTGGCCGGCCCGCGCCGGCGCCTGGCTGCCATTCCCGGCGGCGTGCCGGAGCCGTGGAATCTGCCGCCCGGCTGCGCCTTCGCGCCACGCTGCCCGTTGGCGGACCCGGCGTGCGACGCCGGCATTCCCGTGCTGCGCCCGGTCGGCGAGGGCCGTGCCGCCTGCATACGCGCTGAGGCCACGGTGACGCGCACGATGGCCCACGCCTGATGCTGTTGGAGCTGGAGGGTGTCGCACGGCGATATGCGCTCCGCCGCGGCGCGTTCGCCCGGCCTGTGCCGGTGCGTGCGGTGGACGGTGTCAGCCTGTCGGTGGCGGCGGGGCGCACCCTCGGCGTCGTGGGGGAAAGCGGGTGCGGCAAGTCCACCACCGGCCGCCTGGCGCTTGGGCTGGAGCGGCCGGATGCAGGCACGGTGCGGTTCGCGGGCACAGCTATGCCCGTGCCGGGGTCTCCGGCCTGGCGCGCCCTGCGCGCGCAAATGCAGCTTGTGCCGCAGGACCCGCTGGGCGCGCTCGACCGCCGGCTGACCATCGCGGCGCAGGTAGCGGAGCCGCTGGCGATCCATGGCATGGCGGGCGATCCCGCTGCGTTGCTGCACCAGGTCGGCCTGCGGCCGGACCAGGCGGCGCGATACCCGCATGCGCTGTCGGGCGGGCAGCGGCAACGCGCGGTGCTGGCCCGGGCGCTCGCGACCGGCCCGGCGCTGCTGGTGCTGGATGAACCGGTCAGCGCGCTCGACGTCTCGATCCAGGCGGGGATCGTCAACCTGCTGATGGACCTGCAGGACGCCCGCGGCCTCGCGTTGCTGTTCATCAGCCACGACCTTAAGGTGGTGCGTCAGGTGAGCCACGAGGTCGCGGTGATGTACCTGGGCCGGGTGGTGGAGCGCGGCGACCCCGACGCGGTCTTCACCGATCCCGCGCATCCCTACGCTCGCGCCCTGGTGTCCGCGGTCCCGGTACCCGGCCCGCGGCGGATCGAGCGCATCGTGCTGGCCGGCGATCCGCCCAGTCCCGCTGACCGTCCTGCCGGCTGCGCATTCCACCCGCGCTGTCCCGCGGCCATGGCGATGTGCCGCACGGAAGACCCGGCGCTGAAGCCGCTGCCGGATGGTCGCCTGGTCGCCTGCCATGCGGCGCATGGCGACGTGCGGCGGTTGGCCGCGTGATCCGATTCCTTGCACTGCGCCTTGGTCGCGCGTTGCTGACCATCGTGCTGGTGGTCACCTTCGCCTTTGTCGTGCTGCGGTTGTCCGGCGATCCGGCCATGCTGATCCTGAACGTCGATGCGCCGGCCGAGGCCATCGCCGCGTTCCGCCATGCCTGGGGCCTCGATCAGCCACTGTGGGTGCAGTACCTCGACTATTTCGGCAATATCCTGCGGGGCGACCTGGGCCAATCCATGCGCGACGGCCGGCCCGCGGCATCGCTGGTGTGGGAAAGGGTGCCGGCGACGCTCGCGATCACCGTGCCGGCGCTGCTGATCAAGGTATGTGTCGGCGTCCCCGCGGGGGTGCAGGCGGCGCTGCACCGGGGGGCGTGGACCGACCGGCTGGTGATGGCCGCTGCCGTCGCCGGTTTCACCGTGCCGAGCTTTGTGCTGGGCTTGGTGCTGGTGCTGGTGTTTGCGGTGGGCCTGGGCTGGCTGCCGTCTGGCGGGCAGGACAGCGTGCTCAGCCCGGTGCTGCCCGTTATCACACTGGGGGTGGGCGGCGCCGCAATCCTGGCGCGCTTCACCCGCAGCGCGATGCTGGACGTGCTGGGCCAGCCCTACGTCCGCACTGCATTGGCCAAGGGCGTACCGTGGCGTGCGGTGGTGCGCAGCCACGCGCTGCCGAACGCGGCGATCCCGACCGTCACCATCGTCGGCTTCATGATCGGAAGTCTGATCGCCGGCGCCGTCGTGGTCGAAAGCGTATTCAGCTGGCCCGGCGTCGGGCGGCTTCTGGTGGTCGCGGTATCCAACCGGGACCTTGCGGTGGTGCAGTGCATCCTGCTGCTGGTCGCGGCGACGATGGTGACAGCGAACCTGGCCGTCGACCTGCTGTACGGCGCGCTGGACCCGCGCCTCCGGGCCGCACGCTGATGTCCGGTACCGTCCTGCCGCTGGCGCAGCGCGACCGCGCGCCGGTGCCGGCGCTGGCCGTGGCTGCGCTTGCGTGGGTGGTGCTGATGCTGGCCGTCGCGATATTCGCCGACCAGTTGCGGCCGTATGGGATTACGCAGTTCGACTTGCGCAACCGGCTGGCGCCGCCGCTGGGCCTCGGCGGCGTAGCGGCCCATCCGTTCGGCACGGACGAGTTGGGGCGGGATGTGCTGTCACGCCTGATCGTATCGATACGCATCTCGCTGCTGATCGCGTTCGGCGCGACGGTGATGGCAGCCGTGCTTGGCACGACGCTCGGCTTCCTGGCCGCCCATTTCCGCGGATGGGTGGAGCAGGCGGTGCTGATGCTGATCGACTTCCAGGCCGCGCTGCCGTTCCTGATCCTGGCGCTTGCGGTCCTGGCATTCTTCGGCAACTCCCTGCCGCTGTTCGTCTGCCTGATGGGGCTGTACGGCTGGGAGCGGCATGCCCGCATCGCGCGAGGCCTGGCGATCTCGGCCGACGCGCAGGGCTATGCGGCTTCCGTGCGGCAGCTCGGCGCCGGGCCCTGGCGCGTGTATGTGCGTCACGTGTTGCCGAACATCGCCGCAACGCTGATCGTGTCCGCCACGCTGTCGTTTCCCGAGGTGATCCTGCTGGAGAGCGGCCTGTCGTTCCTGGGGCTTGGCATCCAGCCGCCGATGACGTCACTCGGCAACATGATCGGCTATGGCCGGGAATATCTGACCCGCGCCCCCTGGATCCTGCTGGCACCCAGCGCCGTCGTCGTGTTGACGACGTTCAGCGTGAGCGTGCTGGGCGATTGGCTGCGCGATTGGCTGGACCCGACATTGAGATAGCTGCGGTCCGGCAGCTCAACAGCGTTCCCAGAATGTTGCGGAGTTTGCTGTTTCACGCGGGCAAATCCGCCGCGAACTCAAATCACCAGCTTGTCCCGCAGCCGATCCAGCTCGGCCTGCACCGCCTCGATGCCTTCGGTCGTGTACAGGATCAAGATCCGCTCGGCGCTGAGAAAGCTCAGGACCGGGTTGCGGAACTTGGTCGTGTAGCGGACAGCATCCGCTGGGTCGTAGCCGTAGCGCCTGGCCAGGGATTGCAGGATCACCTGCGCCTCAGCAACGGCCGGGATGCTGAACACGAAGTCGGCATCCGAAAGGTTGTGAATGGTCTCCTCGACGACTAGGTTGACTTGCCCGGCCGCGTTGAGGTCGACGCTGCCCGATTGCGTCTTCCGGGCGGGCAGCCGGAGATTTCCGGCCGAGTCCCGCATCAGAAGGCCCTGCGCGACAGGGTCGGCCTGGGCGATGATCGCCGCCGCACGGATCCAGTTCACGACCTTATATTCGTTGCCCAGCGTCGGCGCGCTGTGGGCCGAGGCTTGCACGGCGATGAACTCCGGAGGCAGTCCGCGGGCGATCGCCTCCGCCAGGCTCAGGATGTGGTGGCCGCCCGTGCGGCTATCGCCTGCCTTGCCGTAGTTGTCAGTCAGGCCGTTGCCGCCGAAGTTGAATTCCGTGAACTCGGTGCCGTCCGCATTCCACTGGAAAACGAGAGTCTTGGCCCAATCATGCCACAGGGGCGCGGCGATGACCTCGTCTCGCGATATGTCCAAGTTGCTTTCCGCGTGTCCATAGGAGGAGAGCGGCGCCATGCGCGGCAGGCCGTCGGGACCGAGCGTGCCGTAGGCCAGCTTATAATTCTCAGCGAAGCTCAGGGCACTCGACAGATTGAAGCTTTCATGGATGGCGAGACCGCCGGGATAGGAATGGTGGCTTCCGAAGTTGCTGCCGGGTGCAACATAGAAGCCCTGCGGCAACTTCGGGCAAGGACCCTCGCCGGCCTGAACCGGGGGGAACACGCCGATTCGGGCACCGCCGGGAAAGGCGGCCGCGTCGGCGGGAGCAATCAGCCCCTCGCGTTGCAGCGTGTCCACGATCGCCTGCTGCTTCACCGCAGTCAGCTCGGAGCGGTGATAAACACAGCTTCGCGGATTGAACAATGCATCGATCGTCCGCTCGCGCAGGGTGCGGTCACGGATGGTATCCAGGGCCTGCTCCAGCCGCCGCATGGCGGACCGGACCAGCGGGGACGCGCCCGCCACCGCCGCCGCATCGGCGTTGCCGGCGCCCGCAACGGTCTGGTCGGCAGCGTGAACCGCTGACGCGGCGCCCAACGAGCCGGCGAATGCCAACACGATTGCAGCCGAATGCAACGTCGTTCCTACCCGCATTCCATCTCCTTCGTGTGTGGCACGACCCTTATCGGTGATCGTGGCGCTGTTTGGCCCGAAGCGATCGGGCATCCTGGCTCTCGGTTTGTGTGCATTGCCCAATGGGCCTGTGCTGCGTCACATCGGCTCATAGGCAGAAGTTGCTGAACCTGTCCCGTGACACTTACGTTGCCGGCGGCTCAATACACTGGAAGTGAAACGAAACAGACGGCAAGTGCGGTCGCAGCATACTGCGCGTTATTGCAACGATCAGGCGATGAATCAACGAAGCGGGCTGAATGAACCATCGTCCAAGCGCACCCGGCGAGACTTTCATTTATTGTTCATCTCTGTCGCCCCTAGCCAGAGTATGAAGTCTAAAATGAATGTAGCGGTCGCCGTGTTGACGATTAAGCTTCACCCCCGGTGCGGAGCTAAGGTCAGCGACACGGCACGGACACTCTGGATGGGTTATGGCGTCTGATCATCTGCCGGTCTCGGGGCGGCAGTTCTCCGTTTTAGGACAATCTACATCCAAGGAACTCTTCAACCCGACAATGTCCCAACAATGACCGTTGCCACCGCGGCCAACCCTGAGCTGACCGGCCTGACGTCGTTCGGCGCCGGGCTTGGCGCCGTGTTGCCCGCGTGCCGTCGCGCCCGACGTTGACGGCACACCGTGAGCCACATCACTCGTGCAAACCCTGTCTCTCAACTTCTTGCCATCGAAGGAAACATGATGCGTTACGCCGTCCGCGGCCGAGCTGCCTGGTTCATCACGGCAGCGACCGGAGCCCTTCTAGCTGCTGTGCCGACCCACGCCTGGGCGTGGGGCCACACCGGCCATGTCGAGATCAGCCATCTTGCGATCCTGAACCTGCCCGCGGAGCTTCCAGGCTTCCTCCGTTCTGCCCGTTCGGCCGCACAGATCGGCGAGCTTGGCGCCGAGCCAGACGAATCCAAGACGACCGGCATCGTCACGGGCGTGAGTGATGCAGGCCGGATCCAGACTACCCCGACCGTGCACGATGCGGAGCGCGATCCAGGGCATTACGTGGATATCGATGACAGCGGCGTCGTGCTTGGCGGAGCAGTGCCGCTGAGCGCGTTGCCGCCGACGCGCGAGGCGTTCGACACCGCACAGCGCACGGCGACGACGCCGAGCGGCCAGGACCAATACTCGGCAGGCTACCTGCCCTATACCATCATCGACGGCTTCCAGCAGGTGCGAAAGGATTTCGGCATCTGGCGCGCGCTTTCGGTCGGGTTGCGGACTGCGCAGAGCGACACTGACCGGGCATATTTCCTGTTCCAACTGCAGCTCCGGCAGCAGATCATCATCCGCGACATCGGCTATTGGAGCCATTTCGTGGCGGACGCCAGCCAGCCGATGCATGTGTCCATCCACTTCAACGGCTGGGGCAAATACCCCAACCCGGGCAACTACACGACGGCGCCGATCCATGCGCCGTTCGAGGGCACGTTCGTTCGAAGCTTCATCGATTTCAATACGGTCAACAGCTTGGTCCGCCCCTACACCGATCGCGGCGCCACCACCATTGAGCAGCGCGTGCCGCTCTATCTGGCCGAGACATTGGGCCAGGTCGTGCCGACCTATCAGGCCGCACAGATATCGGGCAACGACAACTACCAGACGGCGCAGCCCGCCGAAGTCACGATCGTAACGACGCAGCTAGCGGCCGCGGTGGCCGAGCTGCGTGACGAAATCACCGACGCCTGGCGTCAGAGCGCGTCCATCACGGTCGGCTTCCCGCTGGTCAAGGTGAGTGACGTCGAGGCGGGCGTCGTCCGGATCACCCCGGCAACGTTCGGCGCGGACTGACGAGCCACCGAGCGGACGCCACCACACTCTCATCATCGCTGCTGCCGTACAACACAGGTTCGTATCCGAGATCACGGGTTGCTCTATTGGAGAAGATTGAATGCACACGTTCTACCATGGTTTAATGCTCGGCACCGCACTTGCAGTGCTTGCAACTGGCGCCGAAGCCCAGCAAGCAGCAGCCCAGGGCGCGGAGGCACAAGCCCCGCATAACGTCATCCTGTTCGTTGCCGATGGTCTGCGGCCGAGTTCGGTGACGCCGCGCACCGCGCCGGCGATGACGGCGCTGCTAGCGGGCGGCGTGCGGTTCGAGAACTCGCACTCGATCTTCCCGACCTTCACCACCGCCAATGCCTCGGCTATGGCGACCGGGCACCTGCTCGGCGATACCGGTGATTTCTCGAACACCATCTTCTCGGGCTTCAAGGTTCCGGCCTCCAACGGCAGCGTGACGCCGTTCCTGGAGAACGACGCGGTGATCGGCCAAATGAACCAGCAGTTCGGCGGCAGCTACATCAACGAGGAGACGATCCTCGCTGCCGCCCGCGCCAAAGGCTACTCGACCGCCGCCATCGGCAAGGTCGGCCCGGTGCACATCTTCGACCCGACCGAGGCGAGCGGCCAGCTCACCATCAACATCGACGATGCGACCGGGGGCGCCACCGGCATCCCGCTCGCGTCCGGGGTGCAAACGGCGCTGACCGCGGCAGGGCTGGCGCTTGCAGCGCCCAGCCGGGGCGCTAACGGCGTGTCCGGCACGTCGACGACGCCGGGCACGAAAGTCGCCAATACCGTCCAGCAGCAATACTTCGCCTCCGCCGCCACACAGGTGGTGCTGCCCTTGCTCGCCCAGCGCGGCAAGCCGTTCGCGATGGTGTTCTGGTCGCGCGACCCCGACGGCACCCAGCATAACCAGGGCGACAGCCTGCTCAGCCTGACGCCCGGCATCAACGGCCCGACCTCGAAGGCGGCCGTGCGCAACGCCGACAACGACCTGCAGCAACTGCTCGTCGCGCTGCGTGAGCTCGGCCTCGACCGCACCACGGACGTGATCCTCACCGCGGACCACGGCTTCTCGACGATCTCCAAGCAAAGCGTCACCAGCTACGCGATACGGTATAGCTATCCCGGCGTGCCAGCCGGTCTGTTGCCGCGCGGCTTCGTTGGCATCGACCTCGCGATCGGGCTCAGCCAGTCGCTCTACGACCCGGACAGCAACTACGCCCAGGTGAACCCGACCTCGGCTTTCACCGCGAACGGCAACGCCGTGATCGGCAATGACCCGAACGACCCGCTGGTCGTCGTCGCGGCGAACGGCGGATCGGACCTGATCTATGTGCGCCAGGGCGACACCGAGACGCTTGCCAAGGTCGTCGCCATCCTGAGCCAGCAGGACTACGCGAGCGGGCTGTTCGTGGACGACGCGTTCGGTGCCATGCCGGGCACGTTGCCGATGAGCGCGGTCGGCCTCAAGGGCTCGGCCGTGACGCCGCAGCCCTCGCTTGCGATCAGCTTTGCCACCAGCGACACCGGGTGCGGCAACCCGGCGGCGTGCGGCGTCGAGGTGGCCGATAGCGGGCTGCAGCAGGGCCAGGGCATGCACGGCTCGTTCGGCCGCGCCGACACGCTGGTCAACATGGGGGCGATCGGGCCGGACTTCCGACGCGGCTTCATCGACCCGGCGCCGGCCAGCAACGCTGACGTCGGCATGACGATCGCAAACTTGCTGCAGCTCGACATCCCGGCCAAAGGCAAGCTGGTCGGCCGCGTGCTGTCCGAAGCGCTGAGGGGCGGCGGCCCGGTGCCGACCTCCACGCGGGAAGTGCTCAACTCGGAGCCGGATGCCCTGGGCAACGTCACCCGGCTCGCCTACCAGCGCCTGGGCAGCACCTACTACTTCGACGCGGCAGGCTATCCAGGCCGCACCGTCGGATTGCAGTAGCACGCTAAGCCGGGTGCGGGCCGACGGCCTCGCACTCGGCCTCTATCGTGTTTACGCGATCTCAGTCGTCGGCGATGCTTCCGTCCAACTCGTGCGACATCTCCAAGGTGAACCGAAGGTTGTAGCTGAACCCGGCAGCAACCTTCGGGAACTCGGTGAACGCAAGCCGGTCCCATTCGACGCTCTGGAACCGCGGACGGTCGAACACGAACGAGAACATCTCGCGCACGGCCTGACCATCGCCGTCCGACGCAGGTGATAGCGACACCTTCCAGCGGGTCGCGCCAAGATCAGTATGCGTCGCGTAAAGGTCGCGAACTGCGTAGGATGTCGCCAGCAGGGACAGCGCATTCGCGCAGGATGCCGGATGCTTCGCGACGTCGTCATCGGAGATGCTCGTTGAAAGGGCGCCGTGCTCTTGCAGGCCGGGCAGTTCATGCAGCAGTGCAATGCGATCGACGACGACGCTGATGCGCCGCGCACCGTCCGCATTTTCTCCGTCAACCTTGATGTCGAGCGGCTTAAGAACGGCGGCTCTCCAACTTTCCCCGGCTTGAGCAACCGGATTGACCTCGAAGGCCGTGGTTTGCTGACCGGCAGCAGGTTGGCTCGCCAACCCCCACACCAGCGAACCGGCAAGAAGCAGTGGCCGCGTCATGCTACCTTTTGACGCTAAGCCGTCCATGGAAGGGGCTTTAGCTTCCTGGTCAGCGATGTCGGTGACGGCGTTCATGATGACCATAAGCGGCCCCTGTTCAATAGTGCATCAGCACGGGAAAGGAGACATCGGCGAGGAGGTCACGGGTCACTCCCCCAAGCACCAACTCGAAGAACCTGGAATGTGTATAGGCGCCCATCACCAGCAGGTCAGCCCCGACTGCCTGGGCCTCTTGCAACAGGGCCATGCTGGTCCGGCGTCCCCTGAGGTCCACGCGGCGGAGTTCGAACCGGCTGTCCAGCCTTCGCTGCGAATTCTGCAACGCTGGGGACAGCGCATTCCCTACGCCGTCCTCGTCGGCAATCAACACCGTGACACGCTCGGCCGCCAGTAGGAGCGGCAGCGCTCCCTGAACAGCCTGGCCGGCCGCCTCACTCGGCTTCCAGGCCACTGCGGGGTGCAGACCTATGGTGAGCATTACCGTCGGAGGCACGAGCACGACGGCTGCCTTGGCATCGAACAGGGACGCCTGGATCGCATCTCGCACCCGGCCGCCATCGCTCTGTGCCTGGTGCCCGATGACGACCAGGCCGTCCTTGCCGGACTCAGACCCCGTTTTGAAAGTGCCGCCATGGCTGCCTCGATGGGGCCGAAGCGGTCGGCAATGAGCTCGGAGCCAGATTTCCTACTCGAAAGCCGTGGCTCGGGTGCCCAAAGATCGCGCTGCGGTTGAGAAACGCCCTATCTCATGGCTTTCAAAACGGGCTGTCAGACGACATTACTGCCGTTTCAGTGCCGATACCCTCCCGCCATGTCGCCAAGGGATGCCCTCCTGCCTCCCGCTGCCAGGACTCGAAGACCTCCTTCAGGTTGGCTGACCGCATGTCTTCGCGCTGCGTGAACTCGCGCGCACGAGGTTCGGTCATGACCTTTTCCGTGGGCATGAAGCTGGGATCGACCTCCGGGCGGATATGCAGCACGGCGATCCGCGCGCCCGACAGCCTGCTGGCGAGCAGGCCGGCTGCGGCCAGCACGGGATGGGCCGTGTCGACATGATCGAGCACGGCCAGGATGGTGGTGGCAGGGGTCAAGCAGTTTCCTCCTCTGCGACAGTCTGGGCCACCTGCGTCGCGCCGCCGTTGAGCCGCGCCGCCAGCGCATGTCCGATGGCAACCGACGCCAGGCAGAGCATCACGGAGATCGCGACATTGGCCAGTGCCCGGCCCCATCCTCCGCCACGCAGCAGGTCGAGCGTTTGCAGGCTGAAGGAGGAGAAGGTGGTGAAGCCGCCGCAGATGCCGACCATGATGAACAGCCGTGCCCACTCGGGCGCCGGATGCCGCCCGCCTTCCAAGGTCAGCGTTCCGAAGAAGCCGATCAAGAACGATCCGGCGATGTTGATGCCGATCGTGCCCCAAGGCAGGTTCCGGCTGAGAGGCAAGGCCCACAGCGCGATCCAGTAGCGCGCCACGCTGCCCAAGGCACACCCCCAAGCGCGATCCAGAGAGAAGCTGTCACCCAGTTCCTAACCAGCTTGCCGGAGGTGATGACCTTCGTTGACCGGTAGCTCCACCGCATGGAGCCAAGCTGCCCAGCCCTCCTTGAGACCGTAGTAGTCGATCACGAGCCCAGCCGCCGGAACGGCCTACTATCAGCCCAGCTAGCCATTCAGCGCCACGCCGGCCAGCACGGCGCCGGCTGTAGGCGTCCACGAGCGTCACGCGCGCCTCGGTCCGCAGCACCGCATGGCCAAACCGCCGACCGGTCACGAGCTTGCCCCAGGCAAGCAGCAGCAGGAGCATGACGGTGGCCGCGAGCCAGACCATGCCGGACAGCGAGGCACCGGGCCGCTGGCCGGTCAGCAGCACCCAGGCCGACAGCGCCAGCACGTAGGCGGCAAGCATGAAGAATGCGGCCCCGATCAGCCGCAGCGCGGTGCGCTCGCGGCCTTGTTGGGCGCCCCTAAGCTGCCAGACCACGATGGTGGAGGCGAAGATCTCGATCAAGCTGTCTGGGCCGAACCCGGCGAGAGCGGCCGAGCCGGCTCGCAGGACGGCAACGATGACGACGGCCGCGCCGACCGCGTTCCACGCCAGCGCGACATACTTATGCGGCAGGCCGGGCTGGCACAGGCGGGCCGTCTCCGCGGGGAGAATGGGAGCCGGATCGTGGCTCAAGAGGGCTGGGCTCCTTCCGGGGTGAACTCCGCGACGACCGGATAGTGGTCGGACCCGAGCCATCTTCTGGGAGGAAGCGACACGGTCGCCACATCGCGGCCATCCTACGGTCCTGAGGTTCGTCTTGGCTCGGCTTTTCGAAAAAAGGACAAGACAACGTCAAGGGCGCCAATCCTGTTATCTCACCTCGGGGTCAAGGAGCGGCAGGCGGTCGGGGCGGGACGGGCTGTTGGCCCGTCCCGCGCGATGTCAGCGATAACCGCTTGGCTACTCGGACGCCGGGTTGGCCGCGACCCGACGGCTTAGGTCGAGGCCGGTGCGCACCGTCGGGTAAGGGCTGCCGTTCATGAGCCCTTCCCACAGCACCTGGTTGAAGAGGTCGGCGGGAACCCGGTCCTCGGCCGTCCAATCGAATCCGCGGGTCGCCTTTTCCCAATAGGCGGCGTCGTGCGTCGGCGTGAAGTCAGGCCCCTCGGCAAACTGCACCGCGTCACCGGAAAGCGCGGCTTCAGTGGTCCTGAGCACCCTGGACGCGACAGGGGTATAGTTCCAACGAGTTTGGCTCAGGTCGAACACGTCGGTCATCGGACGTTGGTAGGCGTCGTTCAGGTTCAGATGGTCGATCCCGAGCACGTCTTCCATTGTGCGCAACATGCTGACGGTGTTGTAGCGCGTGCTCACCACTGCGTTGTGCTTGACGTAGGGCCCAACAACGAATGCGGTGCTGCGATGGGCATCGATGTGATCGGGACCATCCTGCGAATCGTCCTCTAAGATGAACACCAGCGTGTCGCGTGCGTATCGGCTGTGCGCAATGGTCTCTATGACACGGCCAACGGCCAGGTCGTTGTCGGCGACCTGGGTTTCCGGTGTGTTGAAGCCGCCGACCGCCGTGCCAAACTGACCCGTGTGGTCGTGCGGCAGCCGCAAAAGGGTGAGTTGCGGCAGGTTGCCGTCAACCGCGAACTGCTGGAATTCGCGCTTCCATTCCTCGACCCGCCATACGTCCGGAAACGCATTGTCGTAGCCGCGGTAGTAGAGATCAGTGCGTGGGATCAGGCTTGGATTATTGGGGAATGTGACCTGGATCTTGGTCGAGAACGGATCACGAAGGATTGGCGGAACGAAGCCTGGGCTGTTGGCTGGCAGGAAATAGCGGGTCAGGTCGACCAGAAAGCCGTAGTTGCGGACGGTCAGGCCGGCGCGCAGCGCGCTGTCCCAAAGGTATCCGCCCTCGGCGGCCTTCGGCCCGTCGGTCGAGCCGACATTGGCCGCACCAGGCAACACGTTCACCGCGCCTCCCTTGAGTCCGGCGAGACTCGCTGTGTAGCCGGGAAAGGCTGCCTCACGCGCCGCAACCGTGGCATCCGGCGTCGCGCCCACGTTCCCGACCGATATGTTGCGGTTCTGGCCCTCGGAGTCATAGGAAACACCGCGATTGCCGTAGTTCACCGCCATATTGGTTCCGACGCTGTCCGTGGTGCGGCCCTGCGTGGTCCAGGACCAACCGTCCAGGCTGACGTCGCCAGCGTCGAAGAAGTTGTCGAGCGTCACGAACTCGGTGGCCAAGCGGTGCTGGTTGGGCGTGATGCGGCGGCCGAACACGGTCAGCGTCGGATCTGCGTTGGCCCCATTCTGTAGGTCGCCCAGGACCTGATCGAAGGTCCGGTTTTCCTTGACGATGTAGACCACATGCTTGATGCGCTCCCGCAGGGCGCCCATCATCCACTCGTCGGAAGTATTGACAGCCATATTGTAGCGGTTGTTGGACGCCACCTGGCTCGTGAGCATCGGCAGGTCTCCAGACGCGGGGACCGGCAGCGTCACCAGGGCCGCCCGGTTGAGTTGCAGCACGTACTGGTTCGCCCCACTGGCCTGCGCGAGCGCGGTTGCGTTGCCTTGAGGATAGGTGGTTTCCGTCAGCTTGTTTGTGTCGCCGTATAAGTTGGCCGGGTTGGCCCCTGGATCGCTCTTGCCGTTGACGACATACATCGTGCGCCCGTCGGCGCTGAGGCTGACGGAGTGCGGATACCAGGCCGTCGGCAGCAGTCCCGACACTTGGTGTGGCCTCGGGCCGGACAGCGGGATGACTGCGACAGAGTTGGCGCCGCCATTCGTCACGTAGAGCGCCGTCTCATCGGGCGACAGCACGAGATTGTTCGGGGCGGCGCCCGTGTAGCGCGTCGTGCTGGCCAGGAGACCGGGCGGCGCGATCGTGTCGATCGTCTCGATGATTGCATTGGCTTTGGTGGCGATGACCGCGACCTGGTCGGTGTTGTCCAGCGTGGCGAACAAACGCGCCTGCGCCGCGTCCAGAATCAGGCTGTTCGGGTTGCCGCCGACCGGGATGCGCTTGATCAGCCGGTTTGTGTTGGCGCCCGCGATGTTCACCACGACGATCTCACGATCGCGGATCGAGGAGGCATAGACGGTGTCGTTGCCTTTCACGGCGACGGTGAACGGATACGAGCCGCCAGCGACGCCATCCGCGCCCGGGGTCGTGTTGTAGGGACGCAGATCGTACTCGAGGCGAACTGTCTGGGTCGCGGTGTCGATGACCGAGATCGAGTCGTTATACATATTGGCGACAACCAGCACGCTGCCATCTGCGGAGATGCCGAGACCTGCGGCATTCGGCTGGACACGCAAGCCGATGCCCACCTTGTTGTGGCCGAGCGCGATCGTGCCGGTTTGGCCCCAGGACCCGGTGGTCCTCGTAAAGACGTTGATGCGGTCGTCGACTCCGCCGGCGGCATAGAACGTCGCGCTGTCTGGCGCCCACACCAGCCCGATATAGGCGTTTGGGACCTGGATCGCCTGCTGCTGCAGCGGCTTAGCGCGGTTCGCGCCCGAGATGTCGAATACGAAGACGTACTCGTTCGAGGCGCTGACGTCCAGCTTGCCGATGTCGGCGCCGCTTGCGGTGTTCAAGCGATTGTAGCCGCTGGTCAGCACGAGCAGCGTCTTGCCATCCGGACTGACCGCCGTCTTGACGGCGTCACCGACAACGTGGGTCGGAAAGTTGACCAGGCCGGGGTTGAGGAACTGGAGATTGGCGCCAGTCGCAAAAGTCGGCGTGACGAACTGGCCGGACGGCAACGGCAGTTGACCATTACTGCCGGCCTTTATGGTGCCGTCCTCAGCTTGCGCCGTGACGCCCGATAGAACGAGGCCAGATAGGATCGTCGCGCCCAGTAAAGTGGCCCGCGTCCGACTTAAGACAGAGTGCAGGTTCATTTCAAATCCCGTTAAAGGCGACCAGCTTTGGTGTTCGCCGATGGTTCACGACAGTCGGCGTAACTTTGAGTTTGCCCCAATAAAGACCCTGAGCATGGCTAAACAATTATGAACATTTGAAACCAGAGGGCTGCTTGGCGCCAATGCAGTTACGCCAATGCAATGGGAAGCATGCACTTGATTGGGCGCGAGCGACGTTGTTGCACAGAGGCGCCAGCCTGGGCGGCGCACCTGGCTCTGCTCGGCATCGACACGCTCGCGGTTACGCCTGATCCGGTCGGGATCGCCACCGAGGGCGCACTCTGGGGTGCGATCCGCCACCATGGGCTGCTGACCGGGGCCGTGATCGTGTCCGACGATGCCGGGCAGTTCCGGGTGGGTGAACATGCGCTCTGCTGGGCGGAGCCTGCAAAGGTTCCGGCGATGCGCAGCATCGTTAGAAAGCAGGTGGAGGGTCACGCCGAACGGCTCGTGCACAAGCTGCTGCCAGCCACCCCCGAGCAGAGCCGGGCGGTTGAGCTCGTGCGCTCTCTGATCTGGTGGCTGTATGCTGACCTGAAGGCCTGGACGCGCGACCCCTGTCCCCGACGGGCCGCGGCACTGCGGGCGCGCTTTGACCGCATCTTCAAGCGACGAACCGACTACGTGACGCTGGACCGGCTCCTCGCCCGGCTGCACCGGCGCAAGCACGAACTGTTTTGCGTGCTCCTGCACCCCGAGATCCCGCTGCACACCAACGGCTCGGAGAACGACATCCGCGCCTGCGTGACCAAGCGCAAGGTCTCCGGCGGCACCATGAGCACGGCAGGTCGCGCCGCGCGACGTCATGCTCGGCCTGATGAAGACCTGCAGCAAGCTCGAAGTCTCGTTCTTCCGCTACCTCGGCAACCGCCTGCAAGTGACGGGCGCCATCACCATCCCGCCGCTCCCCGATCTCGTTCGCCAGGCTGCAACCCCGGCCTGATTGCCCGGAAATCTGCCCCCGGTTATACCGTGCAAAGTCTAATGCATTGAGTCCGCAAGCTTTCAGATCGGCACTTTTGACACGGAGCTTACGACAAGGCCATAAAGCAACCGCATCTATGGGACACTGGTGCTTGTGGATTGATTCCGGGCACCGGCGCCGGGCGCCGCGGCCCGATGCCGCCCGACCCAAATGAAGACCGGGACCGCCAGCAATTCGGCCACGACGCAGAACGTAATCGTCGCTGGTATCGAGAGATCGTAGAGGACGCCTATCGCAACGCTGCCCAAGAACCAGGCCACTCCGTAGCCGGTGGTGAACAGCTCGAAGGCATAGGCCCGCCGCTGCGTGGGCACCATCGGCGTGACGGCTGCCGGTATGATGGACTCATGCACCCCCATTCCGAGTCCCCACAGCGCCGCGCCGAGCAGCGCGCCCCAAAACCCGCCCAGGAACACAAGCGGCGCGAATAGGGCCGAGATCACGGTCAGCGCGACTAGGACGTTGAATCCGAACCGGTCAAATAGGCGTCCGAACAGCAGCGAGCCGGTTCCGCTGACGGCCATCGCGACGGCATAGAAAATCGCGGTCCACTGGCCCGGGACCGAGTTGGTCTTGCTGAAATGGAATGCAATCAGCGGATAGTCCGCGAACCCGGCCGCCACCAGCGCCGCTCCGGCGAGATAGACCCAATAGACGCGCGGCATCCCGGTGTCGGCCGATGCCGGCAGCGGCGGCTCCATTTCCTCCGGGTGGGGGTAGAGCCAGCGGGCCACGGCAACCAAAACGAGGTTGACCAGCGCCGGCACCAGCATGACCGCGAATGCCTCATGGAAGCTGCCATGATAGGCAAGCACGGCCGAGACAAGAAGCGGCCCGAACATGGCGCCGAACTGGTCCAACGCCTCGTGGATGCCGAACACCCAGCCATAGCCGCCGACCTTGGTCCCCGCGTGGGACAGCATGACATCGCGCGGTGGGTTGCGGATTGCCCGGCCGATCCTTTCCAGGATGATCAGCACGGCAGCCTGCGGCCAGGTGGCCGTAAGCGCCAGAGCTGGCACGGCAGCCATCTGCACCAGGTAGCCAATGATGGCGATGGTCCAGAACCTGCCGGTAGAATCCGCAAGCCGGCCAGACACGAGACGTAGGCTGTAGCCGAGCAGCTCGCCGAAGCCGGTCACGACGCCGACGACCGTCCCGGTCGCCCCTAAGAGGGCAAGGTAGGGTCCGAGCACGCTCCGAGCGCCCTCGTAGGTGAAGTCTGCGAAGAAGCTCAGGACGCCGATCAGGAGCACGAACCTGAAGGCGGTCCGGTTGCCCGTCTGTGCGACGGACGGTTCAAGTGAGGCCAAGACGGTCCACTCCGAATATCTTGTGATTTGTGGTGGGCGGCTAAGGATGATGACCAAGCTGCGCGTGCTTCCCGTTTCCCGGGTCAGTGGTGCATCAGCACGGGCAACACCGAATGGGCCAGGACGTCGCGGGTCGCGCCGCCCAGCATGGTCTCAATGAAGCGGTTGTGGGTATAGGCGCCCATGACGAGCAGGTCGGCGCCGACCGCGACGGCCTCCCTGACGAGGGCATCGCCGATGCCGCCATGCCCCGGAATAAAGCGGTGGATGTTCAGGGCCGGGGTGTTCAGGGCCGGGCTGTCTGCCAGGACCTTTGGCGTTTGATCGCCAATTCCACTTTCCTTTGCGATGAGGACCGTCACCCGGTCTGCCGTCAACAGCAGGGGGAGGGCGGCCTGGATGGCCTGGTCCGCGGCCTCGCTTGGCTTCCAGGCTATCGCAACGTGCTGCCCGGCCGTGCGCGGCACCGCCTCTGGCGCCAGCACAACGGGGGACCTGGCCTGGAACAGCGCGGCCTGGATCGCATCCCGTGCGCTTGCGTCACCGCCAGGACCTGCGTGGCCGATGACGATCAGGTCCGCCTTGGCGCCCTCGGCTGCAATCGTGGATTTCGTCTCGCCTATGACCTCCCGCCAGCTCGTGGCATCTATCCCAGCCTGCTGACGCCACGCATCCCAGATGCCCCGCAATTGGGACGACCGGCGGTCCTCCCCGGCCTGGAACGTGCGGTCCCGGCTTTCGGTCATCATTTCTTCGGTCGGCATGAAGCTGGGATCAACCTTGGGCCGGATGTGCAGGACCTCGATCCGCGCACTGCCCAACCGCGCCGCCAAAAGGCCAGACGTTGCCAGCACAGACCTTGCCGTCTCGCCGCGGTTGAGGATGGCGAGCATGGTCATAAACGCGGTCAAGACGCTTCTTCCTCGATGATGTTTTCCGCAACCTGCTGCGCGCCGCTGTTCAGGTGGGATGCGGCGGCATGACCGGCCGCGACGCTGCCCAAGCAGAGCAGGACGGAGAGCGCGATGTTGGCCAGCGCCCGGTCCCACGCCCCGACGCGCAGCAGGTCAAGGGTTTGCAGGCTGAATGATGAGAAGGTGGTGAACCCGCCGCAGAACCCGACCATGACGAACAGCCGCGCCGTCTCTGGCAGCGGATGGCGGCCGCCTTCCAGTGTGAGCGTCCCGAAGAAGCCGATCAGGAACGAGCCTGCGATGTTGATGGGACTGCCGCAAGATTGGGGGTCG
>JAABUR0100004096.1_pt1 | contig 19796 bp, 29 predicted proteins | sample 5560091 | NCBI WGS metagenome assembly JAABUR01 (sample SAMN10711879, study PRJNA513375) | rock metagenome | isolation source: Antarctica rocks | place: Antarctica: Victoria Land, University Valley sud | reverse complement strand
CAACCAGGCGCACGGCGTCGGCGGCCGCGGCCGCGGCCGCCGCGCCGGCCGCGCCGCCGAAGTTGGGCCGCCCGCTGGCGGCGCGCGCGATGAGGTGCCCGTCGCTGCCCGAGGAGGCCAGGCCCTCCAGCGCGGCCGCCAGGCGCGACGCGCCCGGCCGCTGGAACCTGGGGTCCACCTGGCCGCCCGTGAACCCCCGGTCTGATGCATGACAGGGTAGGGTGGAGCACCCTCTACCCTAGAATTGTACGGCCGTGGAGCGCCGCTGTCCGCTGGAGCCCAGCATGCCTGGCCGCCCAGCGCCTGGTGTCGCTCTGCCCAGGTGTGCGCCTTGGCAGCTGGTCTGAAGCATGTGGGGTTGTGCAGGACATCGCCCGCTGCGGCATGCGCAGACCGGCTGAGCCGCGAGCATGGCCAGTTCGAGGTCATGGAGCGCGAAGTGCGGGGCGGGGTGCGCACGACGACGGAGTACGCCGGCGCGGCGGGCGGCACGATGGCCGCGTTGGCCGCGTCGGCGTCGCGCGCGGCGCTGCTCGCGGGCGAGCGCCGCAGCGGGAGCCCGTGCGCGCCCCGCCGGCTGCTGGCCGACGAAACAGACGGCGCCGGCGAGGGCGGCCGGCGCGGCTGCTGCTGTGCAGGCGGCATCGCGCCTGCGTCATAAGCGGGCCGCGCGTTGCGCCCAGCAGGCAAGTGTGATGCACCGGCCAGACACTGTACGAAACGACGGTCCAGCATGCGCCTATCAGGCGGGCACGCGCTCCTTGTCTCAGCACATGGGTCGCTCCATGTGCGCAAGCTCTGGTTTGCAGGGGGTTGCTCCTCGCTCGACTGAGCGTGCGCAGGCTACTTCTAGCACACGCAAGGAGAGCCATAGGCTGGAGTGGCACGCCAGGCTGCATGCAGGCCGGAGCGCCGCGCAGCAACACAGGTCCCGGAGTGGCAAAGCGGCCATGCGTGGTGACCGGGCTCATCGGTGGCGGGGCGCGCTGCATACACGGCAGGGCGTGAGCGTTGAGCAGCAACGGAGATAGCGTATGTCCAGCGCACGGCCGCTTGCTCGCATGCTCACTCGCATTGTGGCGCACCCGGCTCGATGCAGTCCACGAGCGCGGCCGCGTCGCGCAGCGACACCGGCTCGCAGCGCAGCGCGGGCAGCAGCGCGGGCAGCGCGCGCGCGTACAGCTCCGCCGGCGACAGCGCGGCCGCCGCGGCCACGGTGAACTCAACCGCCGCGCCGCGCACGGCTGCCGATGGGTGCCGCAGGAAGCGCGCCGAGACCTTGGTCAGGCATGCGAGCAGCGCGCGCTTGCGCAGCCAGCGCTCGCGCGCGGCCGCCGCCAGGAAGCCGATCGCGGCCGCGACCACCGCCGGCTCCTCGTCGCCCAGCGCCTGCGCGCGCGCAGCATAGCGTTGTACAGGGTCTAGGAGGGCGCCAGCCCTTGTGTACAGCCTCAAGCCCGAGTGCGCATGCCGCGCAAAGTCGCGTCCGACTCGGGCACTGTGGCAGGGCCTACCAGCGCCTATGAAAGGGATGCACTCATTGCGCTCATCGCCAGTGTCTGTGCTGCATGCATGCTGACCCGCACGCGACTTCTGCAGCGTATCAAGCACTCCCAGCAACCTTGTTTTGGGGCGGCCAGCAGCTGTCCTGCCACGGGGGTGAGCAGCAGAACCTTGACAGCTAGAACAGGCCGACAAGCGCTGTGCGGCGGGGCCGCCATGCCGCCAGACGGCGACACACGGGTATGGTGCAGCCCGCAGGATGCCAGCGCCAGCGCGCGCGCGCGCCTGCTCGACGCAGGGCAGCAGGAAGGCCTCCAGGCCGGCGATGCCGGTGGTGGCCGCCAGGCAGGGGATGTGGCGGAAGAAGGCCGCGCGCAGCTGCCAGTCGCGGTCGTTCAGGAATGTGATGATGGTGGGCAGCAGGTAGTCGTTGCTGTGCCTGCCGCGGCCCCAGGCGCGCGCGCGCTCGCGTCTGCAGCGCCCGCCGGCGCGCCACGGGCTCGCGGGCACTCGCCTGAGCATGGCGGGTGTGCTGCTCGCCCGCCATCTGTGCGCCGCCAGCCTCCCACCCGCGGCGGAGTGCGCCACCCTCTGCTGCATACCAGCAGTAAGCCGCTGACAAGCTGGAGACTTCACTCAATCGTTTTTTTTGAAGAAACAAACACGCCGCAGTGCGACCGCGTTGTGGCAGCCCTTCTGTCCCTGTCTGCGACATGCGCTGCCGCAGGCGGGTCCCTGCCTGAGCCCCAACAAGCCCCCCACCGTCGCCCCGACAGACCCTGCATGGCGGCCCCCGCCACTCCTCATAAAATAGCCCGAGCCGAGGCACCCATCGCCACCCCAGGAAGGCCAGCAGGCGCTCTGCATGGCACACTCCCGCCACCCCTCGCAGAAAGAGCCCGCGCCAAGGCCCCCACCGCCGCCCCAGGAAGGCCAGCAGGCGCGGCAGGTGCGGCAGCAGCGCGCGGCGCGACCAGGCGCTGCTGCGCGCGCCCACCACCAGCTCGTTGACCACCTTCAGCACCGCCACGCGCAGCGCGTCCGCCTCCTCCTCGTAGCGCACCTGCGGCCGCGGCCGCGGCCCTGGCGCTCACGAGACGTGCAGCCCCTGCAGGTCCAGCCTCGCCGGCTCATGGGCCAGGCATTGTTTGCCTCTGCCGAAAGCAGTGTGTCTGCGCCTGCGCGCAAAGCACAAGCACACACGCAGGGCAACGTCGCGTGGGCCCCCTTTGACAACCTCAAGCGCTGCCAAGGCTTGCGGGTCAAACAGAGGTAAGCGCGCCTGCGCCAGCCTAACACAGGGGTACGCTGTGACCTGTGTGGCAATGAGCGGGAGTGCAGCTGGGGCAATGCATAAAGCGCCTGCAGATGGGAGGCGGCGGCAGCAGCGGCCTGTGCCACCGCCGCGGCTGCATGCTGCAGACGGCGGGCAGCAGAGCAACGCCGGCGCGCCCTTGCCCGCATTCACAGGGTAGGGTCAGGTTCACCCTATACCCTCCGCTCGCCACGTGAGGCAACGATGGGACGGAGCGGGCACGCGCGCGCCGGCGCAGGCGCACCAGCGAGCCGGCCAGCGGCGAGGGCGACGCGGCCGTGGCCGCCGCCGCCTGCGCCGCCGCGGCGTGCTGCAGGCGCAGCAGGACGCTGTGCGAGGCGGCCGCGAGCGGCGCGATCGCGCGCGCGTACTCCACGCGCACCGCCTCCTCGCCGTCCGTCGGCAGCAGCGACAGCGACGGCAGGATGTACCTGCGCGCGCCCCGCGCCTGTGCCCCAGCCGCCGCGCTCCAAATGCGGACCGAGAGCCCCCCGCCACGCTGCTCTTGACCATGGTGCATGTTGTACACATGATATGCTTGCAGCCGGCAGCCAAGTGTTCCCCCGTCGGCCCGGACACGCTGCTGTCCGCTGCCCCTTGTACCTGCAACGGCCAGCAAGGTGTGGTCTGACAGCACGGCGCCAGGGGTGGGCCTGGGCGGGCGGCGCGCACTCGGTGAAGAGGTTGGAGTCGCTGGGCGGCAGCGCGTCCACGGTGGCCAGCACGCGCACGAGGCAGCGCAGCGCCGCGCAGCGCACCGCCGGCGCCGCCTCGCCCGCCGGCATCAGCGACTGCGGGGCGGCGCGCGCGCGGTGAGGCGGCCCCCACATGAGAGGCGAGGAGCGTTCCGCGAGCCAGGGGAAGGCACCAGCAGGCCAGAGCCATGCCTGGTTGAGGTGCATGCCTATACTCGCTGCATACAGTGCCTATGCAACTTGAATGCATCACGACGTGTTGGCCATTTGTAATGTGGCTCCTCTCACTGCCTCTCCGGGCGGTCCAGTCTGCAAAATGCCACTGGTGAGCAGGCCTTCTATTAAAGGCAACATCAAGTTGCTCAGCCTTGCACCGACTTGCTGGCGCAGCCAGCCCGCGGCCAGCTCGGCCCCGGGCAGCAGGCCAGCGAGCCGCTGCCATGTGCTTGTTACGAGGAGGGTCCCTCACCAGCAGGTAAGGGACGACGCGCTGGAGGCGCGTGTCGTCGTCGCACAGCCCGGCCGCCTGGCTCAGCAGCGCCACGGCCCGCGTCTGCGCGCATGCCCGCGCGCGCACGCCTCGGGAGCCGGGACTGCTTGCGCGAGTGCTGCACGGCTGGCCACTGTGTGCCACGCCCTGTCCGCTGCCGCATTTGACGCGCCAGCTCCGAGTCCAGCAGTCGGCCAATGCCACCCCACAGCAGCATGCTCTGTGTGCAGGCAATGTCATCGCATGCACCTCACGCACAGCTCTTCCCGCGCGCTGGCTGTGTGAGCGCAAGGCGTGCGCGGGACAGGGGCGGGGAGCAGGCGCGCGCCTTGCACTCCTGCAGCTTGGCGCCGCGCAGCAGCGAGCAGAGCAGCACGACCACCAGCACCACGCCGCCCACCTGCCGCACCAGCCCCGGGTGGGCACCGCTGCTGCGCGTGCCCTGGGCGCGTACATGCGCAAAGTGCGCAGTGTCCTGCTGCACCAGACCGTCACGGCACGAACCTGACTGCTGCTCCTGCCGCCCGGCACAAGCGGCAGACCCGTGTGCCAGAAAGCCAACTGGCACCCATCCGGCTCAGGTGCGCTTCCAACCTCTGCAAATAACGGTACTCACCAGCACCCATGCCACTTAAATACTGGCACCGAGACACGTCCCAGCGCTGCACAGCACACTGGCCTCCCCACGCATGCTTGTCGCAGCGCCGCCTGCCCGCCGCACGACCCCGCCATGTAGACCAGGTAACACACTCGCGGCGCGCGCGCACCTCGGCCCGCATCCTCCGCCGCCGCAGCCACCGCCGCCGCCGCCAGGCGCGGCCCCCGGGGCACTCTGGCAGCCACCCCGCCCGTGCGGCGGGCGCATGCGGCGCCGCGGCGGCGCCGCCCGCGCCCGCCGGCGCCGCCTGGTACAGCCAGGCGTCAGCGCCGGCCGCTGTGCCTGCGCTGTCCACCTGGTGCGCCGCCCGCGCGTGCCCCAGCCCGTCAGCGGGGGAGGCAGTCCTGGGGTCTACAGATGTGCTTCCGCATGTCCGACGCTCCCCATGCAAGTCATGAGCGGCGCAGGCGGGCGCAAAGCTTCCCTGCACATGCCGGCAGCAGCCCGCCCACGGCGAGTGCATGTGGACTGCAGCTATTCGATGAGCATGCGGCCTGCATGCAAGGAGGGGTTGCAGCAACGAGGCAGAGGAGGCACCTCCCAGTCGGCCGCCCACTCCCAGTCGCTGCCCGGCAGCTGCGCGTCGGCCTTGCACGGCGCAGGCGCCACCTCGCGCTCGCAGAAGTCAGCCCCGGCCGCCTCCCGCAGCTGCGCCGGAGCATGTCCAGTGCTTTTGGGTCTGCACTGCGTTGCATGCATGCCGCAGTACAGCACAATGCAATGTTTGGGCTGGCTTTGGGGTTGCAGGCTGCCAACCAAGCAGAGCAGGCCCGCTGCAGGCAAGGTGGGCGCCCTGGATGCGACCCAGGTATACACACGCGGCTGCATAGGCCGCTGCCGAACGGAGCTCCTTCATATGAGCACATGTGCAGACCGCGCGCTCGCCCCCTCATGCAGCTCCTGCCGCCTGCGCAGGAGGCATGGGCGCCGGTGTGGCGCCAAATGGGGCGCAGGCGCCGGACCTGGAACTCGAACGCCTCCTCCACCACTTCCTCCAGCGCCCCGCGCCCGCTGCTGCCGGCGAGCGCGCTGCTGGCGCGCCGCTCGGCATCCGCGTCGCCTGCGCCGGGCGCGCTGGGCGCGGGCGCGGCGCCGGGCGGCCGCGCGCCGGCGCCGGGGTGCTCCGCAAAGAGCAGCTCGCCGTCGTCGGCGGCGACGCTGTCGCGCTCGTGGATGCGCGTGAGCAGGCGCTGCGTGTCGGCCAGCAGCGTCGCGGTGCCCAGGCGCTCTGCCTGGCGCCGCGCACGCGCCGCCGTTGGGCGATGGGGGTTAGGGTTGAGGATAGGGTCGGCGACTCAGGCGCCGCCCCTGGCACGCCCGCTGGGCTTCGGCTGGGCCCCTGTCGAGTGTGCGATCACGCCTACTTTGGCACGCAGTCGCTCGGCCGCTGCGCTGCCCTGAGCGGCTCTGTGAGGGAGGCTGCAAAAAGGGTTCTCAGTCTTTGCACTTACTATCATGCCGCATATGCGCTGTAGTTGCAAGCCGGACTTGCTGAGCGGCATGCTGCCACCGCGCCATGGCAGACATGATACTTGAGGCGGGGCCCCCGAGTGGTGCGGCACCACGCCGCCGCCGGCGCTGTAGCAGCTGTCGCCCCCGCCCGCCAGGCCCGCCCACTCGTCCACGGCGCCTCCGCCGCCGCGCGCGCCGCCGCCGTGCGCGCCTCCCACCTTCAGCTTGGCCAAGCGGTCCGCCGTTGGCCCCTCGCCGGCCCCGCCCGCGCGCTCGCCGCCGCCGCGCCGGCCGTCGTCGGCGCCGCCGCCACGCGTGGCGCTATCCGTGCCGTCGGCGCCGCCGGAGCCGGGCGCGCGGGGCTCCGGGGCCGGGCGCGGCTGCATGACGCGCAGCAGCGCCGGGAAGGCGGCGAGCGTGGCGGCGGCGCGCTCGTCGGCGTCCATGGGCAGCAGCGAGCAGAAGAAGCCGTGCAGTGACGCGCCAAAGTAGGCCGGGAACAGGCGCGGGCCCCACTGCGCCGCGTACTCCGCGGCCCTGAGCCGCTTGCCTGCGCGCGCACGCCAGCTTTGATGCCGGACCGGCAATGCCCAGTGCGTGCGGCTCACGACCGGCGTGTGCGCCAACGCATGCGCCTTGTCCTGCATACATGCGGCGGCACTGCTACAGCCAGGCTGCGACTGATCTGCACAGTTGCGTGTACTCGCAGGGCCGGCTTGAGCTGGGGCGGGTGACAGTTGCGCTGTGTTTGCAGTGCCTTCACACAGTTGTAACCCTCTGCCCCAGGCCCTCGTGGGCGCGCCTGGGTCCAGCTGCGTCATGTGCAGCACGAGCTCGCGGAAGGGCGCGTCCACGGCCGCCAGCGCTGGCTCCGGGCTGTGCTCGCCGCGCCGGAACGCCAGCAGCTGCACCACAGCAGCAGCTTGTCGCGGGAGCAGACAATGCAGTGACAAGTTTGCACCAGGCGACGCCGCTCTGGCACACAGGCGTCGACTGCCACAGCAGCAACACGATGACTTCCCTTGCAAACGCGCGACATGAGTGCGCGGCCCACAAGCTCTGTGCAAGTCTCTGTGAAGCAAGGTTGACAGACACTCGCCGACCTTGCACCCTGGTGCATCACCTGTGAGAGGTTGAAGAGCTCCTTTCCATCCAGGAAGAGCTCCGCCAGCACGCAGCCCATCGAGAAGACGTCCTGCGAAAGCGCGAGTACCCAGATCGGCTTTGAGCTGCCACACGCTGCAGTGCATGGTCCACGCAATTGCGTGTGGAGCAGGCGACCGCTGGGGCAGCACACAACATGCACGCCAGACTGCCAGATGCAGAGAGCTCTGCAGGCAGGCATGGGGCCCTGACCTGAGCCCGAAAACTTTACACAGGACGCGGGGCGCGCCATGGCAGGCTCCAGCGGCTGGGACGCCAGCAGCGCCGCGTCCGCGCCGGCGGACTCATAGAAGCGCTCCGGCGCGATGTAGCACCGACGGCGACCGCCCGCGTCGAAGAAGAACGAAAAGTCGGCCTGGCGCATGCGCTGGCGCGCTGTGAGTGCCAGATGCGGCGCAGGCCAGCCACACGACAGCACTGCGTACTGAGAGCCAGCTCCGTTGAGGTGTGCAGTGCAGCCTGGGGTATTCAGATGCAAAGGGGGTGACATGATGAGAGGTTACTGTTCGCAGGCTGCCCCGCTTCTGCAGCGTCCGCGGAGTCCGGCGCCAGCACCCTCGTCACACTCGCGAGCGCATGCATGGCGTGCTTGACGTGATGTGCCGCGGGGGCCGGGGGCGGGCGCGCGCCGGGTTGTCGGCGGGCAGGTAGGTCGGTTTGTGCGTGGCAAAGTCCGCCAGGAACAGCCAGTCCCAAGACGTGACCAGCACATTCTCGCACTTGAGGTCGCCGTGGCACACGCCGCGCTCGTGGCACTGCGCCAGCGCCGCCAGCAGCTGGAACGCTAGCCAGCGCTGCGCGCGCGCGCGGCGCGCCCTGTGAGCGCGCGCGCGGCCGGGGCGGGCGCGCCCGACGGGCGCTGCGGCGCGCCGCCATGCCCGCAGCGTGACCTGCTCCTCTGCAGCAGAGCGGTGAGCAGCTGCACTGTGCGGGGCTGCTTTCACTGCACATGTCATGGGTCCAACTGGCATGATGCATGCAAGCGCTTGCACATATTTTTCAGGCTGCAGCTGTGCAGACGTCCGGCGCACCTTCTCGACCGCGCTCAGAAAGGGCCGCGTGCTGAGGCGGTGGTAGAGGTCGGAGAAGGCGTACGGCCGCAGCAGGTAGGCCGCCTTGTCGGACTGCATAAAGTCCAGGAAGGGCAGCACGTGCGGGCAGGCCAGCCCCGACAGCCGCTCCCTGGTGCCCGGTGCGGGGCTCAGCCTTGTTTTTACCCAACACCAGGGAAGAGCGCAAACGAGGCAGGTCAGGACCACTCGCCGGCGCCCCACCACCGCTTGGTGAGCGACGGTGCGCACTTTGTCTCGACGAGCTTGACTTCGTAAGGCCGCAGGTCTGGCACATCTCCCCGCTTATAAAAGACCTGCGGCAAACTCAAGCATTGTGTATTTTTCAAGTCTTCCTGGCACCAATAGTTGCAATAAACACTCCTCTGGGCGCACCTTGACAACAACTCGTGCTCCGCCATCGTCATGGACGCAATGCAGTGTCTTCAAGAAGCGGCCCCCGCCTGGCCTCGCGCACATACAGCTCGTGTGCGCACGTCCAACACTGACAACATACCATGGGCAACACAGGCAACTGAACGCACCGAGGTTGTCCTTGAGCACCACCTTTGGCACCTCTGCAAGGTGCTCCGCTTGCAGCTTCTGGGGCTGTGCGAGCTGGTTGCCCATTTACTGTACTGAGGAGGCCGAAGGAGAGGCCCCTGAGCTCAGGCGAATGACCAAGCTTCAGCATGCGCCATACGAACAGTGATAGCAAAGTGCGGCAACCGATGCAACGTCCTAAGCGCTGCACTCTGTGCTGCTGTGCTTTAAGCTACGCACTTGAAGCGAGTCTCTGTGCACCTTTGCACCTCAATTACGGGGCGACTTGCTTACGGGGCAATGTGCTTACGGGGCGACTTGGCATTGCCAAGTTGGCAAGCTTGTTCCAAAACTGTGTGAGAGCGCTGTGCGCTTGCTTCTGCATTGGCCAGACAGCCTGGGTGCCTCGTGCTGGAGGCCGAAAGCTTTAGCAGTCCTCGTTTGGAACAGGCTGGCACACCATCACTGGCACCCAAGAGCAAGGCATGGCTGCTCATCAAACTACGTTCAGCGAACACGGACCTATAAGGCAGACACGCCACAGCGCGTAGAGCTGTGCACGGGCTGCGGCAGCTGAAGCTGCCGTGGCGCCACATGTCTGTGCCTGGCAGCCCCTGCGCGCCGTCGCCCTCGTCAGGCAGCAGCGGCGCCGACCTGGCAGACCTGCTCGAGCAAGAGCTCGCGGACAGCTGCGACGATGTGCACACTCCCGTGCTTTCGCCACCATCTCCAGCGTAGGCGCCACACACTTACTGCTACATGGCCATGGCCAGTGATGCTCAAGTGCCAAGTCGCCTGCGCTGCGCTTGCTCACAGAGCAGGTGCGTCTCGGCAGGGAGGCCTCCGACCTGTGGGCCGCGCGCCCCGGACGCAAGCGGTTGCGCACAGGTGCCGGTCCCAGCAGCCCAGGCAGGCGAGTGAAGTGTCGGGACTGCACGCCACCACTGGGGCCTCGTGCCGCCTACAGGCCCAGGCCCCGACAGCGACGCCCGCGCAAGCTGCCCGCCGCACCCGGGCTTCATGCACGGCATGTGCATACGCTGCGGCGCCGTCCTGGAGGCCGACGAGGCTGCAGGGGTGGCTCTGCGGTGCGTAGACCTGGTCAAGCACGTCTTCTGTTGCGATTTTCACGGTCACCAGTGCTGCTTCTTCCAGCAGCCCAGCAGCCTGTTTTGCGTTCTGGCGCGTTGACCGAGTGTCCCTGCCGCCACACAGGTACATACACTCTGGACTCAGGCTGAGTGCAGCCGAGGCAGAGCGCGTGCGGTGAGCACGCGCTTCGCTGACGAGACTCACGCTGTGCAGCCTGTGTGACCCGCCCTGCTGAGTCCTGGGCTCTTGTGCCGTCGCAAGGAAGCGCCGTCGTGTCTGCTCAGCAGTTTATTCCTTGCCGCTGTTGGGCTGCGCAGGCAGCAGAGCATGCGGCGGGTGATGGATGGCGGCAAGCTCCTGCTGGTCCTGGACCTGGATCACACGCTGCTCAACTCCACGCGCACCGCCGAAGTGCGCCGCGCCTGCGACCAGGCTCCCAGCTGCACTCCTGTCAGCCGGCCCAGTGCGAGTTTTGGAGGAGGATACGCCAGCAGGGCTGTCAAGCGGCCGGGTGCTGCGTCGCCCGCCCGGTGGCACACGCTCCCGCTGCGCTGCAGGTGGACGAGGCGGCGCGCGCGCGGCTGGGGGCGCTGCTGGCGGCGGAGGCGGCGTCCGGCGAGCCGGCCAGCCTGCACCACCTGCCGCACCTCAACCTGTGGACCAAGCTGCGGCCGGGCGTGCGCGCGTTCCTGGAGGCCGCGCACGCGCATTTCGAGCTGCACATCTACACGCACGGCGAGGCCTTGTATGCGCGCGCCATGGCCGCCCTGCTCGACCCGGGCGGCCGCCTATTTGCCGAGCGCATCCTCTCGCAGGCGCGCCGCGCCGGCTGCTGCAGATGTCGCGTCTGCACTGCATGCGCGCCTGCAAAGACACAAGGTGTCCCTGCTGCCCCGCGCATGCACAGCGCGTGGCTGCCCGGCACCCTGCCGCTTCTCCAAGATTTTGCGCGCATCCTGGAGCCTCTCGGGGCAGACCGGTATGGGCTGCATTGGCCGGCGTCACGGAGTGGGGGCGTCGGTCGCAGGCGGACAGCCGGCAGCGGCATGTGAAGGACCTGGGCGTCGTGCTGGGCGCCGAGGCCGCGGTCATCATCGTCGACGACACCGCCGGCGTGTGGCCGCAGCACGCTGCCAACCTGCTCACGGTGTGGCCCCGCTCCCGGACGCCCTGCGCCTGCCCTTGGCATGAGACGCCGTGCCGCCAGCGAGGCAGCCTTTTGCCCTCTTCACCACACAGCGCGAAGCTGGGCACCATCACGTGTCCATGTTCAGATGCGGCCGAAGCCGTTTCTGCCACCAGACACGCGTCTGAACCCAGGCGCGGGTAGTGCACATCTTGGTAGGCATATGTGGGCGCGAGGCGGCGTCGCGTCACAGGTGGAGCGGTATGTGTTCTTTCGGGCGTGCGCGGAGCGCTTTGGCACGGGCAAGGCGGCGCTGCTGGACGCGGGGCGCGATGAGGATGCCGCGCAGGGCATGCTGGCGGCCGCGCTGCGCGTGCTGCTGGAGGTATGTGCACTTTTGCGCGCCATGCATGGGCCACTGATAGACATGGTGTGGTGTCTGTGCACGGGTTTGTGAGTGCAGCCCGCTGTTGTGCGCGCCTGCTTACAATCATGTTCAGCATTGGTGCAGCGCTTGCACCTCGCGGCCAAAAGCGGTCTGCAAGACGCTTTTGCGATGCGGTGCTGCGCGCCTGGACTGCACACTTTCCCGTATGACCGCCCCGAGCCTTCGACGGTGTGCCACACCTCCGCGCCTCGCGTGCAGGTGCACGCAAGCGTGTTTGCGGCGGGGGTGGGCAGCCCCGGCCGCGATGCGCGTTCGGCGCTAGCGGCCGCGCGGCGCCGCGTGCTGGCGGGCGTGCGCCTGTGCTTCAGTGGCGTGGTGCCGCTCGGCGCGCCCGACCCGACCGCGCACCCGCTCTGGCGCCTGGCCGAGGAGGTGCGCGCGCGTGAGAGGGGTGGCAGGGACGGGCATAGCTTGCAATGCCGTCCGCTTCTGACCTGACAGGCAGACGCCCTCATCATGCTTGGACCTCAGGGCTGGCGCATGGCATGGGATTGGCGGCTGGGAGCAACAGGCAGCAAGCCGCAGGGCCCTGCCGCGCTCCTGAGGTGCCCTGCTTTGCAGCGTGGGATGCTTTTCCTCTGCATGATCGCCGCCCTGCCACACATTTCTCTCCCGTGCTGCTGCAACGTGCTGCTGCAAGCCATTGTGCTGCGAGGGGCGCCTTATGCATTGTGGCGGAGATCCCGATGACCTGCCACACTTCAAAAGGCTAAGCTGGGGTGCACGCATGCAGCTGGGCGCGCAGGTGGCCGCGGCGCCGGATCACGCCACAACGCACGTCGTTGCCGTGCGCGCTGGCACAGACAAAGTGCTGTGGGCGCGCGAGCACGGCCGCGCTGCCGTCGCGCCGCCCTGGCTGCACAGCTGCGGTGCGGCCTGGTGGTGCTCGCGCATGGCAATGGGTTAGGAAAGGATAGAGCACTGCGACTGGCGTGGTGTGAGCCTTAGAACCGCAGAGACATGGTCCGGTTACAGCCGCTGAAGCACTCGTGGAGTTGAAGGTCAAACAAACCGCACTGCAACGCCTATGCCAGGCTGCTCACTGCTCAAGGCTATTGGAGCAGGGCGCGCGGCCTCACAGGCATGCGGTATGCAGGTGTGCTGTGGCGCAAGGCGGATGAGCGCGGCTTTCCTGTGGGGACTGCTGCGCAAGCGCAGCCGCGCGCCCCGCCACGCAGCGCCGAGCAGGACCTGGCTGCGGCGCTGGCCGGCGCGGGCGGCGGGCATGGCGGCAGCGGGCAGCCCAGCACCTGATGTGCTGTCCATGCAGGGCACACTTGGTTGCCTTTCATCGATTGTAGCAGAGCGTCGGGAACCTTGTGAGGGGTTGGGCTAAGCTTGCAGAGCTCAGGGCGTATGGTCGTCTGTGTCCAGGAGCAGAGGGGCTGTGATGTCGCTCGCAGCAAGCTCGGCAGCAGAGGGTGCAGCACCTCGTCCTCAATGCAGAGCAGACTCCACGAGCTTGCGCAATGCGCTTCATGGCAAGCATCATAAACCGAGACAAGCCCGTGAATAGGCCCACTACCAGGCCCGACGGCGAGGAAAAGGACGACATGGAAAGGGACTCGTGCATGTGGCGCGTCCTGAGGGGGTGCCAGCAAACACATTGCTGGCTGTGTGAGTGTGAGGTAAGCGTGCTTGGAAAGTCAGCGGTCCCGCCAAAAAGAGACAGGTGGTGCTCGGTTTTCAAATCTTGGCCTATATAGGTTCAGCCCAAGCTGCAGCCCATCGCGAGCCAAGAGCAAAAGTAGTTGCGAGACTGTACTGAAGTGCCACTTTGCTATGCAAGCGAGTCTTGCAATGACCAACGTATGAGGATCTGCAGCCTTTACGGCAGCGCCACTGGGTCTACGCAGACACATGTGTCGCCGCGAGTTGCCTGCCTGAAGCGCAAGCAACATGCAAACAAACGGAGGATTTCATTCACCTGCCGTGCAGGTGCGGAGAGCCATCTGGCTGTGCGCGATATACAGGCTGTGCTACTTGCGTACCTTCACAATCAGCATCGGGAAAGAGGTGTCTTCAGAGACCTGTGTGCAGTACACCTGCCAATGCAGTAAGCGTATCCGCACTGCAAACTGTCTGGTCAAACAAGTAAGCACATGGTGCCGCAGGTGCGGCGGCGGCGGGCACAGCCCCGCCGCGCCCGAAGAAGGAGCCCCTTGAGGCGCGCTTGCTGACCTCCTTCCTCAATCTGACCAGCACCCCATACAGGCGTGGGCCTTGCCTCACCCAGGGAGAGCCCCGGTTGCCTGCGCCCCTCCTTCTCGGGCTTCTCGTGCTTGGTCATGAACACGCCTCAGCAGCCCTGAGCTCACAGAGGCCGCTGGCACGCAGCTCGTACGTGCCTGCCCCGCGGACGCCCCTGCATGCTGTCCACGCAGTCGTCAAGCAGGCACGGCCCCAGGGGTAGGACAGCAGGCGCCACGGTTCTGCGCGTTCTGCTGTGCACAGTCGCTGTGTGCAGTAAGGTTGCACTTCTGCCCTGTCAAGGCAGCAAACCTACAGACAGCCTATGCAGCAGGCATGTGGTCGCATGTGCTGTGCAGGCCGCGTGTCTAGCACCACTGTGTCACTTTGCATGTTGTGTTGTGTGACACTCGCCAATTGCCGGGCGGTTGGCTCCTCTGTCATGCGAGGGTGTGAGTTCCTCGACAACTCTCATACTGATTCTGGCAGCTTGTGTGCAGATATGGCTCCTGGTGCTTCTGCTGCTGCTCGCGCGCGCGTCGGTAAGCATGCGCGCAGCGCTGGCCGGCGCAACCGCGGCGCTGTCGGCGGCCGCGCTGCCGCCTGGGCTTTGGCGCCCGCAGCTGCGCCGCCTGTTTGGCCTCTCTGCGCTGATTTTCGTCCTCACCGCCATCGGCGCGGGTGCGCAATGCTGGCTGTTGGCGCTGCACGTATGTCACTAACGGGAGGCAACACTACAGCCGCTGTTCTCACAACACACTGTGTAAGCAAGTGCTTGAGTTACGGCCTGATGAAGCGCGCAGATGGTGTTCCGCCGGTGCTGCAGCCGCGCGGCGTCCCGCCCGGCATCGAGGGCCTGCCGGGCGTGCCGGCGGCGGCCGGCGGCTACCGCTACGTGCTCGTGCACCTGTGGGTCATCACGGTCACGCGGCGCTCGGTGGCGCTCGCCATCTCGGCCGCGTCGCTGACCTTTGTCGCGCTGCAGGCGCGGTCCCTGGCGTGCAGCAGTGAGCGGCGCAGACCGCCTGCTCTCACCATGCGTTGCCTGGCGCTGTGTGGTGGACATGCCGTCCTCAGCAGCCCGCGTGTCACCACTGGAGCATGACATAGAGACTGCGTGGTAAGAGGGGAGCACGTCTGCTTGTATGCACCCGTCGGCGCATGCACATGTGTGAAATGATGCGGACCTGGAAGCCAAGCGTGCATGCGCTGCCACGGCATTGCCATGCTGTTCTGTGCAGTGCGGTCCTGCCTGTTCAGCAGCGGCGCTCGTTGGCGCGCACCCTGCCCGTCCTCATGGCCGCGCTGCCGGACGGCGCCCGGGCGCAGAGCGCGAGCCTGTGCCTGACCACGACGCCGCCGGAGGAGCTGGCGGGCGCGCTGCGCACGCTGCTGGCGCCGGCTGGGTTGCTGGGCGTGCCGGTTGCGGACATCGGCCTGACGCTGCTGCTGTCGCTGCGCTTCATGGCGCTGGTGTTTGGCGAGGCGCGCAACCTGGCGCTCGGCCTGGCCGCGCGCGGCGTGGCCTGGCGGGAGCTCGGCCCTGGCGGCAACCTGCAGGCGCGCCAGCCCGCGGAACCCGCTGGCTGCGCTCCAGGGGCGGCCACTGGGCTGCCGCATGCTGCAAGTCCAGCGGAGTGGTGCCGCATTGGCAGGGCTGAGGCGCAGGCTGCCTCCAGCCCGCTGTGTGATGCATATGCACACGTGAAGCGACGTGTTCAAGCAGGCGCCTTCGTCTGTGGCCGGTCACCGGGTTTGCAGGCATCCGTTGATGGTTGTCTTACAAGGGTAACTGGGCACCCTGAATTTTTGCTGGGCAATGTCCTGCTTGGCGAGCGGCAGATCGCCATGCGCCTAACAGCGCGGCTCTTCGCCAACTTGATGCTCCGCAGTGAAAGCATTGCCGTGGCAATGACTGCGCGCGGCTTTGCCGGCCCTGCAGCGCATAAGGTGCACCCCATGGGTGATCAGCCCAGCTCGCCTGTGGCAAATGCTGCCGCTGTCGCGCTCCTCGCCGGAGTGGCCGCCGCAACGTGGCAGTTCTCGTAGGACTGGGCGCTCTGACATTGCAGCAACTGTGATATTGTGCAACATGACCTACACTCCGGCCACCTGCCGGTGTGGCTGCCTCTTTAATGCCATTCATCAGATGCCTTCGTTTCTGCGCCTCGCTTTACACCGTGGCCGCTGAAACTATTTGGTAATCCACGACCCTGCCCCTCCCTGCCCACAGCTTCTCCTCCTCAGCGCCACGTTCAATGCAGTGCACCCGACCAGTCAGCGCCGCTGCTGCCAAACCCCGCGCCGCCGCCGCTCACTTCAGAGGGATGAACCGCGAAGAGTGCGTGGCGCCAATGCCGGGCTTGCCGTGCTTGACGGGCTTGTAGCTGATTGAAAACTCCGCCAGGTAGTGCCCGACCATGTCAGGCTTGATCTCCACCTGCGCCCTCGCAAGTTGTGACGTCAGAACATGTCCCCCTTCACGGACAGGCTGCTTCAGCAGGCCGCCGGGCAGGTATGATACCAAAGCGCCTGAAGGGCAGACGCACCTGGTTGAAGGTCTTGCCGTTGTACACGCCGATGACGGAGCCGATCATCTCGGGCACGATGATCATATTGCGCAGGTGCGTGCGCACAGGATCAGGCTTCTCGCCGCCCGCGGCCTCGCGCTTGGCCTTGCGCAGCTTCTTAATCAAAGCCAGCGGCTTGCGCTTAAGGCCGCGCTGGAACCTGCGGCGGGTGTGCGCGCGGGTGAGGCGCCCGTGCTCAAACTCACCGGCCAGCTACAGCCAAGCAGGCCCGCCCAGGCCTGCAGCTGGCAGCAGAGAACCACGAGCCTGTGAACAACCAGGGCCCTTCTACAGCAGACAAGCAAGCGCCGACGGGCTTGCTACGTACGTCGGCCGGACATGCAGCAAACACCACGCAGCTGCTGCCGCCCTTTCAACCTTGCGCCTCAGTTTTGGCCCGTCACACACGCGACCATGCGCTGCTGCTGAGCAAACAGACGAGTAGCCGCCTGCAGGCGGAGGCAGGGCCGAGCGTGCACGCACTTCCTGCGAGCGCGCGCAGGAAAGAGGTCCACCAGGTCGTCTGTGCTCATGTCAAGCAGCTGGTCCAGGTCCACGCCGCGGTAAGTGAACTTGCGGAACGTGCGCTTCTTGGTGGCGCCATCGTCCGCCATGGTTGCCACCTGCGCTCCCGGCCGACCTGCTCTGCCAAGAGTGGCACGCCAAGGGCAGCAAACTCTCGCAAGCCCAGGCCGCCACTGTTGACCTGAGGTTACAATCTGAGCCAAAACAGGTTCAGCCGAGCTGGAGGAGGAAGAGGCTTCCTCAGCAGGAGGTGCTGTAGTGCCCCATGGATGAGCGGCCGCACTACAATCGGCCGGCGCTCAGTGCCACACTTGGGCCCGCTGACACCTTCCCAGTCCCCATAGTGCGCCAAATGCAATATGTATATATTGCACTGCCGCCCCTCCTGAGTAGTCACCTGTCCAATTCTGTGAGGCTGTACTGTCAAGGCTTCCTGTGCACAAGATTGGCGTCGCGCCAATGACCATCAAGTGCATCGGCCGCAGGACTGCCCGGAGGTTCGGCTCACAGCGCAGACGGTGCAGTATGGCTACAAGGAGAGCTTCGCCGACGCCGGCATCACCGAGGCCAAGGAGCTGGAGCTGTCGCTCGCGCACCGCGCGGACCTGTGGTCGTCGGCCCGCCTGCAGGCGCTGCGCCAGGTCCGCTCTGCCGTGTGAACAGCCCCGCCCTTGCCTGGCACAGGCCTTTCCCACAACTAATCACCCCGCCGCCGCCGAGCAGCGCTCCCCCTCGCTGCTGGCAGCGTGTCCGTGCCGCGCCAGCAGGCGCCGCGCCCGCGCCACGCCGCCGACTGGTCAGCCACTGCCCCGAGCGCCACCGCAACAGCGTGGCCACAAGGGGTCGCACTAGCCACTCCCACTCACTCCGAGCGCCTGAAGGCCGCACGCACCCGCGACACTGGCGGCAGGCCGTGGACAAGCAGGTGTGCGGCGCGCGGGACGCGCACGTCGTGCAGCGCAGGGCAGCGCGCCGCTACGGCGTCCCGCTCGCCGGCAACGACCTGGCGCCGCCGCGTGCTCCGCCGGAGCTGCACGCTGTGAGCGAGGCTGCCCGGGAGGCCTGGCTGCGGGCGCGGGCCCTGCGCAACAGCAGGGCGTAGTCGCGCGCCTGGCGTGGTCCTTTGCCACGCATGCGAAGCAAAGTGTGCGAGCTTTGCACTACCACTTGCTAATGAATAGGAGATACAATGTTCAAGTTTGCACTGGGGGACTCTCTTTACCCGCAGCACGACGGCAGTCAGTGTGCCGCTCCGCGATCTGCCGCTGCTCCACCATCCTGAGGGCACAAGCCAGTGTTGCAGTTTATTGCGTGAGTGGGGGGACCAGGCTCAGCCCGCGCAACATAGTGGTCATGCTGGCAGTAGTGCAAGGCCCTCGCACACTGTCCGGCAGACACAAGCAGGTGCATGCGGGCGCAAGCGGGTCCCATGGGCCCCGCCGAGAGCTGCGCGGCGGCGGCGCGGCAGGGCCTGGCGGGGACGGCGCCGCTGGCGCGCCTAGCCGCCAGCGTGCCGGCCGGCCTGCAGGGCGGCGCGCTGGTGGACGCGCTGCTGCGGCACCGCGTGCCCGTGCGCCGCGCCGCCTGGCTCGTGCGCGTCACCGCCCTGCGCAGCCCGCGGTGCGGCCGCGCATGCTGCAAGGAGCTCCGGCGCGCTTGCAAGAGCGCTTTTGCAAGAGCGCTTTTGCAAGAGCGCGCTTGCAAGCGCGCTCTTGCAAGCGCGTTCGAGAAACGGAGGGAGTCGTACATTTAACAGGCTTTATGCTGGCAGCACTGTGCCTGCCGCCGATGCAACCAATACAACTTGCATGCCCGCGTCATCCCTGCGCCAAGCCTGGGTGCTGATTTGCTGCTGGCGCGGCCAGGGCCGCCAAGGGCGCCGCGGGCAGGGCGGAGCTGTGGGCCGCCACGATGCTCAAGGCGCTGATTGGCCTGCTCTCCGAGGCGGCTGCAGCGGCGGCGACGAGCGCGGCGGCTGCAACAGGCATGGCCGGCGGGTCGCCCGCGGCGATCGCGTCCGCCAGCCGGGCGCCCGGTGCAGGCCCGGCCGTCGCCAACGGGGCGCCCGGCCGGGGCTACACGGCGGGCAAGCGCAGGCGAGCCGGCGGCGCGCCTGCAGCCGGCGGCGGCGGCGTCGATGGCGGGGCGGCCGCGGCAGCGCGCGCTCGGGCGGACCTGCGTGCGCTGCTGGGCGAGGACCTGGGCGGCCGCTGGGCGTACCTGCTGCGCCTGCTGGGCTTCACCTACTGGTGCGGCCCTGGCCTCGCGTGCCTGGCGTGCACGCCTCGCCCTGTCAGGTCACAAGCCTGACCCGCATGGCCTGCATGTCAGACAGAGGGAAGCAGGATGCGGGGACCGTGCTGCTGGTGCCGCTTCCGGGCGCCTGCGAGGCTGCCCCTGTGTCTGCCGCACTATATCTCAAAGCCAACTTGCTGCACGCCAGCACAGTGCTCTGCACGAATTAAGTGGTGCACTGAAGTGACAAAGCTGTGCGCCGCGCGCAGCGAGTGCCTATTGGCCGCAGAGCCGCTCGCGCACTGGCTCATGCGGCGCCTGGCGCAGCCCGGCGCGGCGCTGGCCGCCGCGATGCTGCTGCCCGTGGTGCAGCTGTGCGCGCGGGTGCGCCGCCGCTGCGGCGCATGCCTGTCTGCGAGCAGCAGCGCCGGCTTGGCCGGGCCCCGCTGAGCACACGCGCACCGCTGCCGTTGCAGGTCATGCCTAGCTTGTGGGACCATCACTAAGGGGCTCAGCGGCAACCTGCTTTTGCAGTGAAGTACAAGTGCCTTCCTAGCCCCGGCAGCCGCACTGGGCTGCTTCGAGCTTGGAGCTCAGGGCACTGGTCAACATGCCGCGCATGGGAGCCTGGGCATTGCCCCGAGCGCTGCACACGGCCGCGCCCGGCGCGCAGGACCTGGCGCTGTCGTCGTACCACCTGCGCTGCTGCGTGTGCGTGTGCCTCAAGCACACGCACGGCGA
>JAABUR0100004094.1_pt1 | contig 19803 bp, 21 predicted proteins | sample 5560091 | NCBI WGS metagenome assembly JAABUR01 (sample SAMN10711879, study PRJNA513375) | rock metagenome | isolation source: Antarctica rocks | place: Antarctica: Victoria Land, University Valley sud | reverse complement strand
TGAATTTCTTTGCAGTTGCAGTGTAGTTAGGTGAGTCTTGCAAAGCTAGATCTGCAAGCGCTGCCTCAATTGAAGCCATATTGAATTTGTAATTGATTTTTGAAGAAAGATGAAAGTAGTAAAGTGAGGTGTGCACGGAACCGGAACGTGCATCGGGCCGGGAATACTCCTAACGTAAGCGATAGCTTGTTAATGAGAGTTCATGTGATGTTTCGCTCAAGCTGTGCATATGCTCGGCATCAATACTTCGCTCAAGCTGTTTGTCTTCTAGCTACTTTAGCTAAATAGTATCGATTCTTGAGCTTATGATTAGCATATGCAGAAAGCTGAGTCGGGGTTGGAATAATTTTGAACTCATGATTAGCATATGCAGAAAGTTGAGCCGGGGCCGAAATCAAAAAAAAAAGGTTCCGGCCCTGGCTCAACTTTTCCAACCCCCCATCAACTGTAACCCCCCCTAAGATGACACCCCGGTGACGCTCCCAACCCCCCCCGGCGCCGATCGGCTTGGCACGTCACCGACCTCCGGTCCCTCGCCTGCCATCACTTTCCCCCGCCAGGATCAGTTCCTGCGCGCCTACTACCTCACATACTTTGGAAGGCATAATTGTAGCTCTGAGTCAGCTGAGTTTAATGTTTCAGAAACAATTGAAAAATATGAAGATTTGATGTAGTAAATAGGGTTGGGGATATTGATACCTCGAGGGGCCTACCGGTCCCTCATCCGCCCATATTCAGCCCTAGCAGCAGTGATCAGCCCTTAGCAGCAGTGTTCAGCCTTAGCAGCAGTGTTCTGCCCTACCGGCGGGGCGAATGGGTGGATCTTACCTGCTATCGAATTCTCCGGCCCGGCGATGCGCTGACGAGCTGACATACTTTCAGAGACATAGTAAGAGGCACTGGATAGGCCACATATGAAGCATTGGATATACTACATATGAAGCACGGGGTATACTACGGAATACATATGAAGCATTGATTCTAAAAAACGGCACAGGTTTCGCAATCAACGATAATAATGGTGGTAGTGGGCTGACGATCGTTGGGGTTCCCCACACCGCTCCCGGCGCACGAACCGGCCTTGCAGAAGCTCTTGGTTCGAACATCCCGTCGTTATACAGTCAGTACCCATCGGATCATCTGTCAAGACGGTGAGGGAGATGTTTTCCGAAGCCCGAGCTCAATATGCAAAGACGTGGCGTGACTTATAATCACTGCTCAACTAGGGGTCGAAAACGTATTACTGTATACACGAAGACCCCTACCTCAAGTCGGGCTTGTACAACACGTGCATCTTGGTTCGGTGTAAGTCAGTGGGATATGCTTACTCGTGGGGATACATCGGAGAGGGTACTTCTAGTTGGCCGGCATTTAGGTACAATCGTGCCACGTAATCACCTACTCCGTATAGTGGGTGATTGCATGGCACGATTACCTCTACCCCTCAGCGGTGTACATATGTTGCGCTCTATGCTTGCTCAGCGTTCCGTTCAAGGTTACACCAGCTCTTTGACATTATTGACTGCAAGACGGAGAGCGTTTCCAGCAGGACTGTCCTGCACGGCCGGAGAAGGGAGATCAGGTAGTACGGCAGATGGGGTCCTCCACATATGGCACGGGGATTCCTCTTTTGACCGCAACGTTCTGAACCATGCCTTGAAAACGGCAGTTGACAGATGCTGAGAAAGATGACATATGGCGTTTTCACAAGGAACATCCTCTCGTGACGCATACAGACGTAGCAAGTAAGCAAAGCTTCATGTGTGCGCAGGCCCTGTTTTTGGTTCAGAAGAACCAAGGAGAAAATTGAGACTTGCAGTGCTAACATATCTGTTCTCCCTCAGAGTTCTTTGGCGTTGAGCGGAGGTGAGGCTAGATCAGCGACCGAATTTCTTGCATGGTTAAATAATCATTGATGCTGCAGCACCGTTTCCAAAATCGTACATCAAGATCCATACCGAAATTCCTTGACCAACAACGAACAGTCTACTACTCCGCAAGTGGCCATCACCCGCGATCCACCACCATCTCTTGAGGCCCAAACTGCTCTTGACGACTATTTACAAGAGAGTGAGCGCCGAGGGTTTTCAGTGACGAAGCCCATGTTACGCAAGAAAGCAGCTATTGTTGCAGCTAAGACGTGGATGGAGAGGAGCCAATATCACACAGCTCGTAACATGGTTCGAGGCAGTCCGTGTGCTCACGCGGATACTTCGAGCTCAAGCGAATCTGAAGGTACGACTCTTGGCACAGAAGTGGCGTTCCCATGGTTTTGTACAGGAGAAAGCATCGCATGCTATAGCGTATCGTCGCTTACTATCTTTCAGCTTCCCCAGGCTCGTTTTCGAATGCGTTTTTTGGATCCTTCCAACTTGATGAGTGTGAAAAGTGGATCCGAGATCAGCTCGCTTGCCACGATACCAGAATTTCACCAGGAGAATTCGAAGATATTACTGATCAGCTTCTACAATCAAGCGGGACAAGCACTACCAACAACTTCATGGGAAGTCCGACTGACCCGACTTGGTCCATGGTGGAAGCGAACAATCTACAGCACAACATGCCCAGCACTGAGGAGAAAAGCACTCAAGTGGATGTCAACCAAGCTTTGAATATCTTGTCTCAGCACTTGGCGAATTCAGACAAGCTGACGACTTGCGACATGATATGCCTGTCGCATTTGCAAGATCGAGTCCAAAGCCTTACGACTGATGGCTCGAGTTCCCTCAATCTATGACTAAAAGAGCGGCATACAGGGAGCTTCGTTATGGATGCAGAAGTCAAGCCAGGTCGTTGATAGGCTTGCTTCCCTGGGCGAGATTTACGCCAACTATAGCTCAGGATTAGTGGATACTTATATGCATTCAAAGGAGCTAAAAGGGATAGAGGAAACGCCATCATCAGTCGCAATTGCATCGAGGGGTACAGTGAGACGAGCGATCTATGGATGCTGTATTATTCACGTCAGACTAAAGTAACATTACCAATTCCTTGAGAGTCTAGGTAAGCGACCGGTAATTTATATCAAAAGCACAAAAGCGGCCGACTTTCCCTTGACTTGGACAGTGCTTCCTACTCGCATAGCTTAGTCAGGCCCAACAGTACTTTAGGTGCCAGGGGCCTGCCTCACACATCCTGTTTCTATCCACCTAAGCTCGTTCAGTAGTCTTTCTCCTGGTACCTTTTCAGAATCTTATCACCAGATGACATACATTCATTCCAGAAACACGTAATGTCTTCGCTTCAACCTCATCCTCTATACAGTGCGCAAGATTTACGGAGGCTCTATCCTCCCAATGTGAAGCTTCAGCTTGCAATGATCGTAAGATGATCCTGAAAACTCCACGTCTCTTCACGTACTCTCTCATCGAGGACTGACTTGACTGAAGTTCTTTAGGCACGGTAGTGGATCCAGACGTCGTGTCTTTCTCTTAATTACGCTTATGTACTATAGGCGAAAGAACGCCCGAACATGCACGCTTTCAAAATGTAGACCAAAGTCCATCACAAGATATATACAAGACGAGCTGACTCGTTTAAGACAGGTCTTCCTGCTCGTATGTCCGAATCCAGGGTATTTCTTGAAATGTTGCCTCGCCGTCCTGACTCGGGGATCTCAAACACAATCAGTCTGGCCATTATGTAGCACTGCGAGCTACCTAGTCAATTCCGTGAAGAACTCTGGTGATCCAGCAGGCTGGACAAGCCTTGAATGGCAGCGACGCCTTGAGAAATTGGAAAACGGAAACACGTCCTTGTCAACATGGTAACGAGCTTTTGGTCCGCGTATTATGTCGCTTGCAGGCTGACAAAAAGCGAAAGCGACACTGCTGAGCTCACAGACAAAGGCCGTCAGACGACCTTGTGTCTTGGACAGCGTCTCCGCTACTTGTATGTGCAGCAACTGTCTTTAACTCCAAGGATTCTCACCAGGACTGATCAAATCCATCTGCGTTCTTCGCCCTATCCACGAGCTTTACATTCTCTACAACAAGTTTTCAACGGTCTGTATCCCTACGATAGAAGAGCAAGGTCTTTACCTCCTTTGACAATCGTGACCCGCCCATTACTCGAGGAGACTTTACTGCCGAATGAAATCTACTGCCAGCGTTTTATTGAATTGAGCAAAGCTTACAGTCGGAGAAGTGCACAGAAATGTGAGTGCAATCCAGCTAGAGCAAGCGGTGGCAGAGTGTAGTTCTCAGTCCTCTGCAGGGAACGCAACGACCGGAATGGATTACCTCAACTATCTGCTGCAGAAGTGGATGCCCCTTCAGCAGCGCGTGGCCGTAGATTCTTCGCCCAGTCTTCACGGCATCTGGGACACCATCAACACGACGCTGGCGACTCCGCCAGGATCAATCACTCGCCTTCCTCCCGAATTCTATGATCGAAAAGCCCATAAGACCATCGAGTCCATCGTAGTAGAAGAGGAGTATGCTGGCTATAAAGAAAGTGAAGAGTATCGTACGGTCGGGATTGGAGCGCTACTTGGGGAAGTCGTGCAGCGCATGCAGTACTGGATTCAGCGTGAGTGTCCCCAGATACGTACATCTTTGGAAATCATTGCGATAGTTGAAGCCCAAATATTGACACACGGAGAAGAGAGAAAGGGTCCCAATTTCGCCCTCGCTGGATGCCATGACTCGACTCTTGCGGCGACTCTAGCGTCTATGGGTGCCATGAAAGGTGAGAACAATAAATGGCCACAATACACGTCCTCCCTAGCAGTGGAACTGTTTTCTAGCGATGTTATTGATTCCGCGAGGATCGAGGAAAATGAAGGGAAAGGTAAGGGCGCAAGTCCAAACACAGCGCTGCGTCAAATCACGCTAAATTTTCCAGCACCGTCTTCAGCAACCATCAAAAACCAGGATCCCGAGCAGGACTCTCCAGATCAATCTACGTTTTATGTCCGTATCCGCTACAACGACCGTCCCATCACTATCCCAGGCTGTAAGGTCCAGGGCAACCACTTACCTGAAGAACCGAGCTTCTGCACTTTCGTACGCCTCCAGTCCTCCCTTCCCGAACATCTCCCGTCTGTCCTTTGAATTGGATGCTGAGATATCCGACTCTAGGTTGCATTCAAAGCCATTGTTGATAAATTCACGCCGGCGGATTGGAAGAAGGCTTGCGCGAAGAATCTAGGCAAATCTGCATTCCCAGAGAAGGCGGAGCCCGCTGGCTACTGAATCGGGGGCTCGATCGATAGAGCACCTCTTCTGCTGCTGAGAAGTGCAATGCAAATTGCAGCGCCGCGGAAAAGGGGACATTGGGGCATTGGTTGCGATAGGCATCAGAACCACTCTGTCACATCCACATACAAACGTGATCTAATGATATGACCACATCAGGATTGATGAAACATACTGGGAAGATCCGTTCGCCTTCAAATTCATGTTGCCGGCTTTCATCCTGCCTGATGCTACCATTCGAAGAGGTAGAGCATCACGATTCTTCTTCTTCACGTCTTTCTCAGTCTTCTCCGTACAGAAAGAGCCTTTCTTCTGATTGATTTACTGGATGGCCAGCTCCATTACTTCGTAATGCTTCGATTAACGGGCCTATTGAACGCTCTTGCGGGGGTGTAAATCGAGGCTAGGGGGGATTACGGGTAACTGTTCCAAAAGGAAATGACTAGTAACTTCAGTACATAATATCTAGAAGATAATTCCATTCATGTGTATTTAGCATGATTAAACATTCAGTGTGATTCAACATATCACATATCTCGCAGATGATATTACCACAGGCTGCGAAACTTTCTTAGTGTCTGTGAAACTGAAACATCGTTTTCTCCTCTCTGTAATTTTGTAATTAACCGCTGTACAACTGACAAGGCTCATGCGGCTGCGTGACTCACGAAGTAGCTAGTATATTTCAGTACAACAGGTCCATACCCTCTCCGTTTCCAGCATATAATAATGATCTCTCTCTATTACCAGTCGGCTTTCCTATCTGGTTTGTGACCATCTTTTCCTACGACATAGAATATTTTGCCCATCACCATGGCTTCCTCTCAATCTATCCATTCTGCTGTTGAATTGCAAGCCTTGGAGAACGGGCGCGGTCCAGAGACTACGCACGTTGGCACGTCTCCACGCCCTTCTGACAATAATGGGACGACTAGACACGGAGCAAATATTGTCACTCTGACAAAGCAACAATGGAATCATCCACGGAGAAACATGTGGAAGGTCTTTGCCGCCTTCATTTGTTTCTCGATCGTAGGGGCAAATGATGGTGCCTACGGGGTGAGCTGCGATTACGCATGACGGCTATTGTATGTTTATTACATATGCTGATTGTGTGGTCCAGCCATTAGTACCTTATGTGAGAAACCACCTGATGAGGTTTTATGCCTTGTTGTTTTCCACGGCCTGTATCAAACCTGGCCACAGACAACAATCTTCTAGCATGGCTGACTGCAAAATGACTAGATTCGAGATAACTATCATTTGACAGCTACTGTTGTCTCGCTCATTTTTCTCTCGCCTTTCGTCGGCTACATGCTGGCTGCAGCAGTCAACAATCAAATCCAGATGACGCTTGGGCAGCGTGGAATAGCGGTCATTGCGCCGTTGTGTCACATCATACCGTTCATGGTTATTGCCATACATCCACCATATCCAGTGGTGGTCATCTTTTACGGCGTTGTCGGTTTCGGCAACGGTTTGATCGATTCGGCTTGGAATGCTTGGATCGGAGACATGGCGCACTCAAATGAAATCCTTGGCTTTCTGCATGGTTTCTATGGGTTGGGCGCGACTATCAGCCCGCTCATCGCAACAGCCATGATCACTAAGGCCAGCGTAGGATGGTGGAATTTCTACTACGTTATGCTGGGAGCCGCTGTCCTTGAACTTGTCACCACTGCTTGGGGTTTTTGGAACGACGATGCAAAGTCTTTTCGGGAAAACAACCCCAGGTCAACTAACAAGGAGGGTGGGCCAATGAAGGAGTCATTGCAAAACAAAGTGACTTGGGTCTGTGCCGCCTTCCTGTTCATGTACAATGGCGTTGAAGGTAGGTATCATGGCGTTGTGTTGCACCATTGTTTTCGATATTAACCGTTCGTGCAGTCACTCTCGGCGGGTGGGTCGTCGTCTTCATGATTGAAGCACGTCATGGCAAGCCTTTCGAGTCCGGCGTCGTTCCCACCGGGTTTTGGCTGGGCATCACCCTCGGGCGCATCACTTTAGGCTTTTTGACTGCTCGCCTGGGCGTGCGCCTTGCCACCTCCCTCTACCTAGCCATCACAATTGGGCTCGAGCTGGTCTTCTGGCTTGTTCCCAACTTCGTCGTCTCTGCAATTGCAGTCGCCTTTTTGGGCTACTTTGCAGGCCCTTTGTTTCCGTCGGCAATCGCGGTCTCAACCCAACTTCTACCTAAACATCTGCATACCTCTTCAGTGGGTTTATCATCTGCGTTGGGAGGTGGAGGCGCTGCAGTGTAAGTCGCCTTTCCGGCGTGATTCTTACCTTGATCAGTGGTTGCTTATTTGCCATCTTTGGACAGGTTACCCTTCGTGGCTGGTGCTATCGTTGGAGCAAAAGGAGTCACGACGCTTCAACCTTTTGTGCTTGCGCTGCTCGCTGCTTGCTTTATCGCTTGGCTTTTGCTGCCCCGAGCGCCGAAGCATTCGCACGACATTTGATGCTTTGGGTATGTTAACGCTACTAAAACCGATAAAGAGGCTAAATGGTAGACTTAAGGAAGCATCGACTCTGCTTGGTTATCGCTACATCTATCTGTGTTTGATTATATAGTCCTTTCCCTTTTTCTTGTTGGCCTTTTCCCCTCATTTATAGCATCATCTACTTTTGGAATTTCAGGTGTGATTTTGTTGGTAATCTCCGCCCTGTAGGGCTGAGGGTCGCTAGTAGAGATTTCACCTTCCACCTTCAAGATAGACTCCAGTCCGGCTTCAACCCCATATACTAAATGCCCCATACGACCTCGTATTCCAACATCTACATCGTTGTCCTGGGTCCCTCGGCCGTCCACTCCCACAACAAGTCCTCTCCCGCCCCTCTGACAAGAACATGAAAGTGCTCCAAAGCACCCACACTCTGCAGCGCAGACCAATTTTTGAACCACAACACCCGATCTGCCGCATCTGCATGCTTCTCCCTTAACCTCCCTACGAAGATATTGCCCACGAATTCCCCGATCAGCCCCCTCGATTCAGGCAGCACGCGACCTTCCGAATCGGTCTGAAAGCGGGGCTTCAACCACACGACTATGTGCGCAATGTCCGACGCCACCGCATAAGGCCAGTCATTGCGAAGGATTTTGTAATCGGAAGCATTGGCGAAAGGAGTGGAGCTCACAGGAGTGATTGATTCTGTGGACGACGAGGCCCAGCGGAGGCGCTCGCGGCAGACGAAGTTGACGATGCCGCCGTATTTGGACTTGACGTCGCGGGACCAATGGAGATAGCGACGGAGTTGGGTGGGATAGCGTTTGAAAAGATCGAGATCGTTGTTCGCTGATGGGACGTTAATGACCTCCTAAAAGAAATATGTTCGACGGAGTATGGCTTGGGAAGGGGCATACGGTTCAGGTTGGGTGCTTTACCGACAATTGTTTTCAACTCTTCCCAGTCGTGCGGAACAAATTGTTCATCGGTCTGCCGGAGAGTCGCGCGGTCGACGTCAGTCAAATTGAAGAGTTTGAATTCTTCCTCGATGGACGAGTCTGGTTTGACATTTTCCACCATGATTATTCACTCAACAGGAATCATATGCAGACTGCTTAGGTGGTGCTGTACTGATGCTCAAATCCACAATCTCAGCAATGATACCATCTGCCCATAAATAGGTTGATTGCATTGTAACGACCTACCAAACGCGAAAGATTTTGGACGATGAACGCATCACAGATTGGGAATTGACTAGTGACGGTTGTGATCTTCCTTGTTGATCATCTCCACGCTAGTGATACTGTATATATGGAACTTGGTACTGTATGGAACAGGCTACTAGCGAGCTGAGTATATGATACTTGTACGGAGTAAGTTACATGGTATCAACGGTTGCTCGCGAGAGAGTGCAAGGTGACGGATGGCTCAGCAAAACACTAGTGATGTTGTCTGCAAGGTCGGCGATCAATGAGTGCATTTCTTCCGTTTGGTGATATGTGGAAAGATGTGACTAGATCTAGATTGACAAGACGCGCGGTTGTGATGAGATTATGGGCCAATAGCTGTGGAGCCAGAAAGTGTCTAATCTCATCAGCAATCGCGTGATGAGCATCACAAGTCTAAATATCTGTGGACTCGAATGCAGCTGCGGTGACGAGTCTTGGCCTTCCCTTGGAGAAGACTTATCCAACATTTGTCATGTTATGGGTGCAGCAAGACGAACGTCGAAGAAGCTCCTGGTGACTGAATATATGTCCGATGGTGGTTCTCTCATTGCCGCGATTTACAGGATAAGCCTACCTCTACCAAGCAATCCTGCCCCAGCCTCTTACAGATTTCTATCAGCATCCGAATTGCTTTCGCACTGTACCTCACTCAGTCCAACATGATACAATTCAACAGAGCTCCGCTCATCGGCACGGAAGAGGGCTACATCGCAGTAGCGGCAAAAGCCTCCAACCTCTGCGGAAATGGGGCCTTCACCCAACGTTGCCAGAAATACATCCAAAATCTGATGGGTGGGAGCCCAGTCTTCATGACCACCTCTTGCACTTCCTCCTTGGAGCTTGCCGCAATCCTGACCAACATACAGCCTGGCGAGGAGGTGATCTTGCCCAGCTTCACCTTTGTTTCGAGCGTCAATGCTTTCGTCCTCCGCGGAGCAATCCCCGTCATGGTGGACATCGAACCGAACCACATGGACATAGACCACACCAAGATCGAAGCGGCCATCACTCCCAAAACGCGCGTCATCGTCCCTGTTCACTACGGAGGCGTAGCATGCAACATGGACGCCATCATGGCGATAGCAGAAAAACACAACCTCATCGTCGTGGAGGACGCCGCGCCTTCCCTGGCAGCGACCTACAAAAACAAAGCCCTCGGCTCCATCGGCCACATGGGCTGCTTCAGCTTCCACGAAACCAAGAACTTCACCGCCGGAGGCCAAGGCGGCGCCATCGTCATCAACGACCCGAAATTCCTTGCCCGCGCCGAAATTGTCTACGACAATGGTACTAACCGCCGGCAGTTTTTTCGTGGCGAGATCCGCAGCTACGAGTGGGTGGACATTGGTTCCAATTTTGTCATGAGCGAGATCCAGGCTGCGTACTTGTGGGCGCAGCTGGAGGTGGCGGATCAGATCACCGCTCGGAGGAGACAGTTGTGCGGTGCCTACGATGCAGCTCTCCGACCCTTGGCAGAGTCGGGCCAGATTCGGCTGTTTGACAATCTTCCCGGCCGCGAGCATAATGGCCATGTCTTCTTCATCAAGTTACAGAGCACGGAGCTACGGGATGATCTCCAAAAACACTTGAAGGAGAAGGGGATTACGGCTTCGCCGCATTATGTTCCCCTTCACCCGAGGGATATCTTTGGCAAGCTTGGGCGCTTTGTGGGGAAGGACGTTTTCACTACAGCTGAGAGTGATGTTATGCTGCGGCTGCCGCTTTTCTTTGGCTTGAGTGACAGCGAGCAGAATGTTGTTATTACGCATGTTCGGCGCTTTCTCAATGGCGTCACGAGTGCGAAGATTCATGATGGTGTTTCCGTAAAGGAAAGTGTTGATGGTGAAGGGGTTGCTGGGAATAGTGTTGCGAAGGATGTCCTTTGGAAGAGAGTCAATGGACAGGGGGGTCATGTTGTCATGAGCTGAGGGAAGAAAGCCAAGTGTAAGTTTACGAATCGGCCAAAATGTGAACACACTTTGGAACAATCCTATTCAAGTATGTATAGCATATTTCAACACCAAGAACCCAGGGCCGGTAACAAGGGTGGTGACTGAGACGAACGGGGAGGGGCCTAGAACAGGAAGTCCCAACATGAGCTCCTGTATCTTAGCAGATGATGAATGAACGATTTACCAGTCCGTGTAGCTTCAACCACTTGGTGCCTATCCCTCACGCTTGACCAAACCTGCACACTTCATCCACAGCCCTGATCTTCTCTTCGCCATCTAAAAGTTCCTCCTTCAATTTCTTGTGATGCTCATCCAGAGATTCCGTTTCGTGGTGCTCCCCAAGGTCATTCTTCGATCGTCACCGATCTGACCGGAAGCCTCAGCATTACGCCAGCGCTACATTTACTCTGACAGGATGGCGGTGAGCAATGTGTAGAAACGTCCGCGAGTGATGTTGCCACGTCAGACTTAGCATGAAAGAATGTGTGGGGTGTGGGGTGTGGGGTGTGAGGAGTGGTGTTAATACTCGTAGTGTAGCTCACGAATCCATGCCTCGGGTGATGTGAAGATCATCTTATCACTAGTCCGATGAGATATCAGATGGGCCTAAGATTAGATTAGATCACGCGATGGTAGGGTGTGCTCGCTGTGCATGTATCAAAGTATTTATAATGAATCCGGTGTGACGCAAGAGGCGTTGATGCAGGTGTTAATGTGATGGGATATGCTCAAAATGTCATTTGGGGTACGTGGTAATGAGGTAGGCACAGCATGACATGCACACAGCGACCTGTGGAAAGTATTCTGCAAGGGAAACGCATTGCTTGGTTGATAGATGGCAATGTGCGAGGAGACCGCTTCACAGAGCACTTTCCCTTGGATCTGGACTGCCTATCAGGATAGCACACTCATTATCAAGCGGTTATTCCATTCGCCTTGACATCAGGGTAAATGATCTTCTCCGCCCCACCCCACCATGTATCACCATGAGCGGTGTACCATTCGACCGTGCGCTTCAAACCTTCTTCGAACGAGACATTCTTGTCCCATCCCAGTGCTCTGAGCTTCGACACATCCATCGTGCTTCCAAAATCAGTGTACGGTCGAGCCGGCCTCCTGTCGATCCAGGCTTCTACATCGGAGCCGTCGTAGCTCGGCGGCTTGACAGTCTCAAGGAGAGTCTCACATAATTGACGATGGCTGACTTCGTCGTACGACCCGAGATTGTACGTCTCGCCGTGGACACCCTTGTGAAGCAGGATATTGAAGGCATTGACGGCGTCTCCGACGTACAGGTAGCGACGCTTTCCGTCCCCGGCACCTTGCAGGGTGAGCTTGTGATCATGGCGAAGAAGCATGATGAACTTGGGGATAATTTCTGCCGGTAGTATTGTTAGCGTGACGTCACCCCTGAAAGATCCAGCATCCTTACTATCAGGGAATTGGTTTGGTCCATAGATGTTGTTCGCCCGTACGATAATGGTTTGAAGCGGAGTCGAGTTGTTGAAGACGTTCACAATCATTTCAGCTGCGGCCTTACCGACACCGTACGAATTGTTTGGTGACAAGGGTTCGTCTTCTTTGTGGCCGTCAGCTTCTGGCTTCGTTGCGTCGTAAGCCTCAAAGGATGACATCTGAAAGAACTTCTTGACGTTGTTGAAGTTGACAATCTCAAGAACAACCTGAGTGTCATGAATGTTGGTCTCGATGAATCCGAACGAATTCTTAAGACTGTTTTCGACGTTTGACAGTGCGGCAAGGTGAATCACGATGTCAATCTCGTGCTTACGAATACAGCTGTCAATGTCTTGAGAAGAGGTAATGTCATTCTCAACGAAGGTGAAATTGAAGTAATTATGAAGCATCTTCGTGTTTTTCAGAGAAGCGTCATAGTCAAGCTTGTCAAAGAAAATGATATTGTAGCAATCGAAATAGATAATTGCAAGGGCTCGAACGAGTCATGAATCACTGCAAGTGCTGAGTTAGATAGACTTGTCTTGCTGAGACAGAAGATCGAAAGCTGCAAGTATGACAACAGAGAGAAAGAAAGACGTGAGTCTTACATAAATTCATTTTCTTCAGTGATCATGATGTTCTTGATGTCTGAAGCAGAAGAAAACTTCGTCATTTTCTTTAGCGTCTGTGTGTTGATCTTCGCATTCATACCAGCTGTCGACTCTACAACGTGAGACATTTTTGAGAGTTAGAAAATGATACAAATTTCGTTGTTGCGATTGAATGTGTTGAGTTCAAGAACAGAGTTGAAAGAGTTTCGACGATTCTTATAAACTTGAAGCATCTTCAATGACAAACGATTTAAGAACTCTTGATGACAAAAGACTGATCATTCGAATCGTCAGCACATTACATGTGCTACTAGAGTTGCAATCGTGTTATCAAAGTATATGAAGTGAAGCATTGATAAACGTCATGTCGCAGTGAAACATCGCTGTAGCATGCACTTGGTAGAATATTCTCTGATGTAGATTATATCACTAGTGACTGACATGAAAAAACATCTTCACATAAATTAGTCAATTCTCATTACTAAGATGGTTTTAAAAGTCTGACTCGAGCGTGATCTGCGCTTTTTCAGAGTCATAACGATCGCAGATTTCTTTGTATCTTAAGTCGTTCTAAATATGACTGAGATGTGATATTCTGCGACTCAAGAAATGCTATGTCTTGAGCATAAATCAGCTTGATCGAGATCATAAGCTCTCGATGATCATCAAAATCACTAATGTTCATTAATAATCGTTTATATTGAATCAGATGACGCACTGCATCAACAAGAAGGTTTGCTAAGCTGAAAACAGATTGAAGCTTATTCTTACATCGCTTTTCAACGCACAAAACAATGAAATTACGGCATAAAAATTTTCAGAATAATATGCTTGAGTTTTATAATGTTCGCGAACAGCTGATGATCATTCTAAGCTTGTTTCAAATCTGCAGAGCTATTGAGCACTGCAAAAGTTATCTTCTTTTTGTAGAAAAAATAAATCAATGCGTTCACTTGCGCAAGTAATTGACTAGTCATTTTTAGTGAATGTGAATATTCTTTACCTCTTCATCATTCTTTCAATTCTCATGTTTCATATTTCAAACATGTTTAAAGTAATTAATGCATCTTTAGACTTTGCATGTATTTGACTTTTAAGAGTTTTATTCTCGACATCATTCTCTGAGTCATGAGTTCTTATGACTTGAAGAAAGCTTTTCGCGATCAAACTTCAATCAACTAGCGAGATCATCTGTCTCTTGATTGATCAATCACGTATCTTGAACTTCTTCTAGATGCTCTCTGACGAAGAACTTTTGCTGACGCAGATTGTAAAGTTGATTGAGATTAGTGCAACGATTCAAAAATCTCAAGAAAATACAAAGATTTAACTCAGCAAATGAGTTCGAAGATATTGAGGGTTGAGACTGCTTGATTCTTCAGTCGTCAGCATCTTTCTTCGCTCAAATCAATTTCTGCACGCTGACTATCTTACATACTTTGAATTGTAGCTCTGATTAAGATGAGTGCAATGCTTCAAAAATTATTCAAAAATATGAAGATTTGATCTAGTAAATGAGATTGAGAAGATTCAATGCGCTGAGTTATTGTTTGTTGAAATATGTTATATATATCTAAATAAAATCATTTCAAAGTGTGTTCACATTTTGATCAATTTGTAAAATCAACAAATTATGAGTTCAAAGAGCGCGTTGAACATCATTTGTCTCAGTTCTCAGACGTGTCAACGTCGCTAAGTTTCTTCAAGTTAATGCTTTTGCTAAATCTCTTCGAGTTAACGCTCTGCTGACTTCGCAGCATACAAGCGACACATTTGAGTGCAAATCGTAGTACTATTAATTGATTGACATTAACTTTGAAATAATATTGAACTTTGTTAATCATCTTATCTAATGCAATAAAGTATGAGTGTATTATTGAATTAATTACATTTTGTTCACTCTGTTTATCTATTTTATGATTTCTATTGATTCATCTATCTATTCTACTCATCACTCTACATGCTCATTATTCTACTCATCATTTTATCTACTTGTTTATCTACATGTTCAGCTATTAACTCAGCTATCAACTCAACTATTGACTTGATTATTTACTCAACACTCTACTCACTTCAAAACATGCTTCATGTGACATGTTTAAATAAACGTTTTACGCTTCATGATTTACTTCATAGTATGCTTTATACATGCTTCATAACACATGCTAATTAGCTCAATAGAAAGTATTCTTCATGACTTGATATTAAACACTTTATCAAATTCTCTATCAAATGCTTTATTAAACACTTTATCAAACATTTTATCAAACATTTTATCAAACATTTGATCAAACTTTCAATTAAATGCTTTATTAAACTTTCTATTAAATTTTCTATCAAGCTTTCTACTGAGCTTTCTATCAAGCTTTTTATTGAACTTTCTATTAAGCTTTCTATTAAGCTTTCTACTGAGCTTTTTATCAAACACTCTATCAAATTTTCTATTGAACTCTTTATCAAACACTTTATTGAAACAACTTAGTACATTTTCTTGATCATCAAAAAGAATGTTTGAATCAAATCTTCATCACACAACATGATACAAGTTCAACTAAGTTCAGTTAATGATATGATCATGAAATATCTGATAACAAAAGCAAAAAATCGAAGCTAGCATATTCTTGATCATGCTGTTTGATTACTTAAATTATTTCACGCAGTTGACTTAATGATGCAATGATGTAACTTATTGATTTTACAGAATTTTATTAATACTTAAATTAAATGCATCAAATAAAGCATATGTGAAAGTATTATTACAAGTTTATATACATTATGATTTACATGTTGTACATTAATGATCACATCACAAACAAGAATGTTGTGACTTGCAAAAGTTAACAAGACAAGTTGTATGAACTATCATCAAATTAACGCAGATCAATCTATCTTACAGAGATTTGCACTCAGATGTGTTACTCATATGCTGCAAAGTCAGCAGAGTGCTAACTTAAAAAAACTTAGTGAAAGCATTAATTTGAAGAGACTTAGCGACGTTGACACATCTGAAAACTGAGATAAAACATTATAAAAATAAAATGAATATTGACAAATACATCTTAAGCTTCACTGTTTGAATTTATTCACTGTCAACTTCAAAAAGACGTGTATATAATTATATAATTAATCATACTTTCAAAAAACAATCATGACAATTGAAGTATGATATGTACATAACATGAAAGAAGAGTGTTAAAATATATTATGATATAATTATTCACACATCTAAATCATCATGACAATTGATAGAAAGAATATGCACAATATGAGAAAGTGTTGAAATATGTTATACATATTTGAATAAAATTGTTTCAAAGCATGTTCACATTTTGATTGATTTGTAAACTCAACATCACTCACTCAATAATAACTTTTCTTTCATTTAAATCAATTTCTGCACGCTGACTATTTTATATACTTTAAAAGACATAATTGTATATGAATGTTGATTGAATTCAAGCGCAAATCAAAAACGAGAACTTGATGGAAAAAAAAAAACTCATCAATTTTTGCACACTTTCTCGTTGCAGTATCATTGAACAATCACGCAATTAAAAGAGACATGATTCATGATATAATTGATGTGCTTAATGATACAATTTCAATGTTGTTACACTTTATTTCATTCAACTTTATTCAAGTGCACTGTTGTCATCATGTACAGTTGAATGTTTAAGTTTATAAAGTTTCATTTCAGATATGCTAAAAGCTTGTCAATGTTAAGCTTCATCAATAAACATAAATATAAAGCATTAAGCATTAAGCTAAAACATTAGTTTTTCGCTTGATGCTTTATATTTAAATCAATTGACAGAAAATTTACTATTCTTTTACATGTTCTTTCTTCATCAACAAATAAAACAGTCAGATGTTTTCTTTCTCATTCATCAACTTCAATCATGAGTCATCATGTTAAATCAATCATTGACAAGTGCATTGATCAATCATTGAGACAAGATAAATACAAGATCAGATACAGACAGACAAATGTTATTAACATCATTGATGTTGATGTTGTTTCTTTCAAATCATTTGCTCTTTTAGCAAATGATGCTTTCTTAACAAATGATGTTTTCTTAACAAATGATGTTCTTTTAGCAAATGATGCTTTCTTAACAGATGATGCTTTCTTAGCAGATGATGTCTTCATTGAGAATCAATCATTTTCACTTTCTTCATCAATTTCATTGACATCAGTTTCAGACTTTGTCTTCATGACTAAATCATCTTTGATTAATATTATATATATTTAAGTTTATCACAATCAATTTAATTGAATTAATTATCAGATTCTTGCTTAATATATGTTCATTATTCAATTTTCTTCTTCTTCTTGAGTTTATTTATCAGCAATTGACATCAACTTGATTTCAATTTTATCTTTGCTTCAATTATCATTTGCAAATACTTGAACATTAATCTCTTCATTCATTCTCAATGAAAAGATCATTGATCGCTTTTTCATTCATTTTTCAACTTCATTCTTGCATGTCTCATGTGATTTCATTACTTTCTTTTCATCTCGATCTTGCACTTCTTCAGTATTACTCTTCATGATCACTTCATGTATCTTCACATCTTTGTTTGATGACTCATCTTTTCTATTCTCTTTCTTGATGAGTAATAATCTCATTTTCAAGAGTAATAATCTTACATTCAATCATTATTCAACATCATCATCAGCTCAAAATGCTTCAGTCATCAATGATCATTCAACACTTTTCATATTAAGTTTTTTCTTCATTTATGAAGAGCATGACTTCTTTGCTTGATCATTCTTCATTGATAACTCTCAAACTTCAAACGTTGCATCGATGATCTCAAATGATCAATGCTTCATAATTGTGAACGAAGCAGATGAAGATAAAAAGAAGTAATTTAAGTGAGTCAATCATTACTTGCATCACACATGAACATTGAATTGCTTTTGTGATCAGTTTATTATTTCAAATGTTAAACATGATTAATTAACATCTTTAAATTTCAAAAATCATTTAAATTCTATCTTGTTGCAGTACTTTTTTGCAAAAATGATTGCATTCTGACATCAATAATTGTTCTTCTTCTTCAGAAATTCAATTTCAGCTTCGCTACATAATTTGAAATTGTTACAATGCAATAATCAACATGATGATTTTACATTCATTCAATGAAAAACTTTACTGATTGAAGATGATGATTTTTCATCAAGTTTCAGTCTTCAAAGTTTAAAGAAACACTTTCTTGCATTCTGCAAGTCTGCAGAATCTTGAATTACATGAACATAAAATGTTGACAGTTTTCTCGCTTGTGTCATCACTTGCACAGTCTACCTCTTATTTTCGATCGTACTCACTCTGAGTACGCACTCAAACTCTCTCGACGACGATTCGCTTGACACGTCGATTCGTACTCATCTTCTCGATCGATTCATACTCATCTTGAACGTCTGCTAGACGCTCTCGAGCGCAGTACTTTCTATGACAGCAATTGTAGAGTCGGCTGAGACGACTTCAACGATTCAGAAATCATGGAAAAAGACGCAGGTTTAACTCTGCAAACGAGTGGGGAAATATTGACGGCTTTGTCTGCTCGATCGCTCAGCGTTCATCATCTTTTCTCGCCCGGATTGATTTCGACGCGCTGACTATCTCACATACTTTGGGAGACATAATTGTAGCTCTGATTCAGGCGAATTCAATGCTTCAAAAATAATCGAAAAATCTCAAGATTTGACCTAGTAATCGAGGTTGGGGAGGTTCACTGCGCTGAGTGACCGCCCACCTAGTAGTAATTCTTCCCCCGCCCGAATCAATCTATGCGCATTGACTACTTGACATACTTTGGGAGGCATAATTGTAGCCCTGATTCAGCCGAATTCAATGCTTTCAAAATAATTGAAAAACATCGAGGTTTGATTTAGTAATTGAGGTTGAGAAGGTTCACTGCGCTGGGTGACCGCCCACCTAGTAGTAACCCTTTCCCCGTCCGAATCAACATATGCGCGCTGACTACCTCACATACTTTGAGAGGCATGATTGTAGCTCTGAGTTAGCTGAATTCAATGTCATCAAAATAATTGAAAAATATCAAGGTTTGATTGAGTAAATGAGGTTGGGGATGTTGATGCCTCGGGGTCTACCTGTTCCCACCTATGCTCAGCCCTAGAAGCAGTGATCAGCCCTATCGAAGGCTTTCAGCCCTAGAAGCAGTGGTTAGCCCGAGCAGCAGTGGTCAGCCCTATCGGCGGGGCGAATGGGTGAATTTCCTACCTGCTATCGAATTATTCGCCCGGATCAACCTCGATGCGCGAACTATCTCACATACTTTGGGGGGCATAATTGTAGCGCTGAATCAGCTGAGTTCAACGCTTCAAAAATAATTGGAAAACATCGAGATTTGACCTAGTAAATGAGGTTGGGAAGGTTCACTGCGCTGGGTGACCGCCCACCTAGTAGTAACCCTTTCCCCGCCCGGATCAATTTTTGCGCGCTGACTATCTCACATACTTTGGGAGGCATAGTTGTAGCTCTGAATGAGCTGAGTTCAATGCTTCAGAAATATCGGAAAAATATTCAGATTTGACCTAGTAATCGAGGTTGAGAAGGTTCACTGCGCTGGTTGACCGCCTAGTAGTAACCCTTCTCCCGCCCGAATCAATTTCTGCGCATTGACTACTTGACATACTTTGAAAGACATAATTGTAGCTCTGATTGAGCTGAATTCAATGCTTCAGAAATAATCGAAAAATATCAAGGTTTGACCTAGCAGTCGAGGTTGGGGATATTTCGATGCGCTGAGCGATCGGATTCCCCGCATAGCAGCAATTCCCCGATCACTACTGAACTTCATGCATTCATTATTTGACAAAACTTTCTAAGACATACTTGTAGCTTCGAATCAGCTGAATTCAGATCTTTAAAAATAATTGA
>JAABUR0100004093.1_pt1 | contig 19806 bp, 18 predicted proteins | sample 5560091 | NCBI WGS metagenome assembly JAABUR01 (sample SAMN10711879, study PRJNA513375) | rock metagenome | isolation source: Antarctica rocks | place: Antarctica: Victoria Land, University Valley sud | reverse complement strand
AGCTCGTCGGGTTGCTGCGGACCCGGGTCAAGGTCGACGGCACCACCGACGAGGCCACGGTCCGCGGCTGGCTGCGCGAGGACCTGCTGCGGCTCGTCGACCCGGGCATGGACCGGCGCATCGCCTCGTCCCGGGTGGGGGGGCGCCCCGCAGTGGTGCTCGTCGTCGGCGTCAACGGCACGGGGAAGACGACCACCGTCGGCAAGCTGGCCCGGGTGTTCGTCGCGGAGGACCGCGACGTCCTGCTGGGCGCGGCCGACACGTTCCGGGCGGCTGCGGCGGACCAGCTCCAGACCTGGGGGGAGCGGGTGGGCGTGCCGACGGTGCGCTCCGACCGGGAGGGCGCGGACCCGGCGTCGGTGGCGTTCGACGCCGTCAGGGCGGCGGCCGAGCTTGAGGCCGACGTCGTCATCATCGACACCGCCGGCCGGCTGCACAACAAGGTGGGCCTGATGGACGAGCTGGGCAAGCTCAAGCGGGTCATCGAGAAGCAGAGCCCGATCGACGAGGTGCTGCTCGTCCTGGACGCCACCACCGGCCAGAACGGGCTGCGCCAGGCCCAGGTCTTTGCCGATGTCGTCGACGTCACGGGCATCGTGCTCACCAAGCTCGACGGCACCGCCAAGGGCGGCATCGTCGTGGCCGTCCAGCGACAGCTCGGCGTGCCGGTCAAGCTCGTGGGGCTCGGCGAGGGGCCCGATGACCTCGCGCCGTTCGACCCCGAGGCGTTCGTCGACGCGCTGCTCGACTGAGCTGCCCGGAGCGGCCGCGGCTCGGGACCTCAGGCCGGGTGCCGCCCGGAGCGCGGGTTGCGGGCGTCGTCGGGGTCACTGAGAGCCCAGCGCACCGCCGCCGTCGCGGCCGCGCCGAGCGGCAGGGACACCACCCGCTCGGTGATCGGCAGCCACGGCAGGCCCAGCATGGGGCGCGACCACGACGGCATAAGGGCGACCGCGGCAGCCCCGAGGGCGGCATACCCGGGTCGGGCGCTGAGCTCCAGGGGCGGGTGCAGGAGCAGGAACCGGGCGGCCTCGCGAGCCGCCGGCGTGCTCTCCAGCTCCGGGCGGTACGAGTCCAGGGCGTCACCGAGCGCCGCGACGCTCGTCGGCGCGTCGGGGACGCCGAGGCGGGTGGCGGTGCCCGCCGCCTGCGCGACATAGCGGTCGGCCTCGCGGTCGCCGAGCGGCTCGGGCGCGTACCGCTGGTAGGCGGTGAGGAAGCTGTCCACCTCGGCGACGTGGACCCAGGCGAGCAGATGCGGGTCGGAGGCCGCGTAGGGCCGTCCGTCCTGGGTCCGCCCGCGGACCCGTTCGTGGATCGTCCGGACCGACGCGATGACGTCCTCGGCCGCCTCGACGGTCCCGAACGTCGTCGTCGCGAGGAAGTGGGAGGTGCGCTGCAGCCGGCCCCACGGGTCGGACCTGTAGCCGGAGTGCCCGGCGACACCGGCCATCGCCAGAGGGTGCAGCGACTGCAGCAGCAGCGCACGGATCCCGCCGACGAACATCGACGCGTCCGCGTGCACCCTCCAGATCGGGTCCTTCGCCGTGAACCAGCGTTGGCCCTCGGAGTGCCAGATCGCCCGGGCCCTCTCCTGCGCGTCGTCCCCGGCGACCTTGTCGCGCAGGGCGTTCGCGAGCCGACGCCGGGCCTGCTGGGCCACCTGGTCGAGAACGTCGGTCGGTGTACTCACCCTGCCATCATGCCTCGACCCGGTTCCGCCCCTCCCTCCGGGTGGAGGAGGGCTCGGTGTCGTCGCGACCCGGACGCAACGACGGGCTCAGCGAAGGAGGAGGTCGACGACGGCGGTGCCGGCGGGCAGGGAGTCCCCCCAGCTCCGGACCCAGTGCTCGCCGAGCCGGTCGCGGTCGTCGGGGAGACCCGTCGCGACGACGACGACGTCAGGCCGCGCCCGGATGACCGAGCCGAGCAGCCGCTGGCGGCCCGGTGAGCGGTGCGGGCTCCCGGTGAGAACGACGAGCGACGCACTCGCGGCCTCGGCCATCGCCACCACCACCGCGAGGAGCGGTTCCGGAGGCGGGGCAACCTGGTGGACCGTGACGTCGCTGACCCGGCTACGCAGGGCCGCCATGACCCCGGACGGCCGCGGCCCGGCCGCCAGGTTGGGCGCGCCGCGCAGGTCCAGGACGTGCAGCGGCGCCGTCGCCCGGGTGGAACCGTGTGACTCGAGCACTCGGCGGGCCACCGACAGCGCGAGCTCCTGCGCGGCGTCCGGACCGTCGGCTGCGTCGTCAGCGGCGGCCCGCCCCACGCGCTCGCCGCGGTCCTTGTGACTCCCCTCCCGGACCACCCGTCGTGCCATCGCCCGGACCCGCTGCGCAGCCCCGGTAAGCCGCTCCCTCGTCAACCGCCCGGCGTCCACCGCCTGCACGACGGCGTCGCGGACCTCATGAAAGACGGCCTCGTCGTCGTAGGGCGCCGGATGGTTCGGGTTGCCGATGCAGACGAGGTCGACGCCCGCTGCCAGCGCCAGCACGGCGCCGGGTCCCCGGCCGACCCCCGCCGAGATGGCCTGCATGTCGAGTGCGTCCGAGACGATCACGCCGCCGAAGCCGAGGTCCTCCCGCAGGAGTGCCAGTACGGTCGGGCTGAGCGTCGCCGGCGAGGTGTCCAGGGCGGGGAAGACGACGTGGGCCGTCATCACCGCGTCCGCGCCGGCAGCGACGGCGGCGGCGAAGGGCGGCAGGTCGCGCCGCTGCAGGGTCGCGGTGTCGGCGTCGATGACCGGCAGCCCGACGTGCGAGTCCGTGCGGGTGTCGCCGTGCCCGGGGAAGTGCTTGGCGCACGCGGCGACGCCGCCCTGGTGCAGGCCCTCGACGAAGGCCGCTGCGTGGCGTGAGACCAGCGCGGGGTCGGCGCCGAAGGAGCGCAGGCCGATGACCGGGTTGTCGGGGTTGGACGTGACGTCGACGTCCGGTGCGAGGACGAGGTCGATTCCCGACGCCCGGGACTGCCGGCCGATGGCGCGCGCGATCCGGCGCGTCGCGTCGAGGTCGTCCAGTCGCCCGAGCGCGGCATGGCCGGGCCATGAGGAGCCCGAGGCGGCCTCGATGCGGGTCACCTCGCCGCCCTCCTCGTCGCTTGCCACGACGAGGTCGGCCCGTATGCCGTGCAGCTGGCCGGTGAGTGCCGACACGTCGTCACCGACGTTCGCGGCGAAGAGGCACACCCCGCCGAGGCCCTCCTGGGCCGCCCGCGCCAGCCAGTCGGGGACCTCGGTCCCGGAGAAGCCGGGCATGAGGACGCCCGAGGCGAGGCGAGCGACCTCCGGATCGTGCGTGGACGGCATACCTGCTCCTCAGCCCTTGACGGCCCCGGAGACCAGCCCGGAGGTGAGCCGGCGCTGGGCGAGAACGAAGAACACCATGACCGGGATGGTGATGATCGTCGAGGCTGCCATAACGTAGCCCCAGTCGGTGCCGTACTGGCCGAAGAACCTGCGCAGCCCGACGGCGACGGTGTACTTGCTGTCGTCCTGCATGAAGGTCAGCGCGAAGATGAACTCGTTCCAGGCCGTGATGAACGAGAAGACGCTCGTCGCCACCAGCCCCGGCGCCACGAGCGGCAGGAGGATCGAGCGGAACATCCGCCACCAGGACGCCCCGTCGAGGTAGGCAGCCTCCTCGAGCTCGACCGGGACCGCGGCGACGAAGCCCCGCAGGTTCCAGATCGCGAACGACAGGCTGAAGCCGACGTAGACGACCACGAGGCCGAGCAGGCTGTTGAGCATCCCCAGCGTCCGGACCTGGATGAACAGGGGGATGACAAGCGCCTCCATCGGCACCATCTGGACGATGAGGATCATGACGAGCACGGAGGTGCGCAGCCGGAACCGGAACCGGGCCACGGCGACCGCGGCGAAGAGGGACAGCAGGGCGCTGGCGACAACGGTGGCGAGGGCCACGACGATCGAGTTGCGCAGGAAGGTGCCGAAGCCGCCCTCGGTCAGGACGACCCGGAAGTTCGAGACGCCGAAGCCGTGGGGGAGGAGCGACCGGGCGCCCGAGGCGGCCTGCGGGTCGAACGCCGTCGAGACCATCCAGTAGACCGGGAAGAGCGTGAAGAGCAGGACGGCCGCGGTTGCCAGCGGGATGCCGACGCGGCTGAGCGGACTGCGGTGGTTCACAGCTCCTCCTCCCTGAACAGCACCCGGAGGTAGCCGAGGGTGATGAGGATCAGGAGCAGGGTCAGAACGACCGCGATGGCCGACCCGTAGCCGTAGCGGTTCTGGGCGAAGGACTGGATGTAGGACCAGACGCCGAGGTTCCACACCTCACGGTTCCCGCCGTCGCCGCCGGGCATGAGGTAGAGCTGGGCGAAGACCTTGAAGTCCCAGATCGTCGACAGGATCGTCACGACGGCGAAGACCGGCCTGAGCATGGGCACGGTGATCTGCCAGAACCGCTGCCAGGCGCTCGCTCCGTCGATGAGCGCCGACTCGACGAGGTCGCTCGGGATCGTCATCAGGCCCGCGAGGACGGTCAACGCGACGAAGGGGAAGCCGTGGTGCACGACGTTGAGGGTCGCGATGGACAGGAAGGGCACCCGCTCGGTGAACCAGTTCGTCGTCGCGGGGTCGACGAGGTGCAGGGCACTGGCGAACCGGACGGCGATGCCGTCGTTGGGGTCGAAGATGAAGACCCAGACGTAGGTGCCGGTCACCGCGGGCACGGCCCAGGCCATCAGGATGGCCGTCGTGACGACGCCCCGCCAGAGGGTGCCGAGCCGGAAGAGCAGCAGGGCGACGAGCGTGCCGACGACCACCGTCAGGGCGACGTTGACGACCGCGAACACGACGGTGTTGGGCAGGACCGTCTTCCACAGCGTCTCGTTGGTCAGCAGCTCGCGGTAGTTCTCGAACCCGTTCCACGGGCTGGTGCCGCGCACGACGTCGCGCAGGCGCTTGTCCTGGAAGGAGAGCAGGACGACCTGGACCAGCGGGTAGAGCATGAGAAGCGCGATGACGGCCAGGGCAGGGGCCAGCAGCAGCCACGGGCGGACGCTGGCCGCCCGGCGCCGGCGGCTTGCCCCGGGGCTGGTGGGACGGGGGACGCGGCGCGCCCCGTCCGCGCGGTACGGCGCGGGCGGGGCGGCAGCGGTGCGGCGCTCGGTCAGCAAGGTGGCTCAGCCCGCGAGCTGCTTGTTCATCTCGGTGCAGGCCGTGGTGGTGGCCTGCTCGACCGTCGCCTTGCCGGACAGGATCGACTGGGACATGGCCGTGAGGGTCTTGGCACCCTCCACCTTGCCCCAGTTGGGCGTCACCGGCACCGACTTGCCCGCCTCGGTGAACTGCTTGGCGAACGGGGCCACCAGCGGGTCGTTTGCGGCGATGACCTTGCCCAGCAGGTCCTTGGTGCCGGGGAAGAAGCCCGACTGCGTGCCCCACTTCGCGGCGAAGTCGCCGTACGTCATCAGCTTGACCAGCTGCCAGGCAAGCTCGGGGCTCTTGCTGCCCTCGAAGACCGAGAGGTGCGAGCCGCCGAGGAAGGACGGGGACATCCCGCCCGTCTGGCCGGGGATGGGGAAGGCCCCGATCTTGCCCTTGAGCTCCGGGGCCTTGGCGAGGATCGCCGACGGCGTCCAGGAGCCGGAGATGATCATCGCGCTCTGGCCCTTGATGAAGGAGTCACGCAGGTCCGTCTCCTTCCAGGTCGTCGCAGCCGGGAGGGACACGCCGTCCTTGAGAGCCAGGTCGGCGTAGTACTGCAGGCCCGCGCGCGCCTTGTCCGACTCGAGGCCGCACTTCCATGCGCTGCCCTGCTTCGTGGCCAGCTCCCCGCCGGCTCCCCAGATGAACGGGATGAAGTCGTAGCTCGCGTCACCCGGCACCGGGAACGCGGTGGTATTCGGGTCGCTCGCCTTGAGCTTCTTGGCGACGTCCCGGAACTCGGCCCACGTCGTGGGAACCTTCACGCCCGCCTTCTCGAAGAGGTCGGTGCGGTAGACGACCGAGCGCACCCCGGCATACCAGGGCATGCCGTAGAGCTTGTTCCCCACCTTGGCCGACTCGACGAGGCCCGGGACGAGGCCCTGCTCGCCGCCGGCCGCCTTGACGTCGGCGCTGAGGTCCATCAGGGCACCAGCCTGGCCGAACTCACCCGTCCACGTCGTGCCGACCTCGGCCACGTCGGGTGTCGTGCCGCCCGCGATCGCCGTCGTGAACTTGTCGTGCGCGCCAGTCCACGGGACCATCTGGACGTCGAGGTCGGCGCCCGTGTCCGCCTTGAACTTCGTCTTGACCTCGGCGAAGAACGGGGAGGCGTCCTTGTTCGTCCCCTCCATGATCCAGACGGTGAGCTTCTTGCCCTTGCCGTCGGCCGCGCCTCCCGCGGCCGTGTTGCCGCCGGTGCCGGGCGAGCCCCCGCTGCTGCAGGCCGTCGCCAACAGGGTGACCGACGCCAGCACTGCGCCGTACCGTGCAACCTTCATGGGAAGCTCCTCTGTCCGCTGGGGTAGGCGGAAGTGCCCACTGACGCAACTTACCGTCAAGGATGACGGATGACGAGGAAGAAAACCACAACGATACCGTTGCAGTGTCCTGGGGTATGCCGTGAAACCTGTTCCTAACAGACCGCCCGGTTTGCTTACACGCCCGTAACACGCGCCACGAGCGGCCGAAACGCACGGCCGCCACCCTTGCTGGTCATGGACAAGATCAATACCGGCGACACCGCCTGGGTCCTCGCCAGCGCCGCACTGGTGCTGTTGATGACCCCCGGCCTCGCCCTCTTCTATGGTGGGATGGTCAGGGCCAAGAGCGTCCTGAACATGATGATGATGAGCTTCGCCGCGCTGGGGACAGTCTCGGTCGTCTGGGTGCTGTGGGGGTACAGCCAGTCGTTCGGGAACTCCATCGGCGGTGTCGTCGGTGACCCCCGGCAGTTCTTCGGACTCCAGGGGCTGATGGCGCCGGACGCCGTGGTCGGGACCATCCCCTCGCTGGCGTTCGTCGCCTTCCAGTCGGTCTTCGCGGTCATCGCGGTGGCCCTCATCAGCGGGTCCATCGCGGACCGGGCGAAGTTCTCGACCTGGCTGGTGTTCACGGTGGTCTGGGCCACGATCGTGTACTTCCCGATCGCCCACTGGGTCTTCGCCTTCGACGGCGCGGCGGCCGAGCGCGGCGGCTGGATCGCCAACCAGATCAAGGCCATCGACTTCGCCGGCGGGACCGCCATCCACATCAACGCCGGTGCTGCAGGTCTGGCGCTGGCACTGGTACTCGGCAAGCGGGTCGGCTTCCGCAGGGACCCCATGCGACCGCACAACCTCCCCCTCGTCATGATCGGCGCTGGCCTGCTCTGGTTCGGCTGGTTCGGTTTCAACGCCGGGTCCGCACTGGCAGCCGGCACGACGGCGGCGGTCGCGTGGGTCAACACTCTCGCGGCGACCGGGGCAGCGATGCTCGGGTGGCTGCTCACCGAGCGCTTCCGTGACGGGCACGCGACCTCCCTCGGTGCGGCGTCCGGCGTCGTCGCCGGCCTGGTCGCCATCACCCCCGCGTGCTCGTCGCTCAACCCCGTGGGCGCGGTCGTCCTCGGTGTGGTGGCCGGCGCGGCCTGCGCCTACGCCGTCGGGCTCAAGTTCAAGCTGGGTTTCGACGACAGCCTCGACGTCGTCGGCGTCCACCTGGTCGGCGGTCTGGTCGGCACCCTCGCCATCGGCTTCCTCGCCACCGAGCAGGCCCCCGCGAAGGTCAACGGCCTCTTCTTCGGGGGCGGGGTGGACCAGCTGTGGCGCCAGGCCGTCGCTGCCTTCGCCGTGCTGGCCTACTCCTTCGTCCTGACCTACGTCATCGGCAGGATCCTGCACGCCCTGCTCGGCTTCCGGGTCGACGAGGACGGCGAGGTCGCGGGCATCGACCTGGCGGAGCACGCGGAGACCGCCTACGACCTCGTGGGGTTCGGCGGCGCTCGCTCCGGAGGAGGCTTCGCCCTGGCCGGATTCGGAGGCACGTCGGCGGGCACGTCAGTGACCACCAAGACCGCGCCGTCGCCGGGAGCGCCCGCCGGTGACGAGGCAGAGCTCACCGAGAGAGGAGCACGGCCGTGAAGCTCATCACCGCGATCATCAAACCCCACCAGCTCGACGAGGTGAAGGAGGCCCTCGAGGCCTACGGCGCCTCGGGCATGACCGTCAGCGAGGCCAGCGGCTACGGTCGCCAGCGCGGGCACAGCGAGGTCTACCGCGGTGCCGAGTACACGGTGGACTTCGTCCCGAAGGTGCGCGTCGAGGTCCTCGTCGACGACCTCGACGCGGGGAGCGTCATCGACGTGGTCCTCAAGGCAGCCCAGACCGGTCGCATCGGCGACGGCAAGATCTGGTCCGTCCCGGTGGACGACGTCGTGCGCGTCAGGACCGGCGAGCGAGGGCACGACGCGCTCTGACGGTCTGCCGGACGGGACCCGGTCGACCGCCCGCTCCGTCCCCCCGCCAGGGACCGACCAGGAAGGAGCGACCCCGCCATGAGCGACCTCAAAGCGCGACGGCTCGACCTGGCCGGGACCCGGACCTTCGCCACCCCCGGTGCCGGCCCCGCGCGCCGGTCGGCGCTCGCCGCCTTCGGGCGGAGCTGGCTCGCTGACGTCTGGGGACAGGCGACGACGGGACGCGACACCCCGGGGGTCGGCCTGGCTTGTGTCGGCAGCCTGGCCAGGGGTGACGGTGGTCCGCTGAGTGACTACGACCTGGTCCTCGTGCACCAGAGCAGGGCACTGGACCCCGCCAGCCTCAACGCCCTGGCGGAGCGGGTCTGGTACCCCATCTGGGACGCCGGCGTTCGCCTCGACCACAGTGTCCGCACGGTGGCCCAGTGCCGCTCCGTGGCCAGCGGTGACCTGTCGGCGGCCGTGGGGCTGCTCGACATCAGCCACGTCGCCGGTGACGAGGACGTGGTCAACGCGGCGCGGTCCACGGTGGCGCACGACTGGCGGGCCAACGCGCGCATCCGGCTGCCGCAGCTGCAGGAGGCACTGGCCGCCCGCCACGCCCGTCAAGGCGACCTCGCCCACCTCATCGAGCGCGAGCTGAAGGAGGCGCGCGGCGGTCTGCGGGACATGACCGTGCTGCGGGCACTGACTGCCGCCTGGCTGGCTGACCGGCCGCACGGGGCCGTCGACGCGGCATACGAGAAGCTGCTCGACGTGCGGGACGGGATCCACGTCGTCACCGGGCGGGGACGGGACCGGCTGGGACGGGAGGACCACGACCCCATCGCCGCCCTGCTCGGCTACCAGGACGCCGACGAGCTGCTGACGGACGTGTCGAACGCGGCGCGGGTCATCGCCTACTCCCTCGACCAGACCCTGCGCCGGGCATCCCAGTCGCAGCGCGCCCGGACGCTGCGGGTCGGTCCGCGCCGGCCCAAGCTGACACCGCTGGGCTTCGGGCTCTACCTCCACGACGGCGAGGCTGTCCTGGGGCCCGGCGTCAACCCCGCGAGCGACCCGGTGCTCGTCCTGCGCGCAGCGCTCATCGCCGCGCGCAACGGGGTCACCCTCGCGCCGGCCACGCTGGCGAACCTCGCGGCAAACTGCCCGGCACTGCCCGTACCCTGGCCGCCGACGGCGCTCGCGGTCTTCGGGGACCTGCTCGCGACCGGGCCCGGGCTGGTCGGCGTGTGGGAGGGCCTCGACCTCGCCGGACTGGTCGGGCGGTGGATCCCGGAGTGGGAGGCGGTGCGCAGCCGCCCCCAGCACAACTCGGTGCACCGGCACACCGTCGACCGTCACCTCATCGAGACGGTCGTCCATGCGAGCGGCCTGCTTCGCGAGGTCAAGCGCCCGGACCTGCTCCTGCTCGGCGCACTGCTGCACGACATCGGCAAGGTCCCGGGTGCACACGACCACGCGGAGGTCGGTGCCCCCATCGCGGAGCGGATCCTCACCCGGCTCGGGGTCCCCGACGACGACAGGGCCCTGGTCGTCCGCCTGGTCCGGGAGCACCTGACCCTCATCGACCTGGCCACCCGGCGCGACTGCGAGGACCCGCAGACCATTGCTGCCGTGTCCGCGGCGGTGCAGGGACGGCGCTCGACGTTGGAGCTGCTGCGCGCCCTGACCGAGGCGGATGCCAGCGCGGCGGGCCCGGCGGCCTGGACCGACTGGCGGGCCCAGCTGCTGCACAAGCTCGTCGCGGCCGCACGACGGGCTCTCAGCCCCGGTGAGGAGGTCGCGGCCGAGGTGGTCGAACCCGGGCTCATCCCGCAGAAGGTCTCGGACCGCATCGTCGGGGGGCAGCCCCACGTCGTCGTGACGTCGCTCGGGGGGGCCCACCGCATCGACGTGTTCGACCGCGACCGGCTGGGACTCTTCGCGGACACGGCCGGCCTGCTCGCCGCCCAGGGCCTCATCGTCCGCTCCGCGGTCGTGCGCACGGTCGATGGCGTGGCCGCCAACGAGTGGCACGTCGAGACGCCCGGCGGGGACCCCCCGGACGAGGCGGCCATCGTGCGGGCGCTGGTCCGGCTCGCTCAGGGAGACCGTGAGCCGCTGGCACTGCTCGGGCGGCGTCGGGGGCCCACGGTCTCCTCGAGCTCCCGGGCCTCGTCCGGCGCACCCGGGCAGGCTCGCGCCCTCGTCGTCTCGCACGCGTCGGACTCGGCCACCGTGATCGAGGTGCGCACGACCGACCGCCCGGGGCTGCTGCACGACATCGGGATCACCCTGGCGCGGGCCAGCCTCAGCGTCCGCAGCGCCCACATCGCCACGTATGCCGGCCAGGCCCTCGACACCTTCTACGTCACCGAGTTCGGTGCCCGCCCGCTGTCACCGGCGCGGGTGGCCCGGGCGGTGGCGATGATCATCGACACGTGCGACGGGGTCTGACCAGCCTGACAGGTGCCCGACCCGGCTCGCCGGGCCAGACCGCGCTCGACGGGCCCGACCCCGCCCGACTCGCCCCCGGGCGGCGGGCCCGACCCCGCTCGACTCGCCCCCGGGCGGGAGCGCGCGGAGCAGCCCCCCACGGAAGATAAAGTTCTCAGGTGTTCACCTCCCTGTCTGACCGCCTGACCGCCACCTTCAAGAACCTGCGCGGCAAGGGCCGGCTGTCCGAGTCCGACGTCAACTCCACGGTTCGCGACATCCGGCTGGCGATGCTCGACGCCGACGTCGCGCTGCCGGTCGTCAAGGCCTTCACGGCCGCGGTGCGCGACCGGGCGCTGGGGGCCGAGGTCAGCCAGGCGCTCAACCCCGCCCAGCAGGTCGTCAAGATCGTCAACGAGGAGCTCGTCGCGATCCTCGGCGGCCAGACCAGGCCGCTGCGGCTGGCCAAGACCCCGCCCACGGTGGTCATGCTGGCCGGGCTGCAGGGATCCGGCAAGACGACGCTGGCGGGCAAGCTCGGCCGGTGGCTCAAGGACCAGGGACACACTCCGCTGCTCGTCGCGGCCGACCTGCAGCGGCCCAACGCCGTCACCCAGCTCGAGGTGGTCGGGGAGCGCGCGGGCGTGCCGGTCTTCGCCCCCGAGCGCGGCAACGTCCTCGGCCACGACGCTGTCACCGGGGCAGGCGAGGGCACCCGCTCGTTCGGCGACCCCGTCGCGGTCTCCCGGGCCGGGGTGGAGTACGCCCGGGCCCGGCAGCACGACGTCGTCATCGTCGACACCGCCGGCCGCCTGGCCGTCGACGTCGACCTCATGCGCCAGGCCGCCGACATCCGCGCCGCAGTCGCCCCGGACGAGGTCCTGTTCGTCATCGACGCGATGATCGGGCAGGCGGCGGTCGAGACCGCGCTCGCCTTCCAGGAGGGCGTGGACTTCACCGGCGTCGTGCTGTCCAAGCTCGACGGGGACGCACGTGGCGGCGCGGCGCTGTCGGTCGCGAAGGTCACCGGCCGGCCGATCCTGTTCTCCTCGATCGGCGAGAACACCAAGGACTTCGAGGTGTTCCACCCCGACCGGATGGCCAGCCGCATCCTCGACCTCGGTGACGTGCTCACGCTCATCGAGCAGGCTGAGAAGGCGTTCGACAAGCGCGAGGCCGACGAGATGGCCCGCAAGTTCCTCGCCGAGGAGGACTTCACCTTCGACGACTTCCTCCAGCAGATGGCAGCCATCAAGAAGATGGGCTCGCTCAAGGCGATGCTCGGGATGATGCCGGGGATGCAGCAGATGCGCGCCCAGCTCGACGCCCTCGACGAGCGCGAGTTCGACCGGGTCGAGGCGATGGTGCGTTCGATGACGCCGTTCGAGCGCACCCATCCCAAGCAGATCAACGGCTCCCGCAGGGCCCGGATCGCCCGCGGGTCGGGAGTGGGGGTCCCCGAGGTCAACCAGCTGCTCGAGCGGTTCGGACAGGCCCAGAAGATGATGAAGAGCCTCGCCCGCGGAGGGGGGCCGGGCCTCCCGGGGATGCCCGCGGTGCCGGGTCTCGGGGCGCGCCGCGGGAAGCAGGCGCAGCAGCGCCGGAAGGGAAGGAGCGGCAACCCCGCGAAGCGCGCTGCCGAGGATCGCGCCGCCGCCGAGAAGACGGCAGCAGCAGGGACGGCCGGGGCGCACAGCGCCTTCGGTATGCCGTCCGCTGCCGGACCCGACGCGCCCGCCCTGGACCCCGCGAACCTGCCCAAGGGCTTCGAGAAGTTCCTCGGCCGCTGACCCCCTGCAGACGGCGAACTGGGCGAGGGCGTCGGGTGGGGCGGGCGGAGGGCGCTGCTCGCCCGGGCGGGTGGCCGCAGGGGCCGGACGGGACGGGTGTCGGGATCGGTACAGTCACCCACTATGAGTCCGGCCGTCCTCCACGTCGTCGGTGAGGTCATGGTGGGGCCCGACGACACCCGCCCCGAGGTCTGGGTGGTCGGGGGCCGGGTCACGTATGCCGCGCCGGGGCCCGGAGCGGACGTCCAGACGCTGGGTGGCTGGGTGCTGCCAGGGGTGGTCGACGCCCACTGCCATGTCGGGCTCGACGCCGGTGGCGCGGTGGACCGCGAGACTGCGGAGGCGCAGGCCGTCCAGGACCGGGACGCGGGCACGCTCCTCATCCGCGACGCGGGCTCCCCCAGTGACACCCGCTGGGTGGACGAGCGCGAGGACCTTCCGCGGATCATCCGGGCCGGCCGGCACATCGCCCGGACCCGGCGCTACATCCGCAACTTCGCCCACGAGGTCGAGCCGGACGAGGTGGTGGCCCACGTGCGCGAGGAGGCCCGGCGAGGGGACGGCTGGGTCAAGCTCGTCGGGGACTGGATCGACCGGGAGAGCGGCGACCTCGCACCGTCCTTCCCCCGGGAGACGGTGCTCGCCGCTGTCGCCGCCGCCCACGAGGAGGGCGCCCGCACCACGGCACACTGCTTCGGTGAGGAGTCCCTGCACGACTTCGCCGCGGCGGGCACCGACTGCATCGAGCACGCCACCGGCCTCGAGCCGGAGACGATCGCGGCCTTCGCGGCACAGGGCATCGCCATCGTGCCGACCCTGGTCAACATCGCGAACTTCCCCGCACTCGCGGCGCCCGCGCAGGACAGGTTCCCGACCTACCACGCCCACATGCTCGACCTGCACCGCCGTCGCTACGAGACCGTCGCTGCTGCCCATGAGGCCGGCGTCCCGATCTTCCTGGGCACCGACGCCGGCGGGTCGCTCCCGCACGGGCTCGTTGCCCGGGAGGCTGTCGAACTCGGCCGTGCCGGCATGAGCCCCGGTGAGGTGCTCGCCGCGACGACCTGGAGCGCCCGGTCCTGGTTGGGGAGGCCAGGTCTCGAGGAAGGTGCTCCTGCGGACCTCGTTGTCTATGAGGAGGACCCGCGCGCCGACCTGCGCGTTCTCGGTTCACCGCGAGCCATCCTGCTCCGTGGGCGAGGGTGGGATGAGCGCAGCCGGGCCGCGGCTGCGCGCTGACGGGGACGCACCGTCCTCGTCGACGCCCGCTCGCCGGTCGGGCCCGCCCGGGCGCCCGGCATGGGCCGGCAGGTCGTCGACCTCGCGCTGCAGATCCGGGCTGCGGCCGACCGCGGCGGCTGAGCCTCCCGGCTTCTGGCAGAATGGTGCGCTGTACCCGTCCGGTCGGGCCCTCTCACCCGTCCGGAGCGCGTCCAACCAGAGCCCCGCCGCCCAGGAGTGTCCCCCGTCCGGGTGGTGTGTGCTCGCCCCGAGACAACACTGAGGAGACACCACAGACGTGGCCGTCAAGATTCGTTTGAAGCGCATGGGCAAGATCCACGCGCCGTTCTACCGGGTCGTCGTCATGGACTCGCGCACCAAGCGCGACGGACGGGCGATCGAGGAGATCGGCAAGTACCACCCCACCGAGGAGCCCTCCCTCATCGACATCAGCTCCGAGCGGGCGCAGTACTGGCTCGCGCAGGGCGCCCAGCCCACCGAGGCCGTCGCCGCGCTGCTGAAGGTGACCGGCGACTGGCAGCGGTTCAGGGGCGTGGACGGTGCCGAGGGCACCCTCCGTGTCAAGGACGCCAGGCGCAGCAAGCGGGAGGTCTACGAGGCAGCCGTCGCCGCCGTGGGCGCCCGGTTGGACACCAAGGACAGGGCGAGCACGGCGAGGAAGCGGGCCGAGCCGAAGGCGGCCGAGCCCGCGACCACCGAACCGGCGGCGGCTGAGCCTGCTGCCGAGCCGCCGGTGACCGAGCCCGCGACCACCGAACCGGCGGACCGGGCGGCGTCCTCCGCGGTCACCGCAGCCGGGGACGGAGCCTGAGCGTGCTGGAGGAGGCTCTCGAGCACCTGGTCAGGGGCATCGTCGACCACGAGGACGAGGTCGTGGTGCGCCGCAAGGACCTGCGCCGCGGGGAGGTGCTCGAGGTGCGGGTCCACCCCGACGACCTCGGACGGGTGATCGGCCGGTCCGGACGGACGGCCAGCGCGCTGCGCACGGTCATGGGCGCGCTCGCCGGTGGCGGTAACGTCCGGGTCGACATCGTGGACACCGACCGCCGCTAGGCCGCCTGCTCCGCACCGCTCGTCAGGGTATGCCGGGCACGCACCGGGTGCCCCTCGCGCCTGGGGGCTGGGCAGCCAGCGACGGAAGGAACCCCATGGACACGTCAGGCGAGTACGTCGTCGCGCGGATCGGCAGGGCGCACAGCCTCAAGGGCGAGGTGACGGTCCGGCTGCACACCGACGAGCCGGCGGTCCGGTTCGTCGTCGGTGCCACGTTTCCCACCCGGGCACCTCGTGGCAGCGCCGTGCCGTCCACCCTGACGCTGCGCTCCGCCAGGGCGCACAACGGCACCTGGCTGCTGGCCTTCGAGCAGGTCACGGACCGCAGCGCCGCTGAGGCACTGCGCGGGACCCTGCTGCTGGTCGTCCCGGCAGCGGCCATGAGCGCGGACCCGGCAGCCGGCAGTGCGGCGCCCGACGCGGACGACGAAGCGGAGGGCAGCGGGCCGGACCGGGTGGACGAGACGGGTGACGAGTGGTACGAGGAGGACCTCGTCGGCCTGACCGTCGTCACCACCGGGGGTGAGCAGGTCGGGACGGTGGCCGGCCTCCAGCTCGGGGCTGCCCAGGACCTGCTCGTGTTGAGGCTGACCGGCGGTGGCACGGCATACGTCCCGTTCGTGTCCGCCCTCGTGCCCGAGGTGGACGTCGCGGGTGGCAGGGTCGTCATCGACCCGCCGGAGGGCCTGCTGGAGCTGAACGCCTGATGCGCATCGACGTCGTGACGATCTTCCCGGGCTACCTGGCGCCGCTGGACCTCTCGCTGATCGGGCGGGCCCGCGCGGCCGGGCTGCTCGACGTGCACGTCCACGACCTGCGTCAGTTCGCCCGCGACCGGCACCGCACCGTCGACGACACCCCATACGGCGGAGGGGCGGGGATGGTGATGCGTCCGGAGCCGTGGGGGGAGGCGATCGACCACGTCCTGGCGCAGGGGGCGGGCGCGGTCCCGCACCTCGTCGTGCCCAGCCCGGGGGGGACGCCGTTCACGCAGGCGATGGCACGGGAGCTCGCCGCGTCGCCGTGGCTCGGTTTCGCGTGCGGGCGCTACGAGGGGATCGACGAGCGGGTTCTCGACGAGGCCCGCGACCACATGCCCGTCTCACTCGTGTCCCTGGGGGACTACGTGCTCGGCGGTGGGGAGGCGGCCACTCTCGTCATGCTGGAGGCGGTCACCCGGCTCGTCGCCGGGGTCATCGGCAACGCGGAGTCGCTCGTCGAGGAGTCGCACGAGGACGGCCTGCTGGAGTACCCCGTCTACACGAAGCCGCCGGTATGGCGTACGCGCCGGGTCCCCGAGGTGCTGCTGTCCGGCAACCACGCCCGGATCGCGAGGTGGCGCCGGGACGAGCGGCTGCGCCGGACCGTAGCCAGGAGGGCGGACATGGTCCGGGCGCTCGACCCGGCGCAGCTCGACGGCCGCGACCGCGAGGTTCTCGCCGAGGAGGGACCCGAGCCGACCGGACCGTGACGCGGCAGCCGGCGATTTCCGTCGGGCGGGTGGGTCTGGCAGACTGGGCCCTCGCGTCCGGCGTCTGACGTGCCCCTGCCACAGGGGGAGTGCGGGGCAACCCCGCGCGGCCGGCCGGACGAGATCCCTCACATCGACACTGACCCAGTGGTGGCCTGTGGCACCGCGAGAAAGCGAACCAGCCATGCACAAGCTCGACGGCATCGACAAGGCCTCGCTGCGCGACGACATCCCCAGCTTCCGCGCGGGCGACACCCTCCGGGTCCACGTGAAGGTCATCGAGGGCAGCCGCTCCCGGGTCCAGGTCTTCCAGGGCGTCGTCATCCGCCGCCACGGCGGCGGGATCGGCGAGACGTTCACGGTGCGCAAGGTCTCCTTCGGCGTCGGCGTCGAGCGCACCTTCCCGCTGCACACCCCGATCATCGACAGGATCGAGGTGGTGACCCGCGGCGACGTGCGGCGCGCCAAGCTCTACTACCTGCGCGACCTGCGCGGCAAGGCCGCCAAGATCAAGGAGAAGCGCGATACCGGTGACCGCGGAGGCGCCAAGGGCCCCGGGTCCGGCAAGCCCGGCTCCGGCAGGGGCCGTGCGGCACAGGCCGGCGGGGATCAGGCCGGCGGGGATCAGGCCGGCGGGGGTCAGGCCGGCGGGGGTCAGGCCGGCGGGGGTCAGGCCGGCGGGGGTCAGGCCGGCCGGGACGGGGCACCGCAGGACGCAGTCGCCGTCGCCACCGGGACCACCACGGTGGCCGGGGCCGCCGAGAGTGGTGTGCCCCAGCACGCGCAGGGCGGCGCGCGTCGCGACGCACCGGCGCGGAGCACCGCGGCGGAGTGACCGACAGCGTCGGTGAGGGTCCGCCTCGCTGTCGGGGGCAGCGACCCACCTGGACGCTCCGGGTTGCGCCAGGCGATGACCCCGCAGCCCCCCACGACCCCGCCGGTGCGGACGTGGCTCACCGTGGCCGTGGCCACCCTCGTCCTGGTGGTGCTGGTGCGGGCACTGCTCGTCCAGTCGTTCTCGGTGCCCTCGCGTTCGATGGAACCCCTCCTGCAGCCCGGCGACCGTGTCCTGGCGAACCGTCTCGTCCGGGGGGACTCGGTCGAGCGTGGGCGGGTCGTCGTCTTCGACGGCGCGACGGCCTGGGGCGACGCGCCGTCGGACGGGCCGGGAGACCGGGCCGGGCCCCTGGCCCGCTGGGCGACCTCCCTGCTGACCCTGGACAGCGGCACCGACTACGTCAAGCGGGTCGTCGGGGTCGCGGGGGACCGCGTCTCGTGCTGCGAACCGGGGGGACGGCTCGCCGTCAACGGGGTGGGCATCGACGAGCCCTATCTCCACGCCGGTGACCGACCCAGCGAGCTGACCTTCGACGTCACTGTCCCCCCGGGCCGGATCTGGGTGATGGGCGACCATCGCAGCGACTCGGCCGACTCCCGGGCCTACCTCGGTCGTCCGGGCGGCGGGATGGTGCCCGTCGATGACGTGATCGGGCAGGTGACGGTGCGATACTGGCCGCTGGATCGTCTCGGGTCGCTCGGTGACGGCACCGCGTTGTCCTCTGTCCCCTCCACGAAGTCCGGAGCTGCTCGCTGACATGTCCGAAGACAAGCCCGGCCGCGACGACCAGCGGGTCCAGCCCCAGCGGACCCAGGTCGAGGAGGCGGGGGTCGACGGCGCCGAAGCGGCCGCGGCGCCCGGGGACAGCGAGGGCGCGGAGGACGAGGGCGGTGACGGCCAGGGCGGTGACGGCCAGGGCGGTGACAGCGAGGCCGTGGAGGACGGGGCCGTGGAGGACGACGACCGGCAGACCTTCGGTCAGGCGGTGTGGGCCGGGGTCCGGGAGATCGTCATCGTCGTCATGATGGCGACCGTCCTGTCGTTCGTCGTCAAGACATGGCTGCTGCAGGCGTTCTACATCCCGTCCGGGTCCATGGAGGACACGCTGGTCCGGGACGACCGGGTCATCGTCAGCAAGCTGACGCCGGGGCCGTTCGACCTCTCGCGGGGCGACATCGTCGTCTTCGAGGATCCCGGCAACTGGCTCATGGAGGCGCCGAAGGTCCAGCGGACCGGGTTCAACGGGGCCCTGCACGCGACGCTCGTGTTCGTCGGCCTGCTTCCCGACGACTCCGACAACCACCTCATCAAGCGGGTGGTGGGCCTGCCCGGGGACCACGTGACCTGCTGCGACACGGACGCCCGGCTGGTGGTCAACGGCGCCTCGTTGACCGAGCCCTACGTCAAGGCGGGTGACACCCCCAACGGCGACCGCCCCCCCTTCGACATCGTCGTCCCGGCGGGTCGGGTCTGGGTGATGGGTGACCACCGCAGCGACTCCTCCGACTCGCGCCTGCACGACGACGGCAAGGGCAGGACCGGCTCGGTTCCGATCGAGAGGGTGACCGGCAGGGCGGTGACGGTCGTCTGGCCCGTCGATCACGTCACGTGGCTCTCGCAGCCCGAGCGCGTCTTCCGGTCGGTCCCGCCCCCGGGTAGCACCGCCCCCACGCCGCCAGCGTCGGGTACGCCGGCGCCGTGAGCGCCACGCCATGACCCTGGCCCGGAGCCGGCGGCCCTCGCTACGGGTGGAGCGCACCTTGCAGCGGGACGGGCACCGCGTCCTCGCCGGCATGGACGAGGTCGGCCGCGGCGCCCTCGCCGGACCGGTCTCGGTCGGCGTCGTCGTCATCGACGAGACATGCCGCAGCGCCCCGAAGGGGGTCAAGGACTCCAAGCTGCTCACCCCCCGGCACCGCGAGCGGATGGTGCCGGGGATCCGGCGCTGGGCGTGCGCCGACGCCGTCGGCCACGCCTCTGCCGACGAGATCGACGAGGTCGGGATCCTCGCCGCCCTGCGGCTGGCCGGCACCCGGGCCCTCGCTGCGGTCCGCCTGGTCCCGGACCTCGTCATCCTCGACGGCAACTACGACTGGCTCACGGCCCCGGAGCAGATGGGCCTGTTCGCCGTCGCCGGGGTCGGCGCGGGCTGGGGGCCCGCTGTGCCGGCGCCCCCGGTCACGACGATGGTCAAGGCGGACCTGCTGTGCTCGTCGGTCGCCGCCGCGTCCGTCCTCGCCAAGGTGGAGCGGGACGCGCTGATGGTCGCCCTCGACGGTGAGCACCCGGCATACGGGTGGGCCGTGAACAAGGGGTATGCCGCGCCCGAGCACCTGCGCGCCCTGCGGGAGCGCGGTCCGTGCCCACTGCACCGCCGGTCGTGGCGGCTGCCCGGGGTGATAGAACTGCAGGAGGGCCTCGACGACGCGCCGGCAGGTCCGCCGCAGGACACATCCATGACAGGAACGGCGGGCTGATGAGTTCCGAGGATCTCGAGAAGTACGAAACCGAGATGGAGCTGCAGCTCTACCGCGAGTACCGCGACGTGGTGTCACTCTTCTCGCACGTCGTCGAGACGGAGCGCCGGTT
>JAABUR0100004086.1_pt1 | contig 19820 bp, 13 predicted proteins | sample 5560091 | NCBI WGS metagenome assembly JAABUR01 (sample SAMN10711879, study PRJNA513375) | rock metagenome | isolation source: Antarctica rocks | place: Antarctica: Victoria Land, University Valley sud | reverse complement strand
GCCCCCACCAGTTCCTCGGCTACCGCACCCCCAAGGAGGTGAGACAGACCTGGGAAGATGCACAGGAGCAGATCCGACTACAAAACCAAGCGGCCTGAGCTGTCAACGATCAACGGGTCCAGACCAAGGTTCGGCTCTTGGTGTCTCTCTATCGGTAGAGGGCCCATGTCCGGCGACCAACAACTCGAGCTGCCTTTTGCCGCGTCGACCGAGCCGCCTTTGGCGGTTGAGTTCCTGACGATCGCGGAGGCGGCGCGCCGGGTTCGCTGTTGTGAGCGCACGATCCGCCGGGCGATCGAGAGCGGCGTGTTGCGGGCGGGTCGGGTGCGCAGCGGGCGCGGCTCGCGCGGCGGCTTTCGGATCCGGTCGGGCGACCTCGAGGCGTGGATGTATGGCGATGGCGCGTAAGGTCAGCGAGCCGGCGATCAGCGAACGCAGCTATCGCCTGGCCGACGGCTCGCTAAGTCGGACATATTCGGTGCGCTACTTCGACCGCGGCGGCGTGCGACGCCGTGTCTCCTGCGCTTCGCGCGAGGAGGCCGATTTCGAGCGCGCGCGGATCGTGCTCGAGCAGACGCGAGGGATCGTGGCCGACGCTGCGGGGCCGGCGCCGGGCGCGGTTGCTTCGATCACGGTGGCCGAGTTCTGGCCGACGTGGCTCGCCGATGCCCGCAGCCGGTTGACCCGCGCCACGGCGCTCGAGTATGAGCGGATCTACAGGACGAGGGTGGGCCCGCGGTTCGGCGCGGTCCCTCTCGACAGTGTCCGGCCGCGGATGGTCTCCGAGTGGCGCGCCGATCTCGCCGCGGGCGGCGTCGGCGCCGAGGCGTCGCGACGGGCGATGATGCTGCTGCAGGCGATGTTCACGGTGGCGATCGAGTGGGGCGAGGCGACCGCCAACCCGGTCGCCGTCGTGCGAAAGCCCCGGCAGGGACGCAGGCGAGCCGTTGCCGCGATCGCGCCCGAGGCCGTCGAGCTGCTGCGAGCGGAGCTGCTTCGCCGCGGCAGCCCGCGGTCGGCCACGCTGGTGAGCGTGCTCGCCTACGCCGGCCTGCGCCCCGGGGAGGCGCTCGCGCTCGAGGTACGCCATGTGCGCGAACGGACGATCCTGGTCGAGCAGGCGCTCAGCGACGGCGAGCTGAAGATTCAGAAGACCGGGCGCCAGTACCGCACCGTCGACCTGCTCGGCGTTCTCGCGGACGAGCTGCGTCGCTGGATGCAGGAGACAGGTGCGGGTGATCCCGAGGCGCTGATCTTTCCGCGCGACGATGGGCAGGCGTGGCGCACCGACGACTGGAACAACTGGCGCAACCGCCACTTCTATGTCGCCGCGAAGGCCGCAGGGCTGGGTCGCCCGCGCCCGTATGACCTGCGCCACTCCTTCGCCTCTCTGCTGATCCGCGAGCAGCGCACGTCGATCGTCGAACTGGCCGAGCAGCTGGGGCACGCGCCGACGATGACGCTGAACACCTACGCGCACGTCTTCGCGGAGCATCGACGCGAGGAGCCCGTCGACGTGGAGGAGTGGATCGCTCGCGCCCGCGAAGCGGCGCTTCAGCCGAGCGAGCGCCCGCCTGGCCGCTCGTAGGCAGCCCGAACGCTGCGCGGGTCCATCTTGAGGCTCACGCCCACGTCTGCCCAGCTGCCACCGTGCTCGACCGCAGCACGAGCGAGCCGGCTCGCGATGCCGTCCAGATCATCGATAGAGGCCCTGACCGCCGCAAGCGCCACGAGCGCCTGATCGGGCTCCGGGAGGGCCGGGTCGACCCCGGCGACTGGGGTGCCGCGACGGCGAGCGAGCTCCCTCTGCACGAGCTTGCCTAGGTAGACGGATACCGGGATGTCGCGCGAGAGCGCCGCCTGGCGAAACTCTTGCCACGTCGCCTCATCCACGGCGACGCGAGCGGCGTTGTAGGGGCTCGGCATGGGGGTAACGGTGTCACGTGTTGCACCAGGGTGCAAGTGTGTAATTGCGCTATGAACGCGGCGTCTGCCGGTAGCTGTTGAGAGGAGGTGCGCATGGCGTCCTGAGGCTTGGGCGCCAGTGCTGAAGGGCCTTGTCGCGCCAGCGACGCTACGTCGCGCGGGAGCTCATGGCCGCGGTGACCGATGAGGCGGGCGGGAGGTCAAGGAGCGAGGGGTAGAAATCCACGCGGAATGCGCGCGACCACGCTCCCAACGATACGCCCTAGCCCCCCGCGCTCGTCGACCCGTCCCAGCGCACGATTATTTCGACGAAGCCCTCTGGCGCGCGGATCTCAGGATCGGGCAGACCGAGCTCCGCGGCTTCCTCAATGAGGAGTACTACCCCGCGTCCGAGCGCGTCGATGATCTGCCGCCCGCGAAGGAACTCGACGAGAAACGGGTTGCGATGGACCGAAACGCCGATCCGCATGGCCTCCGGCGTGACGCCGTTCGGCAGCGTACCTGGACTCATGACCTCGAGCCGGTCGGAGAAGACGCGCACCTGGACTGGTCCTGCGATGGAGTAGTCGCGATGGGCAACCGCATTGGCGATGACCTCGCGTACTGTCTCCACGGACGGCCGCGGCTCCTCGGCCCGGTGTACGCCAACCACGGTTGAGCTGAAGCGCAGGTTCTTCATCACGAAGTTGGCCGCGCGCTCTACTTGGGCATCGATGCGGCCGGCTACGGGGTCTTGATCAATCAACTCACGGGTGATGTCCGCCGTGGGGTACGCGACGCATTGGACAAGTGCCTGTGGCAGGTGTTCCTGAGGCGCTCGGCCGAAGCAAAGCAGCCCGCCAAGGGTGGGGCCCTCGGTGTCGGGGTGCAGAATCTCTGCCTGAGTCAAGAGACGGACCCGCTCGACATCGGAAAGGTCGGACCAGACCACGGTCCGGCGGTTCTCGAATGGCTGCTGCACTGCCTCTTCGTCGAGATCCTCGGGTGAGGCACTGAGAATCGGCCGGAGGTCGGGCTGAACCGCGCCAGAAGCTTGCGTGAGCCGAATCAACTCGAGGCGGCTTGCTTCGCGCGAAGTGCTCCCAACCCGGACGAAGTAGCGCTTACCTTCGCCACCACCGACCGAGTACGGCTTCTCGCGACCGAGGACGACCGTCACGATACCGACCTCCTGGCCGGCCGCGGTCGAGCGCTGCCACGATGGCGCCACGGGAGGGTCGATCAGGTGACGAGCGACATTCATCACCTTCTCCTCTTCCCAGCCGCCCATCCCGGTCACGGTTTGATCGTCCTCGACTCCAATCAAGACACGCCCGCCGTCCGCGTTCAGGAAGGCGCAGAGTTCCTTCGCCAAGTCCTTGGGTGTCGTTTCGGCTGACTTGAACTCCGTGAACGAGTCTTCACCGCCCGCTATCAGAGCGGCGAGGTCTCCTGGCGTCAACGCCGCGGCTACCACCCGTACTTCTCCCGGCGTTTTCGGAACGCCTGCTCGCCGCCTTCGAGGATCTGCTCCGCGGCCGCTCGGACCCTGTTGTCGTCAATCGGTCCGTGCGCACTGACCTCGCCCCGCGGTGGGCTGCCGGGAAGTGCGTCGAGCACAATGATCTGCTCCGCGTCGCCCAGTACCGGAATATTCGCGTTGTGAGTTGCAACGACCAGCTGACGGCGCTGCTTGGCGCCCCGAAGGCGCTGTACGACGTCGTCGTAGACGAAGCGATTGTCAAGATCGTCCTCGGGTTGGTCGATGAGCAACGGCTCCGTGCCCGACTGCAACGTCAGGAGGAGGATTGCCGTGCTCTTCTGACCTGGGCTGAGACGCTCGAGCGGGCGGTAGTCCCGATCCCCGGGAGGGCCGACGTCGAGTTCCACCGTCGCCTCGTCGCACAGCTCAAGGATCTCGAAAGCGAGGAGATCGTTCTCGTCGAGGCTGCGCTCTAGTGCGGACGCCTGGCCGTCCGGAAGTCCAAAGCTGCCGGTGAGTCGACGCTCGCGGACTCGTTGGGCGAAGTCCGCCGGAGTGAAGCCGGGATCGGCCACCATTGTCTCAATGGCTGTATTGCGGACGCCAGTCTTCAGGCGTCGCAAGGCCTCGAGGACCTTTGAGCGGTCTGCTTGATATTCGACTTTCACGCGCACGTCCTCTGCGGTGGCCGCGGTTAGTTCGCGTGCCGCCTCGGCTCGGAGTCGATGCTTTCGCCCGCGCACTTCCTGAAGGTCGACCAACGCTGCGTCACGCTGCTCGCGAGCGCGCAGCGCGCGTTCCGCAGACCGCTTGAGCTCTTCCTGTAGTGGGAGGAGAGCTTCGATCCTGCGTTCAACATCGAGGTATCGCTCTGGATCGACGTCCGGCATCGAGGTTTGTAGCTCTCGCAGCGCGGCATCAAAGTCCGCTTGTCGGGCCGCGCGCCGCGCCGACCACTCAGACGAGGTCACTGCTAACTCCTCGCGAACCGTGACTAGATCTGCGCGGAGGCTATCGATACTGCGGGCGAAGTCCTCCGTCGCTGAGACCACCAGTTCCTCCGCTCGCGAGAGAAGGTCTACGTTAGGCCACTCGTCGGTGACCTGCGTGGTTGTTGGCGGCGTGACGTCGGTGACCAAGCGATCTAGCGTGCGCATCCGCCCCAGCAGGGCTTCATCGAGTGCAGCGAGGCGGGTTTCCTCGCGATCCAGCGCCCGACGCTCGGCAAGTCGCTTCTGAAACCCCGCCTCCTCGAACCGCTTGCGCCACTGCTCTAGACCCGGCAGCTCGCTGAGCTGCGTCTCCCACTCCTCGATGCGCTGACGCTCGTGGCGGATCGCCTGGGCACCCTCTCGCAAGGAGGTCATCAGCCTGCGTTCCACCGTGCGCACCTCATCTAGCCGAGCGTGGGCGAAGACGTCGACAAGTTCGAGCCGCCCTTGGATGCTCTGCGCCGTGTCATAGAGCTGCTTCTGACTAAAGATCAGCGGCGCGATCAGGCTGCGCGGCGCGACGTCTGCGAGGATCGACCCGATTTCGTCACGAACGACAGGAGCGTGCGGTGCAGTGCGCTCGATGCGATGGACGGCGGGCGGCGCGGCGGTTCGCACCGTGACCGTGACCTTGGACCCCCCTCTCAGGACCTGCTCTCTGAGGCGCTGGGCGTCGCTCTCCTCCGGGGGGTCCATGTCGAAAGCCCATCGCACCGACTCGATGACTGTCGACTTGCCGGTTCCCTTGCCTCCGATTAGGCACGTTAGCTCCGGACTAATGCCGACCGCCTGCTCGTCGAGGAACCCCGCTTCCCACGACACCGACACGAGCTCTCCAGCTGACCGCTGCCCGTTTGGGTCTTCGAACGCGATGCGGGACTCCGGGTCTAGGAACGCCTGGCGTAGTCCCTCGACGCCGGGTCGCTGCATCTTGACCCAAACGGACTGCGTCCCAATCTGGTCCGGGCTTCTAGCATCGGACGTACGAACGCGTGCCAGCGGGCGTTCGCGGCGAAACACCGGATCTTCGTTGTCGAGGATTCGCTGCGTGCCTTCGTGGATCACGCCCTGTGGCACCTGAGCTGCGAGGAGACCAGGTGTCCTCCACGCGTCGGCGCGAGCGCCGCCCTCGAGAGTCGCCAACAAACCTTTCCCAGTTGTGACATGCGCGGCGATGCAGATGCCTCCGCAATCGGCCTGGACCTTCTCGATCAGATCCGCGAAGGCCAATTTCGAGCGAATGTCGGTCGGCTTACTCTGCCCTCGTCGTGCGCGACCGAGACCCAGCAGCGCGAGGGCTTCCTCAAGCTCGACCACCTTAATGTTTGGCTCGAAGAGGCACAGAACGTGAACCCCCTCGCTGGTCTCGACCTCGAAGCCTGGCAGGAGATCCATGTGCAGTTGATTGGCGGCGTGGCGCAGCGTGTCGATCCATGACACGTCGTGGTGTTCGGTGACGCCGATTAGTTCGATGCCGCGGTCCTTGGCCGCTTGGAGATAGCTCGACGCTAGCCTTGAGCGAGCGTCGGCATCACGGGGCTCAGGCTCCGGCCACCGTTTGTCGACGGGCGTATGAACCTGGAGGTCGGCGCGGAAGTATCGCGCTCCGCGAGCAGGGGAGGAAGGCGGCGAGGGATCCACGACTCATGCACCGTAACCGCTGTCCAGCTCTGATTCGCCCAGGGGGATCGGCGGGCCGTCTAGGCGGTGTCGTAGAAGCCGCGAACGGATGTAAGGCGTCGGGTCCTCTTCGTGAGAACGGAACCACCAAGATGTCGAGGCCGGTTGAAAACTGACCCTTTTGCGCCGGTTGAAAGTTGACCCCCTGAAGGTGCATAGTCCGCCTGCGTAGCGGAGCCCGTAGGGCGAAGCGGAGCAGGCGGGGCAGTCACTCGTGGCGTGGCGGCGAGCCCAGGTCCTTGTCGCGCAGCCGGTAGCTGTCGCCCTTGAGCGCCAGGATCTCGGCGTGGTGAACGAGCCGGTCGATCATTGCCGTGGCGGTCACCTCGTCGCCGAAGATCTCCCCCCAGGCGGAGAAGGTCTTGTTCGAGGTGACGATCATCGAGGCGCGCTCGTAGCGGGCCGAGACCAGGCTGAACATCAGGTTCGCCGCCTCGGGGTCGAAGGGGATGTAGCCGACCTCGTCGACGACCAAGAGCGGGATCCGGCCCAATCTGGCGAGTTCGGCCTCGAGGTTGCCCTGACGCTTGGCGTCGCCCAAGCGGGCGACCCACTCGGTCGCGGTGGCGAAGGCGACGCGCTGGCCGGCGAGGCAGGCGCGGATCCCGAGCGCGATCGCCAGGTGGGTCTTGCCGGTCCCCGGCGGGCCGAGGAGGACGACGTTCTCTTTGCCGTGCAGGAAGTCGAGCTGGCCGAGATGCTCGATCACCTGCTTTTTCGCCGAGCGCTGGAAGGTGAAGTCGAACTCCTCCAAGGTCTTTCGGGCGGGGAAGCGCGCGGTCTTGATCCGCGCCTCGCCGCCGTGGCTATCGCGCGAGGCGATCTCAGTCGAGAGCACCGCCTCGAGGAAGCGCTCGTGCGACCAGCTCTCGCTGCGGGCTCGCTCGGCGAGCTTCGGCATCGCCCTGGCGGCTGCCGGTGCCTTCAGCGAGCGGAAGATGTGGCTCAGCTCCGAGGTCTTGCTCATGCCGGGATCAGGGCGTCGTAGCGGGCGAGGGGGCGGGTCTCGACCTCGGGTGCCTTCGGCCGGCGGCGATCGCCGCGGAGGCGATCGAGCTGCGCCTGGTGGGCTGGGTCGGTGAAGGTCAGGTGCTTGGCGAAGCTGCGGCGGTGGCGGGCCGCGAGCTCGCCAGTGTCGAGCGCGACTGCCGTGATCTCGGCTTGGGAGATCCGGACCTCGACCCGGCGGCCGGCGAGGCGCGGATCGAGCGAGTAGTCGTTGGTGTCGAAGCGCAGGTAGGGCTGGGGCGCGACCCGGGTCACGAAGCGCTGGTCGAGATCGGGCATTAGCTCGGGCAACGGCCGCATCCGTGGTCGCTGCTCCTCGAGCCGCTCGGCCGGGATCGCGGCGCAGAGTGCGGTGGGTGCGGGAGTTGGCGCGGCCTTCGAACCAGCCGTCGAGCTGATGCTGGTAGTCGAGCTCGTTGGCGAAGCTTCGGTCGGGCTCAAAGCTGCGCTCGATGAAGTCGTGAAGGCGCTCGAGCATGCCCTTGGCCTGCGGGTCGCGCGGCTCGAGGATCACCCAGCCGACCCCGAGCTGGCCGCAGAAACCGGCGAACTCGTCGCTCGGTTGCCCGCCGCCTTTGTGGATCGCTCCCTCGCGGTCCCAGACCACCTTCTCCGGCAGCGCTCCGATCGCAGCCAGGCAGCGGCTCATCCCCCACAGGACGTCGGGCGCCCGCTTGGAGAAGATCAAGGCGCCCGAGCCGAAGCGCGAGTAGCCCGAACAGCAGCTGACGACATAGCCGCGGCGCAGCTGACCGTGGCCGACCGGGATCGGCTCCTTCGGCTCCCAAAGGTCGAACTGGACCAGCTCCGCGGGCTCGTAGTGGGTCCGCTGAAAGGTCCGCGGCGGAGCGAAGATCGGACGCAGCTCGCGAACGTAGTCATCGAGGATCGTCTTGCCGCCCACATAGCCGGCCTCGGTGATCCGCTCGCGAATCACCTGCGAGGGGATCCGAGCATCCCTGCCCAACAGCTCGTGGATCTTGTCCTTATGGGGATCGAGCTTCGACGGCCGCCCCGCTCGGGGTCCGTAGCTCGGCGGCGCCGGCGAACGCAGGATCGAGCGGATCGTGTTGCGCGAGCGCCCGGTCCGCCTCGCGACCTCCTTGATCGAGAGGCCCTCGACCGTCCTCATCGCCCTGATCTCGGCCCACTGCTGCACTCCAACCACCCTCTGCTCCTGACCTCGATCGCCTTGACCGAGTCAGGGTCTGAATCCCCACGGACGCTCCCGCCGCCGCCCAAGGGGGGTCAGTTTTCAACCGGCGAGAGGGGGTCAGTATTCAGGCGGCGCCGACACAAGACTCCCGTCTGCATTCTGGGAGTATCCGTCGCTTGGAGTCTGCCCGAATTCGACGAGTGTGGCGCATAGAGCGTCCGTGAGCCCGATCGGAGCGCTCGGGGGGCCGCCCATCCCGTGACGAGTCCTCGGATGCAGGCGTAGGGTTACCGGATGAGATTTCGAGATCTCCTGCGAACGGGTTCCACCACCCCCTCGACTTCACGCCCCAAGCAGTCCACCAACCTTGCCGCTGGCTGGGTGCCGCCAGGCGACACGATCGAGATCGCAGGACTCGAGATCAGAGACGGAATGGTTTACGCGGGGCGGGGACTGCCATCGGTCAACGGGTACGGCACCGAGCCCGCGCTGATCGACCCGACCTTGCCGGTCAACTGGCGGACTCCGGACATCGCCGGCCACACGATGGACTATTGGCCGTCCTACGAGACGATCACCCCACAGAGTCGCGCCGCCTACCTGCAGTGGCTAGCCGAGGGCCGATCTGATCCCAGCGTGGGGCTGGGCTATGTCTTCCTTTTCTTCTACGGGCTCGAGCGGCGAGTCTTATTCGACGCGCAAATGAACCCGGCCGACCCAGATGTCGCCGCGGCCGTCGACGAGGTCGAACGACTCCTCCACATCTACGGGCGCCATGGCTCGTTCGGGCATTACGCGACCGACTTTCTTGAGTTTGTTGAAGCCGGCCGGATCGTCAAAGCCGACCTTTCACCCGCGGACATCCCGACCAATCACGTCGTGTGGGAGCTTCCGCTGGGGCTGCGGGTTGCGATCGCTCGCCATGCGGCCGCCGGTGAGCCACTGCCGGCGGATTGGGCACTCACGTGGCTTCGCGTCGACCCGATGGCCTATCTCCGCACCCCCGCCGAGCGTTGCGCTGAGGAGTTCGACGCGCTCTTTGCCGCGCGCTATCGGGAACGGTTTGGAGATGGGTTAGTTCTCGAGCCGACCAGCGACCGAATCGAACTTGAATATCGCCCGGCGTCGGCTGGGTTCCGCGGACGGGTCGAAGCGACACTGGGCGACTTGCCAGACGTGACTTCGAGCGAGACGCACAAATTGCCTCTCCGAGAGGTAGCGAACGCCTGCACAGACGCGCTCGATTCCTACAGCCGCTACGTAGGGCGGCATCCCGACGGCCGCGGCGCACCCGAGGCCATCTCGTTGCTGCCGGAGCCCTTGTTGAGAAGTCACGGCGGCCCTGCTGTCGAGAGCCTCGACGTTTGGGCCAAAACGGCGCTGGGCGGTGAGAGTCTGACTACCGTCGAGTTCGATGACCTGGTCTTGCACTGGTCGCCGGCCGACGCCGGTGAAAAGCTCGGAAAGGCCCAGTTCGTCGCGCTCGCTTCGCTGCTTGGGAAGCTCGGCTACGGGATGGAGCCCGATGTCCGTTTCGGTGCGCCGAAGCCGAAGCCCGGGGACAGGGCGGTCCTGTTTCGCCTTCCGCCGGACGCGCCGTCAGCTCCATCGCCCGGGTACACCGACGCAGCGCTGCTGGTCAGGTTGTCAGGTCTTCTCGCCGCCGCCGACGGAACGGTGAGCGAGGACGAGCGACGGCTCTTGGCCAACCATCTCGAAGAATCGGTCGGATTGGAGAGCGCCGAACGGGCGAGGGTTGAGGCTTCGCTCGTCTGGGTCGGGACGACCGGGCAGCAGTTCACAGGCCTGAAGAAGAAGATCGAGAGCCTGGATGGGCACGGACGCGAGACGCTCGGCCATTTCCTGATAGGGGTTGCCGCAACGGACGGCAACATCACGCCGGACGAAATCACGACTCTCACCAAGCTCTATCGCCTCCTAGGGCTCGAGGAGAGCAGCGTCTACAGTTCGATTCACGCGCTCGATGCGGGGGAGGATGCGCCAGTCACCGTCCGCGTGGCTGATCCAGACCGCGGTGGGCACCAGATCCCAACGCAGCCCAGCGTGGGCGTCCGAATCGATCCGGCCAGACTCTCGGCGCGCCGCGCCGAGACCGCCGAAGTCGCGGCCTTGCTGAGCTCGGTGTTCGCGGAGGACGAGGAACCCGATCGTGGTGTCGGCGCCAGCGCGCCTGTCGACCCGGGCCAGGATGAACCGGCCGACATCGTCCTGGGATTGGACGCGCCGCATTCCGCGCTTGTCGCAGCCGTGGTTGGTCAAGCGTCATGGAGCCGCGCGGAGCTCGACGAGCTGGTCGCTGAGCACGGCCTGCCACTGGTCGAGGGAGCGATCGATCGGGTCAATGATGCGGCGTTCGAGCTCTGCGGCGAAACGCTGCTTGAAGGTGACGACCCGTGGGAGGTCAACAGCTACGCCGTCAAGGAGATCGCTTGACATCCGGGGGCTCTCAGCGGATTCGTCCCAGGGAGCGCGACGCGGTCATCCAGTCGCTGCGGGCCGGTGTCGTTCCGGGCGTCGGCCAACAACACATCCAGGTCGGCCGTGCGAACGAGGTGACCGCAATGATCGCGGACATCGACCGCATCGCCGACGGTGGGTCAGCGATTCGCTTCGCGATCGGCGAGTACGGAGCCGGGAAGACCTTTTTCTTGAACCTGATCCGTTCCATTGCGATGGAACGCAAGCTCGTCACAGTCCACGCCGATCTGTCGCCGGATCGCCGGCTCCATGCCACCGGTGGCCAGGCTCGAAGCCTCTACGCCGAGCTGATGCGGAACATGGCCACGCGTACTCGCCCCGGGGGCGGGGCGCTGGCCACGGTCGTCGAGCGCTTCGTGGCGGACGCGCTCTCGGCAGCGGCACAACGAGGAATCGCTCCGGAGGTGGTGATCCGCGAGCGGCTTGCCTCCCTTGAGGAGATGACTGGCGGCTACGACTTCGCTCAAGTCGTAGCGACCTACTGGCAAGCCCATGACACCGGGAACGAGCAGCTGAAGTCGGACGCTGTTCGATGGTTGCGAGGCGAGTTCTCCACCCGGACAGATGCGCGGGCGGCCGTGGGTGTCCGAACGATGATCGACGACGCGTCCTTCTACGACCACCTCAAGCTCCTGGCTCGCTTCGTTCGCCTCGCCGGATTCGCTGGACTGCTCGTCTGCCTCGACGAGCTCGTCAACCTTTACAAGCTTGCCAACACGCAGGCGCGCAACTCGAACTACGAGCAGATCCTGCGCATCCTCAACGACTGCCTTCAGGGCAACGTCGAAGGACTCGGGTTCATCATGGGCGGGACCCCGGACCTTCTGCTGGACACCAGGCGTGGTCTGTACTCGTACGCCGCGCTTCAGTCGCGACTGGCAGAGAACTCGTTCGCCGGCGGGGATCTCGTCGACTACTCCGGGCCCATCCTACGTCTCGCGAACCTGACCCCCGAGGACATGCTGGTCCTGCTCGGGCGCCTTCGGCACGTCTACGCGTCCGGCGACCCCGGCGCCTACCTGGTTCCGGACGAAGCGCTCGAGGCGTTCATGTCCCACTGCGCGAATCGCGTCGGAGACGCCTACTTCCGCACACCACGAACTACGATCAAGGAGTTCGTCAACCTCCTGGCAGTCCTCGACCAGAACCCCGAAACGCCGTGGGAAGCACTGGTAGATCGCGTTCAGTTGGCCGAGGACCCGGATCCGGACCTCGTCCCGGTCGAGGCTCCCGTAGGCGGCGAGGCCCCCGACCAGCCGGCGGAACCTGCGTCCGGTCAACGCGATGACGACGACCTCACGCGACTCCGCCTCTAGCGGGAGCCACTCAGCCGCCTTCTCGCAACTGCACCCGACGATGCAGCGCTGGATCTATGACCAGGGCTGGACGAACTTGCACGACGCGCAAGAGCGGGCGATCCCGATCATCCTCGCCGAGAACCAAGACTTGATCATCTCCGCCGCGACCGCGGCGGGCAAGACCGAGGCGGCCTTCCTTCCGATCTGTTCCGCGCTGGCCGCCGCCGGCCGAAAGACCGATCGTGGGCCAGACGTTCTCTACGTCTCGCCGCTCAAGGCGCTCATCAACGACCAGTACGACCGCCTGGACCTGATGTGTGAACGCGCCGACCTGTTGGTTCACCGCTGGCATGGCGACGTAAGCTCGACGGCAAAGAGCAAGGCGGCGGATACCGCCGGGGGGATCCTGCTCATAACCCCGGAATCGCTCGAGGCCTTTCTCGTTCGCAGGGGCAGCGAGGCACGGGGGTTCTTCGGGCGGTTGCGCTACGTCGTCATCGACGAGGTGCATTCCTTCATCGGCAGCGCACGCGGCGCACAGCTGCAATCGCTGCTCAACCGCGTGGAGCTCGCCGCTCGCCGGCGTCCGCCTCGTGTGGGCTTGTCGGCGACTCTTGGCGACATGGCAGTCGCCAAGCGATTCCTCAGGCCCACGGACCCGCAGGCGCCGGCGGTCGTCGAGTCGACGGCAGAGCAGGAGATCCAACTCCAAGTTCGCGGCTATCGCTCCAACGCTCCGGTACCCGGCGGGGACGTGGGTGGTGCGCCGCCCGCCGACGAGACGGCCATCGCTGACCACCTTTTCAAGATACTTCGGGGCAGCGACAACCTAGTCTTCGCCAACAGCCGCCGCCAGGTTGAGATCTACGCCAGCCGCCTCGCCGAGCTCAGCGACGAACGCCGTGCCCCGAACGAGTTCTGGCCCCACCACGGGAACTTAGCCAAGGCCGTTCGCGAGGAAGTAGAACGGCAGCTCAAAGATCGCACCCGGCCCGTCACCGCGGTCTGCACTTCGACGCTAGAGCTCGGGATCGACATTGGATCGGTATCGAGCGTCGCGCAGGTAGGGCCGCCGCCTTCGGTGGCAGCCCTCAGGCAGCGCCTAGGGCGCTCCGGCCGTCGCGACGCTCCGGCCGTGCTCCGGCTCTACGTTTCCGAAGCAGAGATCGACGCAAGAACCGCGCTGGTCGATCACCTGCGCTGCGACCTCGTTCAAAGCGTCGCGATGGTCCGCCTTCTGATCGACCGCTGGCTCGAGTCTCCCGCCGGCGGCGGCCTGAACCTGTCGACCCTCATCCAGCAGACACTCGCATTGATCGCCCAACACGGAGGGGTAACACCGCCTGACGCACACCGAGTGCTCTGCGGCCCAGGACCCTTCGAGAGCGTGGACTCTTCCACCTACGCCCAGCTGCTTCGCGATCTCGCGGCGGCCGACCTCGTCATGCAAGCGACGGATGGGACATTGCTTCACGGGCGGGCAGGGGAGAGGTTTGTCAACCACTACTCGTTCTACGCCGCGTTCGAGACTCCAGAAGAGTGGAGGCTGGTGACTGGCGGGCAGACGCTTGGCACGATGCCGATCGACCAACCCGTCGAGATCGGCGGCTTGCTCCTGTTCGCGGGCCGGCGCTGGCGCATCATCGATGCCGACAGCGCGGCGAAGGTCATCCAACTCCAGTCAGCAAGCGGCGGTGCTCCGCCACGCTTCGGGGGTGGCGGGCCTTCCGTGTCTGGCGAGGTCCGCTCCGCGATGGTCGAGGTCTACGAATCGGACGAGGTACCCGCGTATCTTGACGGCGCCGCAAAGGAGCTCCTAACCGAGGCGCGCGCGGCCTGGAATCGGTTCGGACTCTCGGGCGCAGCGGCCATCGCCTGGGACTCGGACACGTTCCTCCTGCCGTGGGTAGGCGATGACGTGCTTTGGGCGATGGCGCTCGGGTTGCGGCGCGTCGGCATCGACGCCGAGCCCGAGGGTCCACTCCTGTGCCTCGTCGAAACGGAGATCACAGACGGGATCGACAAGGTAAGAGAGCTCTCGGCCGGCCCCATACCAGAGGCCTCCGAGCTGGCCCAGGTCGTTGAAAACCGGCAGGTCGAAAAATGGGACTGGGCGCTCGGCACCGAACTCAGCGCCTCGTCCTACGCAAGGCGCTTTCTGAACCCGGACGCCGCTTGGTCGGCGTTCAAAGCGCTCGCGGCCATCGACCACAACGGCAACAGCGGATCAGCACTCGCGGAAGGCACGGGATCGGACGCGCAGCTGGGCGACGATGGTGCCGACGAAGTCGAACCACCTGCGAGACCTGATCAGGCGCCCCGGCTCAGCACGGCTCGCAAGCCTGGTCCAACGCCCAGCCATGTCGAATTCTGCGTGGTCGACTTGGAGACAACAGGTTTCAGCCCGCGGCTCGGTGACCGCGTCGTCGAGGTGGCAACCGTCCGCATCGCAGCGGACGGGACCTTGCTCGATGAGTGGTCGACGCTCGTCAATCCCGGACGAGACATCGGGGCCACGCACGTCCACGGCATCACCGCCGGCGAAGTGGTTGACGCGCCGCTGTTCGAAGAGATTGCAGGGGACCTGCTCGCGCGACTCGACGGTGCTGTGGTCGCCGCTCACAATCTCCGCTTCGACTGGGGGTTCCTGGGCGCAGAGTTCGAGCGCGCGGGCCACCCGTTGCCGGCCCTGCCGAGCGTTTGCACGATCGCGCTCGGCGCTCGGGTGATGCCCCAGCTTCACGATCGCCGCCTCGTCGGCTACTGCCACGCGCTCGGCATCGGTCTCTCCGACGCTCATGCGGCGTCCTGCGACGCTCGCGCGACTGCTGACGTGCTCGCAGCCTGTATCCGCCGGGTTTGGGGCGGGCGCCAGCCCAGCCTTGAAGCTCTTGGGTGTGACCCGCTGACCTGGCCGGCTGAGATCCCTCAGCTCGGCGCAAGCGGTCGCCGCCACTCTCGCGGCTCGGCCGGGCATGTTGAGCGCCAAGCCGTCTACTTGGCGACCCTGGTTTCGAATCTCGGCGGCCACGGCGAGACCGACCCGGACCTGTCGGCCTACCTCCAAGTCTTGGACAGAGCGCTCGAAGATCGCCAGCTGGAGGAGGCCGAGGCGGAGGAACTGAGGTCGACCGCTGCCGCGTGGGGCATCGGCCCCGGCCCGCTCCAAGCAGTCCATCGCCGGTACCTCGCGGCGCTTGTCGCCGCCGCTCAGGCCGACGGGCACATATCCGAGGTCGAACTGAAGGACCTCGAACGGGTCGAGCAGCTCCTGGGGCTCCACGAGCTCGAGGATCTGCTCCGCTCCACCACTGCGCTCGCACTGGGCGGTCGTTCGGACCAGGGCGCGAGTCGGCGGGAGGCTGCCAGACCCGGCCGAGCGGAGCTCGCGGGCCTATCGGTCTGTTTCACCGGTGCCCTGCAATGCACAGTCGATGGGGCGCCCATCAAACGACCGGTCGCGGAGCGGCTCGCCGCCGACGCCGGACTCGAGGTCTGCTCAAGCGTGACGCGCACACTCGACCTGCTCGTGGTCGCGGATCCGGACACCATGTCGGAGAAGGCCCGTAAGGCGCGTCGCAACGGGACGAGGATCATGACCGAGCGAGCGTTCTGGGCTCAGCTGGGCGTCGACGTGGGCTAGGTGGCCGTCCGTCTGCCTGGAGCCAGACTCAGACCGCCTCCGCCATTTCCACGAACCGGCAGACGCCGTCGACCAGCGCCATCGCTTCGAGGGTCCGGCAGTCGGCATCGAGCAAAGCCGGGCTGTGCACGAGCACCGCGAGGCACTCGGCTCTCGAGACGGCGACGTTGAGGCGGTTGGCGTCGAAGAGGAAATCGATCCCGCGCGGGACATCCTCGCCGGATGAACACGTCATCGCGTAGAAGACGACCGCGGCCTGCTGTCCCTGGAATCGATCGACCGTCCCTACCCGCACCCCCGCTGGAACCTCATCGTCGATGCGGCGGACCGCCAGGTTGTACGGGGCGACGACCATGATGTCCTTGGGCTGAAGGTCCTTGGTGTCGCCGCTGTCGTCGGTGACGCGCCCTCGGTCGAGAAGGGCGACGCAGGCGTCGGCGATCGCCCGTGCTTCTTCGGGACTGGATTGGCTACGTCCTTCGTGCTCGACTTCCAGGATCCGCAGACCTGCGGTGTTGATTCGACCCGCCGCATCGACTCGGCGCGTGGCGCACTCCTTGCGGGAGCGCAGCCGCAAATCGTAGCTGCGTTCGGAGACGAACTCGCAGACCGCCGGGTGCATTCGCCACGTCTCGGTCAGCAGCACCCCGCGGTCATCGTCGATGACGGCGGCGCCCTGAAGAAGATGTTCGAGGACCGATGCTCCCGAGCTGCCGGGGTGCTCGGACTGTGTGACCTGTGGCAGTTGCTGAGGATCGCCGAGGAACACAAGGCTCTCCGCCGCAAGCCCGGCCGCGGCAGTGCTCGCGAGGGCGAGTTGGCCGGCCTCGTCGACGAACAGCAGATCGAAGCGCTCGCGGTGCTCAGGACGGGCGAACAGCCATGACGTGCCGGCGACCAACTGATGGTCATCGGTGACGTCGCTGTTGTCGTCGGCGATATCAACGATTCCATGCTTGCTTCCGTACCCGGGACCCTTGTAGATGCCGGCGAAGGGGAGGTGGCGCTCGGCTGCGTATTCCTCGACGTCGTGCAAGATGTTCTGGATTGCCGCGTGACTCTGGGCGGTGATTCCGACGCGTTTGCCTGCCTCCAACGCGGCGACGATCATGCGAGCGCCACGGAATGTCTTGCCCGTGCCCGGGGGCCCCTGAACTGGAAGGATCGAGTGGTCAAGTCCGAGGGCAGCTGACGTCAGACTCTCGACATCCTCGCCGAGCGCACCCGACGCGAGTCTTGGCGCTTCGCGTCTCAGCAGGGCGCGCACGCAGCGAAAGCGCCCATTCTCAGCCAGGGCCGATGCAGCCAAAGCCATGACTCCCTTGCGCAGGACCCCGGGATCGATCGGTTTCCCGGGAACCAGAGCGGTGGGTTGGGGCGCAGGGTCCCCCGCCCGCCGGCTGAGCACGACATGATCGTCAGCTGCGCGGACGAGTGTGAAACCCTCGCCAGTCGTGGGATCTTCGACCCCGCCTGGACGGAGTCGGACCTCTTGGGGCGGGAACGTAAACCGGTAGTGGAGGGACTTCTTCACCTGCACCGGCGGCTGAGTGTGGTCCGGCGCTAAGCCCGCGACCGCGTCACGCTCGTAGAAAAGGTCGCTGACTGGCGTTGAGCGCAGGTCGAAGTAGTGCCACCACTCGGGTTTGCTCTCGCGGTAGTGGTAGAGAAGAAGATGGGACAGGAGACGGCGTTCGGCCTCGTCCGGGCTGTCTTCGTCTGCTGCGTCCGGGAGGGCGTCGGTCAGGCGATCGATCAGTGCCTCGACATCCGGCATCCAAGCCGGTGGGCCGTACGCCGTCTCCTGGGCCTCGCGGTAGTCGTCGAAGTTGACACTCAGCTCCGCCTCGGCTTCTGGTCGCATGTCCTCCAGCAGCCAGTCGCGTAGGGAAGCTGTCGATCGGCAGTCCTCCTCGTTGTAAGCGCGGATCGCCTCGAGCAGATCGTCGCCGCCGGTTTGGAGCCAGCTCTCGTAGGCGACGATCGACCCACCGCCCTCGCGGATGCTCCGCTCGAGGCGTTTGAACCCGTGGTGGCGCTCCAGCGCCTTCAGCGAGTAGCTCTCCTCGCCGACCTGAAGTCCGCGACGCACGGCGGCGTAAAGGTCGACCAGGACGGCCTGGCGCAACAGCTGGTCGACCTCGCTCTCACGGGTCGCGTACTTGACAGACAGCGAGCGGAGCTTGGAGAGCTCGTGGGGCGCGTAGTGGAACACGTGCAGATCAGCATGGTCAGCGCGCAGCTCGACGACGCGGTCGACGAATGTCTCGAGGGCCCCCTTCGGCGACAAGCCGTGCCCGGCACTCATAGGCCAGGCCGCAGCCCTTTCTGTCCTCCATCGCCTCTTTGGTTCGCGCTGCGGCCGCCTCCAGGTCTTCGGACGTTCGCGGGAATTTGTCGGGCGTGAGGTCGACGTAGCCGCCGCATTCAGCACTGAGCCTCGCGAGCTGCTCGTCTTCGTGGGCCTTGCCGCGATGCCGGATCAGCTCGGCATGGGGGTCGTCGGCAGGCTTCGGTTTCGGTCGCTCCCCCCGAGCGACGGCCAGTCGTTGCTGCGTGAGATGAGGGCAGGCCAGGTGGTTCGTGAGGTCGGTCGCCGCGAGGACCATATGGTTGCCAGCGATGGTCAACATGGCCGTGGGCAGGCGCTGCTCGCTGGCACTACCGGGTTCTCCTCACAGATGACACTGGACCAGAGTCGTGGAACGGGTGTCCATCCTGACTACTTCCCCCAGATAAGCGGTTGAGCACCAAGACGGTGCCGCTAATCAACGCGTCCCTCTCGAGAAAGTAGGAGGCGCGGGGCAATTTGGGACGCGGCCCTGTGGCGAAGAGGGCCTACCGGGTCAGCTGGCGGGTCAGAAACCCCAGTCCCGCGGTGTACACTCGCGTCATGTCCGTTCCGCAAAGCTCTACGCTTTGCAGGGACTTCGTAGGACAGCGCCCGACCCCGGGAGACCGCAAGGGCAGCATGGTAAGGAAGGGGTCTCCGGTTCGAGTCCGGAAGAGGGCTTGCACCTCGGCCCGGCTTAGCAGCCGATCCATCCTCTGTGCGCCTCATGCTGGCCTTCGCCGCGGTGGCCACCCTCGCATCGCCGGTCCGGCGCACGCTGACGTTCTTTCAGTCGCCCTCCGGGAACATCGGCTGCGCCCTGTCGAAGACTGCGGCGCGGTGCGACATCGCGGCGAAGACATGGAGGCCCCCGCCGAAGCCCGCTTCGTGTCCAGTCGACTGGGGCAACGGGCTGACGGTGGGCCGCCGAGGGAAAGGGCGGTATACCTGCGCGGGCGACACGGTCCTCGGCCAAGGCCGCAAGCTTGCCTACGGCAGAGCGGTGTCGGCGGGTCGTTTTCGGTGCATCAGCAAGAAGAGCGGGATGCTTTGGGTCAACCGTCGCAGCGGCCACGGGTTCGGCCTGTCTCGCGGGCGCCCAAGACGATTCTGATGAAGACGCCGGAACCGGCGCGCGCGAGGCACTGAGGGAGCACGGCCGGGTCGGCCAACGAGCAAGGGAGCGTCTCGCGGTCACGTCGGTAGGCCGTGCCGTGATGGATACGGCGTGGGCGGGTTACAGGGGTCAAATGTCCACCGGCGTTGAGAGCGCCGAACCTAACGACTGCGGTAAGGCACACGCCGCTCTGGGGGCGACCAGCGCGTGTCACCGTCCGGACTGGCCAGCTGCCGTTCCAAGTCCGTGAAAGCGTTGATTAGGTCGGTCGCCTCGAAGGCCCGGTTGCGACGACCCAGATTTGCTTGCTTCAACACCCCCGCGCGTTCGAGGCGAGGGATTGCTTCGTTGACCGCCTGCTCGCTGCGGTCGATCAGCGCGGCGCCACTTTGCACCGTGATGATCGGGGCGCCAGGTAGCGCGTTGACCAGCCGGTCGACCGCCGAGTTGGCACGAACGCGGCCCAACCGATTACGCCAGGTGTCCTGCACCTCCGCGACCCTCTGCTCGTACATCTCGGCGTCCGTGACCGCCCGCTGGGTGGCCGCAGCGAACAGCGCGACCCAATAGTTGAGACCCTCGGCCGCCTCGTCAGATGTCGGCTCGGCGACGTAACGAGTGGCGGTTAGGCCGTCCACGTAGTCCCGTGACCATGTGGCGAGCACGAGCGACACGGGCGGGACCACTCCTGGCGCTAGGCCGCGGCG
>JAABUR0100004082.1_pt1 | contig 19830 bp, 20 predicted proteins | sample 5560091 | NCBI WGS metagenome assembly JAABUR01 (sample SAMN10711879, study PRJNA513375) | rock metagenome | isolation source: Antarctica rocks | place: Antarctica: Victoria Land, University Valley sud | reverse complement strand
AATTGTCGAGGATAGGCCGCCTGGTCCAGCGCTCGGGGGCCTGGCGCGGGTGTCGCACGACGCGGAGACGGCGGCGGGGACCATGTCCCCGCACCGTGGGACGACCGGCGGGCGACCCCCTCGTCGGCGGTGATGGCCGGGCGGATCGTCGACGCGTTCGGCGACGGCACGTTCGACGTCATCGACGCCGCGCCGGAGCGGCTGACCGAGGTGGCCGGGATCGGGAAGGTGCGAGCCGCCCGCATCGCGGCGACCTGGGAGGAGCAGCGGCACATCCGGGCGGTGATGGCCGCGCTCCAGGGCTACGGCGTCTCCACCTCGCTCGCGGTGCGCATCTACAAGCGCTTCGGCGACGACAGCGGGCGCGTCGTGGTGCAGGAGCCGTACCGCCTCGCCCGCGAGGTCTGGGGCATCGGCTTCAAGACGGCGGACACGATCGCGCAGGCGGTCGGCATCGCCCCCGACGCCCCCGCGCGGTTGCAGGCGGGGGTCCTCCACGCGCTCGGCGCGGCCGGGGACGACGGCCACACCCTCCTCCCCGAGCGCGAACTCCTCGAGACGGCCGCCGAGCTGCTGGGTGTGGAAGTCGGGCGGCTCGGGGACGCGGTCGGGGCGCTGCTCGTGACGGGCGATCTCGTCGCCGCGCAGCGCGCGGACACCACGCTCCGCCTGCTCGCGCTGGCCCCGTTCGCCCGCGCCGAGTCGGGGCTGGCGTCGCGGCTGGCGGCACTGGCGGCGGCGGCGGGCGACGCGCGGGTGGCGCGGGTCTTCGCCAACGCCGACTGGGCCGCCGCCTTCGGCTGGCTGGCGACGCGGCACGGGCTGACCCTCGCCCCGGAGCAGGAGGCCGGGGTGCGGATGGCCCTGACGGCGCCTATGAGCATCCTGACCGGCGGGCCGGGCACGGGGAAGACGCACACCCTGCGCGCCCTGCTCACGCTCGCGCGGGCCAAGCGGCTGCGCCCGCTCCTCGCCGCGCCGACCGGGCGCGCGGCCAAGCGGATGCAGGAGGCGACCGGGCTCGACGCGGGGACGCTCCACCGCACCCTGGAACTCCGACCGGGCGGCAAGGCCGGGCGCGGCGCGGACAATCCCCTCGATGCCGACCTGGTGGTGGTGGACGAGGTCTCGATGCTCGACGCCCTCCTGGCCAACCAACTCGCCAAGGCGGTCGGCGCGGGCTGCCACCTCCTGCTCGTCGGCGACCCCGACCAGCTGCCGAGCGTCGGGGCGGGCGACGTGCTGGCCGACCTCCTGCGCGCCGGGCGCTTCCCGGCCACCCGGCTCACCCGGATCTTCCGCCAGGGGGCGGGCTCGGGGATCGCCGCCAACGCGAGTCGGATCAACGCCGGGCAGCTGCCCCGCTTCGGCGGCGACATCCGGGATTGCTTCTTCCTCGCGGCGGAGGATCCGGCGGCGGCGGCGGCGACCGCAGTCGAGGTCGTCGCCCGGCGGCTCCCCGCGCGCTACGGCCTCGCCACGGGCGACATCCAGGTGCTGGCCCCGATGCATCGCGGGGACGCGGGCGTGGGGGCGCTGAACACGCTCCTGCAGGAGCGGCTGAACCCGCCGCGCGAGGGGCTGCCCGAGGCGCGGGGCGGGGGGCGGGTCTACCGCCCGGGCGACCGCGTGCTGCAGCTGAAGAACGACTACACGCTGGAGGTCTTCAACGGCGACCTCGGCACGGTCGCGGACATCGACCAGGCCGAGCAGGAGGTGGGCATCGCGCTCGACGACGGCCGCGTCGTCCGCTACCCCTTCGCCAGCCTGTACGCCCTGACGCACGCCTACGCGATCTCGATCCACAAGGCGCAGGGGGCGGAGTTCCCGGCGGTGGTGATCCCGCTGGTGACCGCGCACGCGGCGCTGCTCGGGCGGACCCTCCTCTACACGGCGTTCACGCGCGCCCGGCAACTCGTGGTCATCGTCGGGCAGACGAAGGCGCTGTCGATGGCGGTGCGGGACTGGCGGCGGGCGCCGCGCTACACCGCGCTCGGCGGCCTGCTCGACGGGACGACGCGTTACTCCTGGGTGCGCGAGCGGGGCGCCGAGGCGGGCGATCAGGCCGCCGCCGACGGCTGGCGGGAAGGGTTGGTCGGTGCGGCGGTCGCCGACTGAGCGGCCACGCGTTGCGGCCCGCCGCTTGCCCGCCACGGTGGCGGACCGCGAGGCGGCGACGGCGGCATGAGGGGCCGGCGGCCCGGCGCCCACGGCGTCGACGCGCGCTCAGGGCCGACCCAGCAGGGCGGCGAGGGCGAGCGCGTCGTGCGGGGCGGCCCCTGCGGCGGTGTTGTCGAAGCAGCACCACACCGGCGCGGCGGCCTCGCGCCGGAGCACCCCGGCGAGGTCGGCGCGCGCCGCGTCAGCGTACGGCGAGCGATAGAGAGTTGGACTCCCGTGCAGTCGGTAATACGCGAGGCCGTCCCACCCGCCGGGACGCCCTGCGGCGGGCACGATGGCCGGATCGGCGGCGACCCGGGCGACGTGCAGCCCGGCCAGGAGCGCGTCGCCCGCGCCGGTGAACCACGAGGGGTGGCGCTGCTCGCACGCGAGCGCGGCGGGCGTCCGGGCGGCCAGCGCCGCGAAGAACGCCGTCGCCCGTGTCGCATCGATGGCGAGGGACGGCGGGAGTTGGGCGAGGAGCGGCCCGAGCCGGTCGCCAAGCTGCGCCGCCTCGGCCAGGAAACGGTCGAGGGCGGGCAGGCCATCCGGCCCCAGGCGCGCGTCGTGCGTGACGGCGCGGGGGAGCTTGACGGCGAAGCGGAAGCCCGGGGGCACGGTCGCGGCCCAGCGCGCGTAGGTCGCGGGGCGGTGGTGGCGGTAGAACGAGGAGCTGATCTCGACTGCAGCGAGGCGCCCGGCGTAGCGCGCCAGGTGGCTGCCCACCGCGGGGAACGCCTCGGCGCTGCCAGTCGGGATCGCCCAGCCGGTGCAACCGATCCGGACCGACCCATCCCGCCCCACCGATGACCTCCTTCTCTTGCCACCACCGCCAGCGACCGGGCCCGAGCGCGGGCCTCACCCGGCGTCCCGCGGATCGGCGATCATGTGCGCCGCCCGCGCCAGCTGACACGCACAGCACGGGGTCGCGTCGCCGTTCCGGCACGGGGTGGCGCGCAGGCGTGGCCCCGCGCCGCAATCGCGCCCCGCGCGCAGCAGCGCCACCTCGGCCCGCAACGCCGCCACCTCACGCTCGAGCGCGGCGGGTCCCGGCCGCGCGGCGGCCACGCGCGCCCGCTCGCGCCGCCGGGCCGCATCATCCCGCATCGTGCACCCCCTCATTGTGCCTACCGCTCGTATCGCCGGGAGAGCGTACCAGAAACGGGGGCCGCAGGGGGAGGCCGCAACGTGGTGCCGCGCCGGACGGAGCCGGGCGTGTTCGCCCCGTGGGGCAGGGCTGTGCCGCCCGCCGTTCGGGCTCTGGCGCGCGGCGCTCGCGCGCCGGAGCGTCCGGTTGCGATGAAGGATGCGGGGCTGCGGACCCGGCCCCGGTGTGGCGAGCGATGGACGACCTGTCGGCCAGGAAAGGCACCCCTGCGGCGTGTTCCGGGGGCGCGGCGACGCGGCGGCCCGCACGAGCCGGCAGCGGGGCGAACTGTCGCCTGCCGTACGGGGTGCTGCACATGGAGGCGGGCTCGGCGAGCGGGCCGAGCCGGTCCATGACGGCGGCGGCGGCGGGCCGCTACCGCGCTGGTGAGCGTGAAGCAGGTGCGCTATACTCAAACAAACGTACAGAACGGATGTTCCCGACGGGGCACGGCGTGGCGGACGACGGCCGAGGCGTGAAAGGGGGCGATCATGGCGGGTGGGCTCAACAAGGTCCAGATCATCGGCAATCTCGGCGCGGACCCGGAGACGCGCGCCCTCCCGTCCGGCGGGGGGGTGACGAATTTCCGGGTGGCGGTCAGCCGCAACCGGCGTGGCACGGACGGGGCCATGGTGGACGAGACGGAGTGGTTCCGCGTGGTGGCGTTCGACTCCGGCGGCTACAAGCTGGCGGAGATCTGCCACCAATACCTGCGCAAGGGGCAGAAGGTCTACGTGGAGGGGCGGTTGCAATCGCGCAAATACACCGATAAGGACGGTGTCGAGCGGTCGTCAGTCGAGATCATCGCCGGCGAGATGCTCATGCTGAGCGGGCGCGACGAGGACGAGGGACGCGGCGCGGGCATGGCGCGTCCGCAGCGTGCGGCGGTGGCGAGTGGCCCGCGCAGGGCCCCGGCGGGCGGCGCTATCGACGAGGACGAGGCCCCGTTCTAGCGTCGGTCATGCACTTTGGGTGCCGTTCGCCGCTCTCCTCGCTCCGCGATAGGGGAGGGGCAGGGACCAGCCGGGAGGGCATTGACGCTCCTATGTCAAGCCCCATAGTCCGGCGCTTTGCGGCAGGCCGCGGGACTCCTGGTGTAGCCTGTGGAGGTGCCCTCCACAGGCTACACCAGGTTGATAGCGCGCTACCCGAGGCGCAGTAGCAATGCCGTCGCTACGCCGCGAGCTGCGCGAGGGTGGCTTCCGGTGCAAGGCACTCCTGCCAGCGCCGCCAGATCGCCCGGACGACGAAGCGCTTGAGTGCGCGCACCGCCTCCCGCCGCGTCTTGCCCTCGCTCGCGCGGCGCGCCAGATACGCCTGTGCCGCTGGCGCATGCCGTGACTGCGTGAGGACGATGCGGTAAAGGATGGCATTGAGACGGCGATTACCCCCACGGCTGAGCCGGTGCCGCACCCGCTCGGCGGAGGAGGCCTCGAGCGGGGCGACCCCGGCATAGGCCGCTAGTTGGGCATCGGTGGCGAACCGGCGACCGGGGCCGAGGATGCCGGCGAGCGCCCCGGCGGTGAGCAGGCTGACCCCGCAGATCTGGGTGAGCGGAGCGAATCGCTCCCCGGCGAGCCCGGCGATCTGGGCGGCCAGGGCCTTGGCCTGTGCGAGGGCGAGTTGTAACCGCTCGGCCAGACGGCGCACCGCGCCAGCGCGGTGCTGCGCGAGGGGACCGGGAGCCGTCGCGGTATAACTGGCCGCCGCCGCGACGCCGGCCGATGTCCGCAGACTCGGCAGGTGCGTGTGGTACTTAGGGTTCGTCAAAGAATAACCTATTCGTTTACTCCGCTTGAATCCGCAGCAGAATGCGGTTTTCGAGACTTAAGACGGCCAGGTTATCTGTAGACAGACCCTTAGGATCGAGCTGGAGCAGGAGCTGGTGCACCTGGTTGCGCAGGCGCGTGGCCTCCGCCACCGCGCCCTCGCGCTCCGTCACGAGTAAGTCGAGCACGACGGTCTCGTCGTCCGGGGTGACGGCAGGCAGCGTCGCGGCCTCGCGCCAGACGAGCAGCGCCACCGCACGCGCGTCGAGGCGGTCGTTCTTCCCGGGTTTGCGCGCGCGCTGCCGCTGCTGTGCGGTCCAGCGTGAGTTGACCTCGTAGACTGTGGCCCCCGCTACGATCAGATCCTGGGCCAGGCCGCGCCCGTAATTCCAGGCCCCCTCGATCCCCCAGCGGCACTCCGGCCCCAACGTCGTGCCCCACACGCCCAGCTGTCGCCACCCGGTGGGGCTATTCGGGCCGGACCAGCGCGCCACCTCCCGCCCCGCGTCGTCCACCGCCACCGCCACATGCACCCGCTTGTGTGCATCAACGCCGATCGTGATCATCCGTGCCTCCTCGCCGCTCGCAGCCGCCGTCCCCCCGAGGCCGACAGGACTCTCTCGGGTCGCATGGTCGCGACCGGCTCCTATCAGGTCAGGTCTCGGGAGCCTGGCAAGGGGGCGACAGGTCAATACGAAGGCATCGCGCCGCTCAACTTGTGGGTCAACCCGCCTTGCCAGGCCAATCCTATCCTGACAGAGAGTCAACTTGAGGGAGCGGCATGACGGGGGAATCGCCTGAGAGACGCAGTTGGCCTGCGCCATCCTGTGCGTCAGGCAGCGGCGACCACGCCGGTGACTTCGCGCCAGATGGCCCGGGCGCGGTCGCGTTGCTCGCGGTAGGCGGCGGCGGTCAGGCGGTGGCGGCGCGGGCGAAAGGGGCTGGCAATGGGACCAAACGCGGCGAGGAACCGTTGCGCGTGGCCCGGGCGCTTGCACCGCCGCATCCGCCGCTCCCGCTCGCGCGTGGGCTGGTGCGCATGCTCGGCCCGGTTGTGCAGGCGCTTGTGTTGCCGATGTTCGACGCCGGGCAGGACCGCGCGCTTGGCGGCCCCATAACGCGCGCGCTTGGCGGTGCTGACCACCCGCGGCACGGAGGCAAGCCCCTTGAGTAGCCGCCGGAAGCACTTCCGGGCCGCAGCCTTGTCCCGGCGGCGCTGCACGAGGATATCCAGGACGTTGCCCTCCAGGTCCACGGCGCGCCACAGGTAAAGTTGCTGCCCGTTGATGCTGATGAAGACCGCGTCCAGAGGCCACGTATCGCCAGGGCGCGGGCGTCGGCGGCGCAGTTCGTTGGCGTCGGCCTGACCGAACGTGCGGCACCACTGGCGCACCGTCTCATCGGTGACGATGACGCCGCGCGCGGCACGCAGCTCCGCCACGTCGCGGTCGCTGCGCGCGAAGCGGCAGTACCGCCAGACCGCGTGCGCGATGATCGCGGGCGGGCACCGCTGGCGGTTGTCGTCGGGGGCGATCGCGCACGCATTCATGCCCCCAGTATCGCACGCCCGGTCGATCGCTCTTTCCTTGACAATACCACCCTGCGCGACTCCCTTTCTATCCTCAATGGCCTCCTGGAGCAGCAGACGATCCTGCGGCCGGTCGAACTGCTGGCCGACACAGCGGGCTACTCCGACATCGTCTTCGGCCTGTTCTGGCTGCTCGGCTACCAGTTCAGCCCCCGGCTGGCCGACCTCGGCGACGCCCGCTTCTGGCGCCTCGACCCGGCGGGGGACTACGGGGGGTACTGTCAGGGTAACGGCAACCCGGCCCTCGGGCCGTCTTGTGCGATACTCGGGCCATGAATGCACTGATGAGGGTTCCCAGTTACCAACGCCACCGGTTCCCGCCGGAGATCATCAGCCACGCCGTCTGGCTGTATTTCCGCTTCGCTCTCAGCTACCGCGACGTGGAGGGACTGCTCGCTGAGCGGGGCGTCATCCTGACGTACGAGACCATCCGCCAGTGGTGCCGCAAGTTCGGCCAGACATACGCGAACGCCCTGCGCCGCCGCCGACCGCAGCCGGGCGACAAGTGGCACCTGGACGAAGTGTTCGTCACCATCAACGGCACACAGCACTACCTCTGGCGCGCGGTCGATCAGGACGGGCAGGTGCTCGATATCCTGATACAAGCCCGGCGCGATACGGCGGCGGCCGTGAAGTTCCTGCGGAAGTTGCTCAAAGGTCTCGCGTATGTGCCACGGGTGGTCGTCACTGACAAGCTCGCGAGCGACGGGGCGGCCCTCCGCGCGGTCTTGCCGGGGGTGGAGCACCGGCGGCACAAAGGATTGAACAACCGGGCCGAGAACGCGCACCAGCCCACTCGGGAACGTGAGCGGCGCATGCGCCGGTTTAAGAGCCCGGGCCACGCGCAGCGGTTCCTCGCCGCTTACGGTCCCATCGCTAGTACAGTGCGCTCGGAATACCTCGGGAGTATCCTTGGCGACATAGCAGGGAAATCGTACGGTGAAACCCCCGAGAAATACCAGACACGCTGTACTAGCCACTTTCGCCCGCGCCGCCACCGCTTGACCGCCCAAGCCTATCGCGAGACCAGAACGGGACGCTGCGCCACCTGGCGGGCGGTCACCGGCACCCCAGCGATAGCCTGAGCGGCGAGCCACCGGGCCTCACCACGCCCCTAACCCCCATCGCTCCACCCGACCTGACTTTAGTTGACAATGCCGCTGTGACCGTGTCGTCCTTGACAGCCCTGTGCGAGCACAGCCGACGCGATAATCGGGCACCAAACTGGCCGTCCGTAGATGTAGATCGACCCATTGGTACGAAAATTGCATCCTCCGTCCCTTCAGCCGACATGGGGTATGCCCGGCGCTCCTGCTGCCGAACCTCATGCAACATGGCGAGCACCAAACAAACAGGCCTTCGTTTACATGCGGACACATCACCCATTTTCGCACCGCCCTATTCGGGCGAGTATCGTCGGTGCGCGCTCGAATCAAGAAATCCGGTGTAGGAGAGGAGCGGGCGATGTTCGATTACCTGATCGTCGGCGCGGGATTCGCCGGCAGCGTGCTCGCCGAGCGGCTCGCCAGCCAGTTGGACAAGCGAGTGCTGCTGATCGACAAGCGCTCGCATATCGCGGGCAATATGTATGATCACTACGACGATGCGGGGATACTCGTTCACAAATACGGCCCGCACATCTTTCACACCAACTCGTCCGATGTGTTCGATTACCTCTCGCAGTTCACCGCCTGGCGGCCGTATGAGCACCGGGTCCTGGCGAGCGTCGACGGGCAGTTAGTGCCGATCCCGATCAATCTCGATACCGTGAATCGCCTTTACGGCCTCAACCTCACCGCCCTTGACTTGGCCGACTTCTTCGCCTCGCGCGCCGAGCCGCGTGACCATGTGCGCACCGCCGAGGATATTGTCGTCAGCACGGTCGGGCGCGACCTCTACGAGAAATTTTTCCGAGGGTATACGCGCAAGCAGTGGGGGCTCGATCCGTCGGAACTCGATGCTGCCGTGACCGCCCGCGTCCCGACTCGCACCAACCGCGACGATCGCTACTTCACCGACACCTATCAGGCGATGCCGCTGCACGGCTACACGCGCCTTTTCGAGCGCCTGCTGGCCCATCCCAACATCAGCGTCATGCTCAACGCCGATTTCCGAGCGATCGACGGGCTGATCCCCTACCGCGAGTTGATCTATAGCGGCCCAATCGACGCCTTCTTCGACTACCGCCACGGCAAACTCCCCTATCGCTCGCTCGAATTCCGCTTTGAGACGCACGATCGCCCGAACTTCCAGCCGGTCGGCACCGTCAACTTCCCGAACGAGCATCCCTACACCCGCGCGACCGAGTTCAAGTTCCTTACCGGCCAGGAGCATTCGAAGACGAGCATCGTCTACGAGATCCCTCGTGCGGAGGGCGACCCGTACTACCCTGTGCCGCGCCCGGAGAATACCGCCCTCTATCAGCGTTACAAGGCGCTGTCGGTCGCCACGCCGGGGGTACGGTTCGTCGGGCGACTGGCGACCTACCGGTATTACAACATGGATCAGGTGGTGGCCCAGGCCCTGAAAGTCTTCCGCGACATCGCGGCGGCGGCACCGAGCGTGCCGCCTGTGGTCGCCCACGGCACCCCGGTGAGTCGCCCCAATATCCTCCTGGCTGTCGGCGACGCCGCCCACAAGGAGACGAAGCGTCACCAGAGCAACGGGGCGAAGGCGGAGGGTGACCCGATGCCCGCCTTCGCCGCAGAAGGGGCCGGGTGCTGATGGGCGATGTGCAGCGGTCGGCGAGTCGCGACGATCTCCTCTGCTTCTCGCATCTGCGCTGGGACTGGGTCTGGCAACGCCCTCAGCATCTGCTGACGCGCCTGGCGCGACAGGGTGGTAGACGGATCTTCTTCATCGAGGAACCACTGCCGCGCGATCAGGATCGGACCGGCCTTCCCCGTCCAGGCTGGCACCTCATCGCGGTCGCGCCGGGTATCACCCGCTGTATCCCTCTCCTCGACGCATCATGGCCCTTCTACCTCGATGACGAAGGGGCGGATACGCGGGCGATGCGACAGCTCCTCGATGAGCTAATCCGGACGCAGGAAGTGACGACGCCGGTGGCCTGGGTGTACAGCCCCCTGGCCGTGCCATTGCTGCGCGACCTGGAGTTGCGGGCAGTCGCCTACGACTGCATGGACGAGCTTGCGCTCTTCGCCGGAGCCCCCCCCGAGTCCCGCGAGCGAGAGGAGGGGCTGCTACGCTGTGCCGACATCGTCTTCGCGGGGGGGCGTGGGATGTACGAGGCGCGGGTGGGCCGCCACCCGCAGGTACACTTCTTCCCTTCCAGTATCGATCCCGGTCATTTCGCGCGCTCGCTCGACCCGGTGACCCCGATCCCGCCCGACGCACGACCCGGCGCGCCCACGCTCGGCTTCTATGGCGTCCTTGACGAGCGCCTCGATCGCGACCTACTCGCCGCGATCGCCGACTTGCGTCCGGGCTGGTCGTTCGTCCTCGTCGGCCCGATAATCAAAATCGCCCCGGAGGATTTGCCGCAGCGCCCGAATCTCCACTACACCGGGCAGCGAGACTATGCCGAGCTGCCGGGCTACCTGCGAGGGTGGGATGTGTGCCTGATGCCGTTCGCCCACAACGACGCGACGCGCTTCATCAGTCCGACTAAGACGCTCGAATATCTCGCGGCCGACAAGCCGATCGTCTCGACCTCGGTCCCCGATGTCGTCGCCGGGTATCGGGACGTGGTGCGGTTCGCTGATGATCCCGAGGGGTTCGTCTCGCAGTGCGCCGACGCGCTGGGCGAGTCACGCGTGGAGCGGGAGGAGCGGATCGCGGCCGGTCGTACCCTCCTCGCGCGCACCTCATGGGACAGCACGGCGGCACGGATGGCCGACCTACTCGACCAGGTGCTCCCGCGCTCCGCGCCGCTCGTCGGCGACTGACTCACCCGGGTCGAGCCGGAGGGTGGCGAGAACGGAAGTAAGGGAGCATATGGAGTTTCTGACCGGTTTCGAGAGTACCTATCTGCCCGAGTCGCACATCGACGTTCTCCGGCTCACCCGCCACGACGAGCACTGGCATGCCGACCTTCGTCTCGTCCGCGAGTTGGGCGTGCGCCGTCTGCGCTACCCAATCCCCTGGCATCGCATCGAGGCGACGCGCGGGCGCTACGATTGGTCCTGGCTCGACGAGGTGCTCGCCGGGATGCGCGAGCTCGGTCTCACGCCGGTCGCCGATCTCGTCCATCACACCTCCTACCCGCACTGGCTGGGGGAGGGCTTTCTGGACCCCGCCTTCGGTGCCACCTACACCGCGTTCTGCGCGGCCTTCGCCGCGCGCTATCCCTGGGTTCGGGAATTCACCGTCTTCAACGAGCCGCTGCCAACGACGCTGCTCTGCACCGAGTTCGAAGTCTGGCCGCCTGCCCGGCGCGGCCAGGACGCTTTCTATCGGATGGCGCTCGCTGTCGCACGCGCCATCTGCACTGCGACCGAAGCGATCCGCGCGGTGCGGCCAGCTGCACGCTTCATCCACGTCGACACAGCGGAGGGTCATCGGGCACTCGACGTCGCGAGCCGCGAGTTCGTGCGCCACCTGAACCAGCGTCGCTTCCTCTTCCACGACCTTATCCTCGGGCGGGTAGGTCCGGACCATCCCCTCTGGCCGCGCCTGCGCGAGCACGGCGGCATGACCGTCGCCGACCTCGACTGGTTCCGCCTGCACCCGGCGCGCATCGACGTGCTCGGCCTGGACTACTACGCCCACTGCGAGTATCAGTTCCATCGGTCCGGGGCGGTCTGCCCGAGCCATGCGCCGCAAGGGTTCGCCGCGCTCGCGCGCCAATACCATGCGCGGTATAACTTGCCGCTGATGCTGACCGAGACGAATATCCGGGGCTACGTCAGCGACCGGATCAGCTGGCTGAAGCACATGGTCGAGGAGTGCGAGACGCTGGTCGGCGAAGGGATCCCGTTCGAGGGCTTCTGCTGGTTCCCGTGCATCGACTCGACCGACTGGGACTCGCTGCTCCGACGACCGGCCGGTCGGATCGATCCGGTCGGGCTCTATTGGCTGCAAGACCTCGCGCTGGAGCGACGCGGCTCCGAACTCACGCGCCTCTATCGCGGGCTGGCGCGCGGCGAGCTCACCGCCGCCGATCTCCCCGCGTATCGCCTCGCCACGCCGGTCTCCGACCAGCTTGTAGGCTGGCTGCCGCACTGGAGCGGCTGGTCGTGGCGCGAACCGGATTTCGGAGCGTCGGCGCGCCAAGGCGACCTGGAGCGCGGCGAATCGTCGGATGGCCCGGGCACAGGCATCCGCGTGCTTCCGGCCGATGCGGCTTGGAGCCGACGCTGACGGCCGTCGCCGCATCGATGCGCGGGATCCGAGGTGGTCCGCGCCTTTCGGGAGAGGGATCATATGGCGGATGGGCGGTTATTCGAGAGTTTCTTCATCGGCGGGTTCGAGTGCTCGTGCCATCGCCCGCGCCACGGTCGGCGTCTCGACATGCTGGCGGCCACCGGCCACGATCGGCATGCGGCGGCGGACTATGCGCGATTGCGACAGCGGGCTATCCTGGCGGCCCGCGATGGTATCCGCTGGCACCTGATCGAGCCCGCGCCCGGTCGCTACGACTGGTCGAGCGCCGTCCCGATGATCCGCGTGGCCCGCGATGCCGACATCGCGGTCATCTGGGACCTCTGCCATTACGGCTGGCCCGACTGGCTCGATATCTTCAGCGCCGATTTCCCCGCCCATTTCGCCCGCTTCGCCGACGGCTTCGCCCGGCTATTGCGCGACGAAACGGATGCGGCCCCGTTCATCTCGCCGATCAACGAGATCTCGTTCTTCGCCTGGGCAGGCGGCGATGTGGCCTACATCAACCCGCTCGCGGAGGGACGCGGCGGCGAACTTAAGACGCAGCTGGTCCGGGCGGCGATCGCCGCGAGCGAGGCGATTTGGGCGATGTCGCCGGGGGCGCGCATCGTCCACGCCGACCCGGTTGTCAACGTCGTCGCCGCCGAGGCGACGCCCGAGTCCGTCGCCTTCGCCGCTCGCGAGACGGCGGCCCAGTACGAGGCCTGGGACATGCTCTGCGGGCGGGTCCGCCCGGAACTCGGCGGAGCCGAGAAATACCTCGACATCGTGGGAGTGAATTACTATCCCCATAACCAGTGGTGGTTACACCCGAACGTCGGCTTCAACCCGGAATTCGCCATCCCGCGCGCCCATCCGCGCTATCGGCCATTCCGGGAGATCCTGGCCGAGGTCCACGCGCGGTATGGGCGACCGCTCATCATCGCCGAAACCGGCGCCGGCGATGATGAGCGTCCGGCGTGGCTCCGCTACGTCGGTGAGGAGGCGCGCGCAGCGCTGAGTTCGGGGGTGCCGTTGGAGGGGATCTGCCTCTACCCGATCGTCAATTTCCCGTGGTGGGACGATGGGCACCACCTGGACAACGGGTTATGGGATTACCCGCCCGCCGAGGACGGCGCGCGCGCCATCTACTTGCCGCTCGCCGACGAGTTGGCCCGTCAGCAGCGCCTGTTCGCGCGCACCCATGCCGACCCGCCGCAGCGTGTCGCGAATCAGCGCGAACACGGCCCCGTCACGGTTGGGTCTCGCGAGGAGGCGGGATGACGCCACACCTCTGCCTCTTCACCGACAGCCTCGAACCCTCGGGTATGGGTCAGCACATGCTGACGCTCGCGGCGGAGTTGCGGGCGTCCTATCGCATCTCGTGCGTCTGCCCGCCCACCGTGGCTGGTCGGCGTTTTCTCGAGGGTGCCGCCGCCCTCGGCTGCGAGACCTTGGCGCTGATGGTGCGCGACGGCGGCCCGTCCTGGCGGCAGCTGTGCGACTGGTTGCGCACGCGGGAGACGGCGATCTTCCACGGACATGCCGGGATCGGCTGGGAAGGGCACGACGGCATTTACGCGGCCCGCGCGGCCGAGGTGCCGGTGGTGGTGCGCACCGAGCATCTGCCCTACCTGCTGACCGCGCACGAGCAGCAGGCGAGCCACCGGCGATTAGTGGAGCAGCTCGATCAACTCATCTGCGTCTCCGAGGCGGCGCGAGACAGTTTCCTGGCCGTGGGGATCCCCGAGCAACGGGTACGCGCGGTCCGTAATGGCATCAGGCCACCGCCCCAGGTCGACAACGGTCGGGCGATCCGTCGGGGGCTCGGGTTCCCGGCCGCCGCCCGGCTGGTCCTCACGGTCGGCCGTTTCACCGCCCAGAAGGGACATCAGACCCTTGTCGAGGCATTGCCCGCGGTGCTGCACGTTGCGCCCGACACCCACCTCCTGTGGGTCGGGGTCGGGCCGCTGGAAGACGACCTGCGCGCGCGAATCCGCGCGTGCGGCCTGAGCGACCGGGTCCACTTCCTCGGCCAGCGCGGCGATGTGCCCGCCCTCATGGCCGCCGCCGATCTGTTCGTCCTCCCCTCGCTCTTCGAGGGGTTGCCCCTGGTCGTGCTCGAGGCGATGGCCGCCGGCCTACCGGTCGTGGGGACACGGGTCTGCGGCTCGGCCGAGGCGATCGTCGATGGCACGACCGGACGTCTGGTCGAGGCGGGCGATGCGGTCGCCCTCGCTGCCGCGATCGCGGAGGTCTTAGGGGAGCCGTCCCTCGCCGCTCGCTGGGGTGCCGCAGGCAAGGGGCGCGTGGCGCGCGAGTTCGGCGCGTCCCGGATGGCCGCCGAGACGGCGGTCATCTATCGCGAGGTGCTGCGCGACCGCGCGGCGAGGCCGCGCGCCGCACAGATCAGCGGACGGGCCGATTGACCGGTAGGGTGCGGGCACCCGCGTCACGGCGAGTGTCGCGCCCCTTCCCGCCTGAACACAACCGGGAGGAGAGCATCATGGGCCAGATTCGTGTGGGCTTTATCGGCGCCGGCGGTATCGCGGGACGCCACCTGGGCGACCTGCTGCACTTCGACGATGTGCGGGTGGTGGCGCTCGCCGACCCCGCCCTCGAACGGGCGCGCGAGGCCGCCGACCGGTGCGGCGCGCGCGCCTACGCGGACTATGACGAGATGCTCGAACAGGAAACGCTTGATGCGCTCTACATCTGCATCCCCCCCTTCGCCCACGGCGGACCCGAGCGGGCGGCGCTCGCGCGCGGGTTGCCCTTCTTCGTCGAGAAGCCGCTCTCGATCGATCCCCTGGTGGCGGAGGAGATCGCGCGCGGCGTGGCGGCGCGCGGGCTGACGACCGCCGTCGGCTACCACTGGCGCTACCTCGACACCGTCGACGAAGCGCGGGAGCGGCTGGCGGCCGCTCCCGCACGCCTCGTGCTGGGCTACTGGCTCGACGGAACCCCGCCCCCGGCCTGGTGGATCAAGGGGGGACAATCGGGCGGGCAGATGGTGGAGCAGACGACGCACATCTTCGACCTCGCCCGGTACCTCGTCGGCCCGGTAAGCGAGGTGCAAGCGGTCGGCGCGCGCGTCGCGCGACCGGATTATCCAGACGCCGACATCGACGATGTGTCGGTCGCCACCTTGCGCTTCGCCTCCAGCGCGCTCGGCTCGCTGGCCTCGACCTGCCTGCTGAAATGGCCGCACCGCATCGGCCTGCACCTCTTCGGCGACGGCCTGGCGATCGAGCTGTCGGAGTTCGAGCTCATGGTCGACGTCGGGAAGGGGCGCCCCGTGCGCGCGCCGCAGGGCGATCCGTTCATGCGCGAGGATCGCGACTTCATCGACGCCGTCCTCGGTCGAGCCAACCGCATCCGCGTCCCCTACGCCGAGGCCCTGGCCACCCACCGCCTGGTGACCGCTGCCGCGCGCTCCGCGAGCGAGGGCAGGGCGCTGCGGATCGATGCACCCATGGACACCGCGCGGTAAGGGTCTGTCTACAGATAACCTAGCCGTCTTAAGTCTCGAAAACCGCATTCTGCTGCGGATTCAAGCGGAGTAAACGAATAGGTTATTCTTTGACGAACCCTAAGGATCGATCGGCCGACCTCCGGTGCGCCTCACCGGGGCGGGCGAGCATCACGAGGAGGGACACCAGCTTGGACGGCCCATCCACTCGAAACGTATCGCTCGGCTGGATCATGCAGCCGGCCCTCTTCGATACGCCGCCGGGGCGCGCCCCCGGGGACGGCGAGATCGCGCGCGCGCTGATCGCCGCCAATGAGCGGCATATCGAACTGGCGCGGGGGGCGGGATTCGACACCGTTTGGGTCGAGGACCACATGAACTGGGGCGACAAGGCCCATCTCGAGTGCTTCACCAACCTCGCCTGGCTCGCGGGCCGCCACCCCGGCCTGCGCTGGGGCACGATGGTTTGCGGCCAGGGCTTCCGCAACCCCGCCTACCTGGCGAAGCTCGCCACCAATCTCGATCTGCTCACCGACGGGCGCTTCATCCTCGGGATCGGCGCGGGCAATAATCCGGGCGAGCACCGCGAGTACGGCTATCCCTTCCCCGCCGCCGGCGAGCGACTCGACCGCACGGAGGAGGCGATCCAGATCGCCCGTGCCCTCTGGACCACGAGTCCGGCCACCTTTCACGGCGAGCACTACCGCGTCGACAACGCCTTCTGCTCGCCCCTGCCCGACCACCCGATCCCGCTGATGATCGGCGGTGGCGGGGAGAAGAGGACCCTACGCCTCGTGGCCCGGTACGGCGACTGGTGGTGCGCCGATGTCGGCGATGCCGCCACCTTCGCGCGCAAGAATCGCGTCCTCGATCGGCACTGCGCCGCTGTCGGCCGCGACCCCGGCACGATCGTCCGCGCGCAGTCCACCTGGATCAGCGTCGACGAGGACGCGGCGCGCATCGTCCGCTGGCCCGATCTGCACATCATCGCGGGTACCGTCGCCGAGGTAGCGCGCGAACTCGGCGACTTCATCGCCGCCGGCGTCGATCACTTCGCCATCCGTTTCATGGACTACCCCGACACTGCTGGTTTCAACCGCTTCGTCGAGCAGGTATTGCCGCGCCTGGTGCGCGACTGAGAGGGGCGATGCGTGACCAGGCCCGGTCGCTCGGCCCTCCGGCCGAAGGCCACACACCGCACGCCCGCGCGACGTGCGATCTCCCGCGCGACGAGTCACCTGCTCCGCGCCGCCCGCGCCGCGTCTTGTTCGTCTTCGCGTGGCTGGTCGTGGGCGGCGCGGAGACCGAGGTGCGGCTGCTGGCGCGGCTGCTCGATCCGGCGCGCTATCGCCTCGAGGTGGTGGCGTGCTTCCGCAAGCCGAACATGCCCGAGCAGACCCACGACCAGCTGGCGGCGCTCGGCGTGCCGGTCGATCGGGCACCCTATGACCTTTCATTCGAGGACACCGTCGCCTACCTCGCCGACAAGATCGCGCGCGAACGTTACGACGTGATCGTCGCTTGCCAAGCCGTTCCCGATATCCACCCGGCGCTCGCGCGGCTGGCGGCCCCCCCGCCGCTGATAGAGCACGGCGGGTTGGTGGAGGAAGCGCTATCCGGCCCGAAGGAGGGCACCGCGCGCTACATCGGGGTCTGCACCGCCATCCGCGACGCCGCCGCGCGGCGAATGCCTGCGCGGCCGCATCACGCGCTCCTGATCCCGTCGATGGTCGATCTCTCCGAGTTCGATCCGGCCGCTCGGGGGGCGGTACGCGCCAACTGGGGGGTAGGTCCCGATGTGCCGGTCATCGGGTGGGTCGGGCGCCTCGACCGCAAGAAGCGGGTCGAGGATTTTCTCCACGCCGTCGCCCTCCTGCGTCGCGACGATGTGGCGGCGCGCTTCGTCATCATCGGCGGCCCCGATGCGTTCATGCCCGAGTACGCCGATGAGCTGCGCCTCCTGGCCGACACGCTCGGGCTCCGGGGGGCGCTCCTGTTCCTGGGCGATCGCCCGGACGTGCCGCGCCTCCTCTCAGGCCTCGACGTCCTCGTCTGGCTCGCCCGGGGGGAGGGGATGCCACACGTCATCGCCGAGGCCGGCGCGGCCCGTCTCCCAGTCGTCGCCACGCGCGACAATGGCACGACGGAGCAAATCGTCGATGGCCATTCCGGGCTGTTCGTGCCCCATGCCGACCCAGCCGCTGTCGCCGTCGCGCTCCGGCGACTGATCGCCGCGCCCGCGCTGCGCCACCGGCTGGGCACGGGGCTACGGCGCACGGTCGAGCGGGAGTACGACGCCGCCGTTCTCACCCGTCGCTGGGCGGCGGTGTTCGACGAGGTGCTCGTGGGGGCGGGAGGCGGGTTATGAGGCGTGCAACGGTCGCGCCCGCAATCGCCCCAACCTCGATGGACACATCAGCGCGGATCGGCGTACCCGAGGGGGCGCTCCGATACCGCGTGCCCGAGCGGCGCGTCTGCGGCGCGGTGCCGCTAGTACACCGAGGCTGAAGTAGTCCGGTGGTTTTTGCGTTACTGTGGCAGGCTTTTCGACCACAATACCACCGGGGTATCTACGCCGCCGTGTACTAGTACACGCGGGCGGAAATAGCCCGCCGGTTCAGGCGACGAGCGCTTTGCCCTGGGCGGTCCACTTGAAGGGTTTGGCCATCGTCCGGTTGTAGTACGCGATGAAGGCCAGTACCTTGGCCTCCCAGTCGTCGGTCGAGGTGAACGAGCCGCGCCGCAGGAGCTTGCGGGTCAGGATACGCAGCCAGAGCTCGATCTGGTTGAGCCAGGATGAGTGCGTGGGGGTGTCGTGGAAGACGACGCGGTGGCCGGGGTCGCGCAGGCAGGCGGCCCGGCTCGGCTGGGTGGCGAGGATGCCGCGCTGGCCCTGCTCGCCCAGGTCCACGGTCACGCCCGAGGTTCGGGCGACGAAGCGCACCAGGGCTACCGACTGGTGAATGTTGCGGTTGTCCACCACGAAGTGCCAGCGCGTGGCGGCGGGGTCGGTCGCGACGGTCTGGCGGAGGTGGGCCACGAAATCCGTCTCGGTGCGGGTGGGGCCGCAGGAGGGGGCGACGACCGCGCCAGTGGCGACGTCGCGGTTGACGATGAAGGTGCGGGCGCCGTGGCGGACGTACGCCAACGCGCGTCGTTCGACCTTGCCGGGGACCGGCGGCAGGCCGGGGTGCTTGCGCTCCAGCGCCTGCACGCCGGTCAGCTCGCCCGTGCTCATGATGCGCTCCCCTCGCGCCGCCAGTGCCGGGGCCGCCTGGTACAGCCCGTTCACGTTGGCCACCGTGGCACCGAGGTCCGCCGTCGTCCGGCGGGGTCAGCCAGGAGCGGATACGGTGCGGCTGGAGGGCCCCCTTTTGAGGAGTCGCGCGGCGTGGCGCGGCAAGAGCGTCGGCAGGATGCCGCGCCGGACGACCTCGTCGGCGACCTCGCGCCCGGTCCACTGGCTGATCGGCCGATCCGACGCGCTCGGTGCCGCGCAGGCCAGCGCCACGATCTGACAGACCTGCTCAGCACCGATGCGCGCAGCCGCGCTCCCACGCTCAGATCGGCCAGGCGCGGGCGGCTGCTACCCGCGCCACCGCCCGCGCCACAGGCGTGCCGTCTCGACAGCGACGCCCACCACGCGCGCGATCGCGGCGTTGTTACGGCCATCGGCCGCCGCCAGGACGATGCGCGCCCAGAGCGCGACCTGCTGCGAGGTCGTGTGTCGCCGGACGAGGGCCACCAGCCCCCGTCGTTCCTCGTCGGTCAGGGTGATCGCCTGCGGTTTCGGCCCGCGCATGGCCCCCTCGCTCGTCAGCACCGCTCCCGGTGAGCAGGTCAATACCGCCGGGCAACTTCGGCCCGCGTGTACTAGCCGCGTCAGGCGGGCACGGACGCGAGGCGGGGTCGGTCCGGGGATATGACCACCGAGAAACTGAGGTTGGCCCGCTTTCATGGCTCTCCCGCACATTCGATGCTTAAGGTTTTGATCGGGGGATACCGGCGCAGATGGGCGACCGGTAATCGCCAGCCGCTACGCGCAGGCACCGTTTTCGGCCCGTTCTCGCACGCCGTTCGTCCCCCTCCACGATCAAGCATCGAATGTGCGGGAGAGCCGCTTTCATAGACAGGTTAGCGCTAGTGCATCGTTCCTCAATGGCGGTGCACATTAGCAGGCGTGCAGTTCCTCCGCTTCTAACGGGTGACTGTAGTACGTATGCCTTGTGGTATGTGTACCACGTATGAGGAACGATGCACTAGTACTACAACGAGAGAACGGTTGTGCTAGAGTGATGGGTGATTCGTGATGCCGCCATGGAGAGGGGGTCGCTATGTCCGCTGCCGCTGCCGCCCCGGTTGACCTGATGCC